>Ga0181612_108170_pt1 | contig 23238 bp, 18 predicted proteins | sample HoacroProtozoa21_FD_119630 | JGI IMG/M metagenome (GOLD analysis project Ga0181612, IMG submission 119630) | Hoatzin crop microbial communities from Cojedes, Venezuel. Combined Assembly of Gp0051906, Gp0051904, Gp0051908
ATTTATAGGTTCCTTAATAATTTCTCAATTAAAAAAGTAGGGGGGAAAAAAACCCCAAAATGCAGCTTAGAAACAGTGATGCATGCTGTCCCATATGGGTTTTCCGAATGAGATAAATGAAAGCTAAGGTAATACCAACATTCTTATTCTTGTCTTGCCAGACTTCATAGCTTGGCTTCATCCGTGTCTTCCCTATGTAATTTTACTTTTTTCGAATCCTTTGCATGTGCATCGTATTTCTCCTCCAAATGAGGAAAAACTGAAGATTTTCTTCCCTTCACCCTCAAATTTCTCCCACTCTTTTTTTTTAATTGCAGATGATTCCTTTGTTAGACCGGTTACTTTTTGGATTGTTGGCGATTTTGATAAACCTTCAGGGAGGCAATTGTTGTATGATGCAATTAAACACCAGGTAGGTAATATTTTCATTTGAACGGGTTAGCAGTGCCAGCAAAGCAGCAGGTAGAGGCTGGAAAAACACCGGCTGTGCTTCCTCCTGTTGCATGACCTCGGGAGACTGGTTCTCCTGCAGGGTCTCCAGTATCCAGCCTCGTCGTGTTTGTAGGGGGCTGGAGTATCGCTGGCCTTCCTGTACCAGGACAGAATCCCCTCTTGGCGCTATGCTAATACAGTAAAGAAAAGATGTACTTTTAAGCCCACGGTTCTAAATTTGAAGCTGTCTCAGTTTTGGTTTGGAGATGAACATGAGCGTTGCTCTCTGCTCTGTCTCATTTGTTCCAGGAAGATGACGGAATCATAATAATTGATAGCTTACTCTGCAATCCCTGTTTTGCCAGACGTCTGAGCAGTGGCCGTGGTCCCGTGTCTCTTATAAAGCACAGTATTATCTTGATTCCTGACACAGCGGTGCCTATACATAAACTAAATACTTGATGCTAAATTAGTTCATTTAACTTTTAACGTTGTGCTGTTATTTACCGGATTTGGAATCTGTTTTTCTGGTTAAGAAATACAAAGCTTTTGATACAGTGTTTATTAAGATAGATTTATTCTTCTCAGTTAAAACATACCTGAAATCTAAAATCTTCCTACTGCATGTTTTGTTAAACACAGAAATCCAGCAATAATGTTCGAATTAGCATGATTAATAATCCCAGTGAAGATCCAAATAGCCAGAATACACTTGTCGCTAAAGCCATATGGGCAGCTCTCCAGACACAAACGTCAAATAACGCCAAGAACTTCATCACCAAAATGGCAAAAGAAGAAATTGCAAAGGCACTAGAGGCAGGAGCTGACATCTTAGAATTTGCTGTTGGGGTAAGCATGTTTGCTGGTATCTATGAAGGAGGGTGCTTCGCCTGTTCTCCTAGTGACATTTTTAGTGTAGTATGTTCATATGCAAAAGATGCAGTAACAATGGCGAGTAACCCTGTTGGTTCTGGTGCTGTTGGTTTTTTTTGATCTGAAAGGTAAACTTACCTAAATATAACAGTCCATCTAAAAACAAAATAAATCTTCATACACATCAAAGCTACATAACTTGGAGAAGTCAAAAGGAATGCAGATTCAGTGACTCCAGTTGTTTCTTGGGGGGTTAAGAGAACTATAATCTTTCTAAAAACCTGAGAAAAAAAATAATAATCACATTTCTCAAAGTAAGTTTATAAAAGTTAGGCAAGAATCACTTCAGAACAGAAGAATGGAACAACTGGTCTAGGCAGCAACAACTACTAGGGCTGTGGCCCTTCACATCATAAGCTGGGATAATGTATGATGGTAACAGGCAAGAACTAGGTTAAAGATCACAAAGGAAAGAGGCCTGGGGACAAATGTTAGCAAGATACGGTCTTGAATGGAAACAAAGAAGGTGCATTTAAAAAAAGTGTGCAGAGCTGTACTTCCTATTTCAATGTTAAGTATTCTTTTCTTTCAGGGTATGGATACCAATATTTTCAAAGAAGCCTTTGAATCTCCCAGGGTGGATTTTATTCTGTCCCATGCTGTATACTGCAGAGACGTTCTAAAGCTGAAGAAGGGGCAGAGAGCTGTGATCAGCAACGGAAGGGTGAGATCAACTGGCAGACAGTAAAAGAGATATTCCACACATGGGAAGGAAGCAGACCTGGAGCAGCAGAGTCTCGGGATCAGACACAGAGCCTCAGCCTTCTTTAGGTCTCAGCAGTCTTTAGGACCGCTTCCAGTTTGATTTACTCCGACCTGCAGCAACCTTTTCTTTGTACTGTGTGCAGTTAGGTGTTGGTGTTTTGTACAAATTCAGATCTGTCAGTAGCAGAGCTGCTTTCAGAGTCCAGGGGTGGAAAGGGATGATACACGTGAAAGACCGTGCGCAAAATGCTGCTGTATCTGGCCCTGACCAAGGTACCTTGGTCTCTTCCAGCAGCTCTTTTTACAAGAGCCACTCAGATTGGGCAAATGATGTTACAGTAGTATTTCACTGCAAACAATGAAACCCAGCTGTGTACAGCATTCAGTTTTCTTTTGTTGTCTGCTTCTTAGTTAGGAAAAAACCCCACAAGCACCAGTGCTTACTGTATACTTTAATGGGTTAAAGATTTCAAGTGGTGAGTTGTGGTATTCTATTTCTCTCATTAGCAAAATAGCAAGACTCATCTAGGTAGCTTTTAGACTTCTGCAGGCTAGAGGAGTGAGATTTGTTGGACTACTGGAATTGGCCTGGTACTCTCTTGCCCCTTCAAGATCTAGTATTGTGTGTGTAATTTAATATGCCTGACTTTTGCAAACCAAGCACCTACTGAAAGTTTTAAGCATGCATTTTATGCCTTGGTCTGGGACTCTTGGGTCTAAATAGTGAGACTGATGTGTTAAACTCTGCTGCTGTTAACATTAATACCAGCGTAAACAGCTGATACCCACCGAGACTGGGCTGGAATATTTAATACATCTTTGAATTTAGTTCCAGTGTAGCCTTAACCTAATAATGCTGATCCTGCTTTTTTTGTAGATTATTGGCCCATTAGAGGATGGTGAGATGTTCAATCAGGATGATTTTCATCTCCTTGAGAATATCGTACTAAAGACATCAGGACAGAAAATCAAATCACAGATTCAACAGCTGGGATTCGAAGAAGATCTGTAAGTAAACATGAAGAAGCTTACAAAAAAGTGGTGGTACTCTGCTGATATGACTTTCTGCAGCCTGGAGAAAGCTGTATCAAGTGCAGTCTGGATAGGTGCTATAAACAAATAGGCATGTGTTCGAACGGTCAAGGCTCAGCTGCTCGGAGGGGCGAGTGAGAAAGGAAAAAGATGTAAATTATCTTTTTTTGGTTTAAAGTGCTTTAGTGGCTTTTTTGTAGCTCACAGTCTGCTGGAGGTATGGAGCTCTAAATGTATCTCCCAGACTGAGGAGGCAGTTCTGAACATACTGGCAGCCCCTCCTATGGTACCGTGCTCAGCGTTCCTCGTTCTTGATTCGTTTTCTGCATCCAGCAGCAACCTGCCAGAGCTGGGCCGTTACCTCATAATGGAAGTCGGAGGAGTTGTGTTGGCAGGAGCCTCACTGACAAGCAGCAAGAAACTGGGAAAATGCCCAAGTTTGTAGGAATTTACTACAGAAGCGTTCAAGTGAACATGAAACAGGAAATGTGATGGTACTCACTGAGACAGTCACAGCAACGTGGCCGGCAACAGGAGTTCAGGAAGTGCTTTCTTGGATTTGGGGTGGGGAGGGATGCAGGTGGACTGAAAAAACGCAGAATGAGCGTGGTGATGCATTCTGCAGGGGCTGGCTACATTCACTGCTGTGCTCAGCTAGATGAAGTTTTTTTCATGGTTTAGTTGACTCTGGTTGGTGATGTCTGTATGCAGAGAAGAGATGCTTGCTGCTGTGGGATGTGTTACCAAGTGGTACAAATTGCTGCACGTGATTACATTTATTCTTGAAAATGTTTTCTGTACCGCTTTACCTTTCTGCTCCTCTGAACGGAAGAGAAGCCTAACTTTTCATTAATATTAAGGCCTTCAGACTTCCTGTGGGTTTTTCCCCAGCAAAATCTTAATGGGCATGGTGTTTTAAACCATTTACCTCCAATATGTCAGGGTTTCACAACTCATGTAGGATTACTGCAGTACTGATTTAAAAGCAGAAAGAAGGGAAGAAAATGAGACACTGGAGTACGCTTTCTGAATCCGTTTGCAGTTAAGTCCTGCTTGGCATATCAATATAAATATTACTTTAGTAATATTTTTCACTGTCAGTACTATGGAATGATGTAAACTGCTTTTAACTTTTTAAAAACAAACAACAGGAAAAGAGGTAGATAAGAAAATGAAAATCATAGTTCTAGATAATTATTGCAGAAAGCATAGAGGTGAGCTAATCAAAATAAAGTCATCTTTGGGTTAGAACTGAAGTCTGTAGGCATGCGTTTGTCTGTTGGAGCTCATAGCTAAGAAGATAGTTCCTCTCATATTTTGCATTACATTTTTCCATCATGCTGCTTGACTGTTAAAGGCTGGTCAAGTAAGTTAAGCGTAAGGTCTTCTGTGCAGAAATCTTGTGTGATTCTGAATCCTAGGAGGACAGGCTCTCACAGCATTCCAAACACTTCTGCATCCATTGCTGTGTTGGGAATCAGAAGAGAAATAAGGGAAGAGGGTACAATTTGAACATAGGCTAGTTTTGCACAGAGCAGTGGGTTTTTTGGTTTGAATGCTGCCAAAGGTTTTTGAAAGCTTTTGAAATGATCTGCTGCATTGGAAAACACTGTAGAACTTGGCAGACTGCACCAGGCTTGTGGTTGTGGTATTAACAGTTCAAACAGCTGTCACTATAAATCTATGAGACTTACTTAATCTGTGAAAAGCTGACAGACCTTTAAGTTACAGTATTGCTTCTTGGCAAAGCTATGATGTACAAATCAGTTTTCATTGAACTTTCAAGAGGTTATACAGTTTCAACATTAAATATATCCTTAAGATACTAGACTGAAAATTTATGGGAATAATAAAAAGGAAGAAGTTGTCAGAAGTAATTCTCTTTTAATGATAAGGACTCCTCTCTCTTGAGTCTCTCCATATACAGGATGGCTTCCTAGTTTTTAGTGTTGCAGTGTAAAAGGGGAAGACTGCTGTGAAACAAAGGTTTGATCTGAATAGCTTGCAGGTCTAAGAGAGGTTGGTGAAGTCCAGGAATGCAGTCAGTGCCTGTAGCAGGGCTGACCCCTAAAATACCAGCTGTTCTGTATTTGTTACAGAGTTAAACTCTTTGGTACCCTCAGTACCTAGGCTGCAACCTGTTTAAATTAATAGCACATTAACCCTTAAATATGCTTAATTCTTCAGAGCTTATGTAGAGAGGTAGTAAAAGTGTAAGTTTGTGTATCTGAATTCTGTCTGTCTTCTCTTTGGCTGCTAACTGGTAGAAATGTGATAAGTACACATATTTTCTGAGTATCTATAAACCTTTTTTTTTTTCCCTTTCCCTTTTTTCTTTCCAGTGCAAGTGACTTGGTAATGAAAGTGGATGCTCTTCTTTCTGCTCAGCCAAAAGGAGAGGCAAGGATTGAATATCATTTTTTTGAAGAACGATACAGGTATAAGATTGCTGGCATTTACTGAGCAATATGCTTTTCCTTGTCTTTTAACGTCCCAATGGTTTTAAGTTGCATTTAACTTTAAAAGAAAAAAAAAAAATCCAAGTAGCAATAGGGAAGTCCCCAACAGTCTTCAGGGCACAGTGAGATTCCAGAAATTAATTTTGTCTACATATAGCTATACCCATGTATGTGTATATGTATTTTTCTTCCTCTGTTTAGTTTCAGAAGGCGCATAGCATTTAGGAAGTAATCTGACTTCGCAATGAGATGGACAGTGTTTCTCCTATGTTTATCCACATGTTTGATACTTTAAAATTGTTTTCTCTTGTGTTTAGTGCAGTTAAACTGAGACCAAAGGAGGGGGAGACGTACTTTGATGTTGTGGCTATTGTTGATCCTGTGACCAGAGATGCTCAAAGACTTGCTCCGTTACTTTTGGTACGTATACAATGTTGTAACGCATTTTATGGCAATTTCAAACAATTGCCTCAGTTCTGTAATTTTGGAATGTTTGTCTTCAGCTTTGACTGGATGGTGACCAGTGACCTTCTGAGAATGCATCCGTTGCACAATACATTTATTAGTGGAAAAACTAATTACGCTATACTGCACACTAACAAGATCTCGCTTAGGTATTGCCTACATAGCTTTTAGTTTCACCATTTTAATGGTTTAGTTTGCAATGCCCTGATGAAGTTCTTGAGGAAGAAAGGGTCCGCATCTCAAGAAGAATGCCTGCAGTGTGAGGGGGCAAGTAACTGTTCTTCTTAAAACCACATATTAAAAGGTGGTTGTGGTAACGCAAGTAATGAGAAGGGAGGACTGAGAATGAGCAGGTCATATGCCTACTTGAGGTCTTGTCTGTAAGAACAGTGGTCAGCTTTCCTAGCTAGCATTTTAAGGGATGTCTTTTTCTCAATCCTTTAGGTTTTGCATCAGTTGATAAATATGAACCTACGAGTGTTTATGAACTGCCAATCCAAACTTTCTGACATGCCACTGAAAAGGTAAGCAATACCATGCCAGGGTTAAAAAAAGAGAGAGAAAGAAGAACCCGCTGGAATGTGCAAGCACAGAAACACGCTCAAATGTCCTCTAGAAGTCTCAAGAACTGCTTTGAGCTTGTTTATATAATAGCACGATATCCCACAGAGAATCTGGGAATTGGTGGATAGCATGAGGTGATTCAGCTGGTTTACAAGTTGGACGCATTTTTATTTATGTAAGTTGAATAACTTACTAATCATTACGGTTGAGCCTTGCACATTCTGGTTGGTCCTTCAAGATGAAAATTCTGATCTGTTCTAAGGTCAACACAACCTGTTGCTTTGCACAAAGGCTCCTGTGTGGAAGAGGGAATACAAATGTTGTATCAGGCTTTTAGAGACGCCGGAGGTCTGGGAAAGCTGATGCTGTCAGCAAGTTCAACAAGAGTGAAACATTTGCAAAGTTTGGCAGAAATATGTTCTAACTTTTTCCTTCTGAAATTTCAGCTTTTATCGCTATGTTTTGGAGCCAGAGATTTCTTTCACAGCAGATAATAAATTTGCTCCAGGACCAATTGCCAAGTTTCTGGATATGCCCCATTCTCCACTGTTCACTCTGAACCTAAATACTCCTGAGAGCTGGATGGTGGAATCTGTCAGAACCCCGTATGACCTTGATAATATTTACTTAGAGGAGGTAAGAGAAATCAATGTGTTTAAATGGTGTTGGTCTTCCAGGGTTTATTTTTCTAATGGGAAAGAAATGTAGAATTTTAAAATGCTAATAAACATAGAACTGTGGATATTGACGCCTTTTATGTTTGCAGACCCCTAAACATTTTCTAGGAGGGACGCAGGTAAACCTAAGCTCAGAGACAGTAAGACTGCTGTTCTCGCTCATGGATGCCTCAACTACAATTTGAAAAATACTGTAGGCTTGAAGCAGAGCCTAGAGATGCTTTGAGTGTGTACGTGTAACATTTCCAAGTGTCCTGAGCTAGAAACAAAGAAACTCTTTGTTTAACATTAAATAACTTTTTCATTTTTTTTAGTTGAAAAATTCTTTCAGATTAGAGCTCCCTACAGCTAATGTCAGAACTGAAAATAAGCTTGGTATTTTTTAAACCTCTGTTTAGAAATTTTGAAGTAAGATCCAGGTCCTGTTCCAGTAAGTAAATTCTACTTGCTTCCCGTGCTCGGAGAAGCCACCCAGCCGGCTTTAGCTACCTGTTCATTTTCACAGCTTTTGTTACCGGCAAAGACTCCTGTGGCTAATTATTAACCTCTTGCTGTTAACAGTTAGCTTTAATAGTTTTCAGAAGATCTAGAAATGGTGAGCTACTAAGTGGTTACAAAATGCACTACACTAACATGTTTGGGTGGGCTCTAAAACACATACATTAGAAGTCAGAAAATCTATGTGTGATGCACAGTAGAAAATTTTGGACTTCAAGGTGCAATGTTAAATAGTAAAAATTAAATGAGGTGGTCAAACAGTCTTTTCCCTTGAAATAAGCCATTATTTAGTTGGCCTTGAAGAACTGCAGATATGTATTAAACCTGGTAATTTTAGATGTATAATCCCAGCCTATGCAGAAGATACCAGGCTGGCAGCTCTGGAGGCTGCAGTCCTCTATCCATCTGCAGACTGGGCGTGGCAGGACAGGCTTCCCCACCGATATGCTCTGGTAGCCCTGACCTGGAGGACCCACCTCTAGAGGGGAGAAGGATGTTCAGGCTCCAAAACCTGCCAGCCCTGGGCCTTGTCTGCTGAGACGGGCCCACAGCTGTGCAGGTGACTCCTGCAGTGCAGAAACTGTTCGCTGCGTGCGATGCCATTGTCAAACCCTTTACAAACAGGCCTCTGGAAAGCAAAAGTCTGTACAACCTTGCGGTCGTTACACACGCGGGTTGCTTTCTCACTGAACGTTATGTTGTGAGTCTCCTCTTGCTTTTGCATCTTGCTGATGCTGTTTGGGAATGTGATGCAGTATAGTGGTAGAGTCTGATATTGCTAATCCTGTACTAGTTATTCACAAATCTAAGAAACTGGGTGTTTGTTGGTGGTGGGTGGGGTTTTTTTGTTGTTTGCTTTGTTTTGTCTGGGGTTATTTTGCTTTTCATCTCTTAACTGAACTGTAAAGCCATAAATGAACGACCAAATGGCTGATACTCGTACGCATTTTGAGCCTCTGATTGCAACACTGCCCCTTAGATTAACTGAAAACCAGAGAGAGAGAGGGGGATCAAGTGCTTCAGGCACTGGAAGCACCATCCTGAGCCTCCAAATAAATAGCAGCTTTGCTTTTGCAGGTGCACAATTCTCAATTCCTGATACGCAGTCTGTTGGTGCTATAGCAATTAAACTGTTGTTTTGGATGTGCAATGAGACAAGACGCTCTGTGAGATCAGACTAACGTTTTGCTTATGTAGTGTCCTCAGGCTACATCTGAATTTAGCCTGGCAGGGACCCAAGGGTTTTAGGGTTGTTTTTTCTTTTCTTTTCTTGGCGCTTTTGTTTGGTGTAGGAAGAAGGCATTGGTCTTTCTGACAGTACCCTAGGTAGGAGTAATGCAGAGCAAAACTAAATGTTTATTTCAGATAGTAAATATTAGAGGAGACTAGCTTTAAACAGGTTTAGATTCAAAATTCCGAAGCCCATCATATACCTTTTATGAGATGCCAGACTGATCACTTGGCAACAATCTCCAGTAAGTGTTAAAAAAATAAGATGGAAATGGAGCAACAGTGCTTCCCTTTTCTTACCCTAGCATCTTACCAGTTGAGATTCAAATCTTTTTCGTCAGGGATGCTCGTACCCATATGTGTGTGAAGCTCATCACCTGAAGGAGCTCACCTCTTTGAAGCTTTCTAGGTAAATTACTAAAAAAATTACTGTGGTAAAATTAAGTGTTATTTAATAACTATGGCTATTTTAGAGAGTAACTGAATCACTAAAAATGTAGTGCTTTAGAGCTAGTGCTGAACTCAGCAGTATCTTCTTACAGGTGGACAGTGTTGTAGCTGCAGAATATGAATTGGAGTACCTGCTTCTGGAAGGACACTGCTATGACATTACTACTGGACAGCCGCCTCGGGGACTCCAGTTTACACTGGGAACTTCAACCAGTCCTGTTATCGTTGATACCATTGTTATGGCCAACTTGGTAAGCATTCAATGGAAACTGGCAACAAATTACTGGTCCTACAGTCAGTACAATCATTTGCATAAACCAGTGAGTATTTTCTAGTATGCAGGCTATAGATCTGTGATGTTACACTCCACAGTTGCTTGCAAATATATCAGAACCACATCATTCCTAACATGATGTCTGAAACCTTGCAGTGTGCTTATTTGTCTCTTACCTCTTTCAAGATGCACTCCTCTCCCTTCAACTTGCTGAGAAGGGTCTTCTGCAATATCTTAATATGATGCCGGTATTCTTCAGCAACCTCTTTCCAGGGAAGGTCAGACAGTTCTGCTTTATCTAGACAGGGTGCTCCTTAGACCATCCGCTCTGGTACTGTAAGCCTAGGTGGACAGTTGTCTTGTTCTGGGACGCGTGTCTTCAGGAGATCTGTGGAATAAATGGAGAGAGTCAGCAGAACTGGCATTCTAGACAACAAAGGAAGTATGAAAGAATGGGAATTGCTTAATTTAGTTGAGAAAAGGTGATGGAAGTCCAAGCATATGATTGTTCCCTGCAGCTGCCTTTATAAGGTCACTGCACGAGGGATCAGTCTGTTTTCAGTGTTCACACTGGGCAATGAGAAAGGTAATGGACTGAATTTATGGCAAGGGAAGCTGGCCACTGGAATATTTTCGTGCTATGTAATGTTAGTGAAAAATTGGAATAAATTGCCATTTTGGTTTTTGGAATCTTTAAATGTATTACAGAAGAAGCAAGGAAAAATATTCACTGATGCTGAATATTTATTTTAAAGTTCTTACACTCATTTTCTATTTCTCTGCGCCTTTTCTTAGCCAAAGTATATCCTATCATGATGTAGTATTTCTTATTGTAAAAAAGATGATGACCCTTATTTTACGTGTGATCACATCGGGCATATATGTGTTGGGGAATAAAGCTTAATGGCTTGGAGGTGTCTTCCTTCTAATGTCTGTACTACAGTATACAATGCTGTATCTGGGAATCCTCTTCCTCAGCTCAGTGTCTACACTGTGAAGGGAGCAGGAACATGCTCTGTGCTTTTTTTTTAAATTTTTGTTATATTTTTTTTTAAAGCAGACTGGTTCACATATGGAACTGCATGCTTTTGGGGTCACTGAACAAAACTGGATGGGACACTGAAGCACCACTACACATGTCTGTATCTTCTAGAGGTGTAATCTAAATCACAGAAGAAAATATTCAGGTCTGGGACCTGAAAATTCATCAAGACTTGTACACAATATTTGAAATTCACATTGTAATTTTTAAAGTTCTGTAGAAGAGGTCTTTTGTAACACATAAATGATGTTACTATTTTCTGCAGTAGCTGAAGGACGTAGAGCTTCAAAATTGATTGAAACTTTGTTCTGTAGACAGAACTTTCGTGAGCTGCTGTGTAGTTACCAGCTGGTGTTTTGAAATTCACTCACTCCTTCATGAAGGCAAACTTCTGCAGTAGAAACTTTGGGATTGCACTGTTCGGTCAGGACACTCTGAAGACTCCCTGTCATCTAACAAATAACGCTAGACCTTTTCATACTCCTGTTTCTTACGAAAAAAAAAAACCCAACGGTTTTGAGTAGAAGTTCTGGGTTTTTTCTCCTGTTATCTGGGTTTTTTAAGGCTTAATGGTTATGTTAATCAGCTGTCTTACAAATAACTATTTTCAGATATAAACCAGTCCATCAAAATACACGACTTAAAAACTTGTTTTTCTACATTTGCATTTTCTGGGAAGTGACAAATACGCTTCTTGGTTTACAGGGTTACTTCCAGTTAAAAGCCAATCCTGGTGCATGGACCCTAAGACTCAGAAAGGGTCGATCTGAGGACATCTACAGGATCTACAGGTAGGACAGTGAAAGTACTTCAGTATTTTTCTTGTGAAACTTTTGAAGTAGGTAGGCATTTTAATGTGTGGACCTAACAGTTCCCTTGCTAAAGTGTAGTGAACTGAACAGCAAATTACATTTCGTACCAAACATGAGTTATGTGAGATGAAATAAATGGATCCATTTAAAAAAACCCAGTAAGTATGTGTTCACATACATGTATTGTTACATTGCTGCATGTCTCAAACCTGTTTTGCTGTGCTAAGGTTTAATACCACGTAGAAAAATGTGTTGAAGAAGTAAAGAACACATTTCTACTTTGTAGTAAAGGTCAGCATTTTACTGTATTTTCAGCCATGATGGCACAGACTCTCCACCTGAAGCTAGCGAAGTTATTGTTGTTCTCAACAACTTCAAGAGCAAAATTATTAAAGTGAAGGTGAGTTTAAAAAATACAGTTGCTCTGAAAAATGACTGTTTGACCAATAGTGGGGAACAAACTTTGATTAAGGCCTGACGGTCCCTTGCTACACACAAACATCTGAGGCAGTTTGCACAAAGTTCACATCACAGTATCTGTAATGGAGAGAATTATCTCTGGACTTGGTGGTGTTTCTTTTCACCCAAGTGAGAATGACAGGTGACTGCTGCTCCTTTTGTATGCCCATGAGAGACAATTACGCTCCCATTTTACAGCCTCAGCTGTGCTTATGACTTAAGAAAAAAACAGCCAGTTTGGTGTGTCCTGTATATGTCTAGTAATAAACGTTCAGTGTATCCATTCAGTCATTGTTTTGTCTGTTACAGACAAATTTGACTCATCTGGTAATAAATTTTCTATCAATCTGATACAGAGTAGGTACGAATAAATTTTAAAAAAAGGGAAATTAATAATCTACTATGTGCCTTAGGGTTGCCTATCAGATAAAAACATAGCTGAAAAATTTAAGGAGGACAACTGATAGATAAGTGATGGTTATAACACACCTGGTTCACACTTCCTTGCAGGATTTACTTGTGCTAGAGTTAATTCTGGGACATCCTCCCGATTTGCTGCTTTGTCTGTGTGTCTGCTTTGGAGTTTCAGTGGCCAAGAATACCTCTTAGAAAGTGGTGTTGTGTTGGGTTTTGTGGGGGAGGTGGTCGGTTTGTTTGAGGGTTTTGTCTTTGCCAGTCTCCCTCGTCAAGGAGGGTCACTCAAAACCTGCTGGCAAAGCATTTTAACCATCTAGACTAACATGCCCTTGGTGTCTGAAAGCAGCTTTGGAATCTCTTCTGAAAATGTCAGTTCACTCCTGAGCTGTTTCTCCAGACAGCGTAGGTTACCTATCAGCTCACTGGACATAATTCAAATGGATACAAACAGAGCCAGTGTCAAAATAACGCTCCACAGCTGTTTGCCCGATACGTGGTTCCACTCCCTAAAGCAATGTTATGCCTTACAGGTTCAGAAAAAACTAGATATGATGAATGAAGATCTGCTAAGTGATGGTACCAGTGAGAACGAATCTGGATTTTGGGAATCTCTCAAATGGTAAAACTAATTCATTAATAACCCGCAAGTCTCTTGAAACTGGAAAACTATTTCATGATACAGTTAGGTCTGTGATATTCCACAGCCATCTATTAAGACTGCTTGGATCTAGGTCTTGCTAACTCCTTCTCTTTCATAGGACCCCTCTGTTTCTAGAGAACTGAGCTACTGCTTTGCACCTGCTGACCTTCCCTTACCCCAGTGCTGCTTGGGAGCCTGAGAACTTTGCAGGAGCTGGACCTCAGCCAGCAATCTTTCAGTTGAATAGGTGTTCATATATAAGCTATTGGGTCTTCTGTGTCTGCAGCGCTCTGCCTTGTGAAGGATACCCTGACCAGCACGGGGGGGACGACACCAAACCCCACAGTTGTGCTATATTAAACCAACACTAGCAGTTTATAATCTGTTGCACTCTTTCCTATAAAGCTGGGCCTTACTATCTTGTCCATTATATAAACACCTTTGACCTTTCAGGGGATTCACAGGAGGACAAAAGAATGAAGATGTGAAACAGGATAAAGATGACGTGCTAAATATATTCTCTGTGGCTTCAGGACACCTATATGAAAGATTCCTACGGTTAGTTCAGAATTTATAATCTGGGGGTCTCAAATGGTAGAGGTGCCCTGCTTTCCACAAGGAAAAATGTTAGAATTTTCAAGAATATATATATATATGTATATATTTATATCTATATCTGTAAGAATTCAACAGCTCAGATATCCTCTAGATTTTGCATCTACTGTCTTATAGGAACTTTTGTCTGCATAACATTCATACGTTGAAAATAAACTTAGTTTAATAGCTGGTACGTTGCTGTCCTAGAATCTTCTCACTACAATATAACCAAATATAAATGTATTGTTTAGAAGTTACAGAATGTCATAGTTGCTTTGGAAAACAATCTGAACTTCTGTTCGCAAAGGGCTGTGAAAGCCAACAGGTTGCCTATTCTCTGACTAGTTCAAAGTACATTGATATTTTTGGGTTTGGTAATTTTGTAGATAAAATTGAGCAATTTGCAACAGGCTGAAGCTACCCACTTTTTCTTCATGCCTGAAGATCAGTTACCTGACACATGACTGCAGTTTGTCTAATAATGTAAAACAACAATCTGTAATCTGGTACGCAGCTGATCTCTAGTGGGTGGCTGTTGTTCCTGTAAATGCTTTATTTTTTTTTTCTTTTGATAGCATAATGATGTTGTCTGTGCTGAAACATACCAAGACTCCTTTAAAGTTTTGGTTTCTGAAGAACTACTTATCGCCTACATTCAAGGTTTGTTACTAATTAGAAATTTAGTCTACTGGGGGGGGAAGTTTTATTAAAAAAAAAGAAGTTGTAAGCTGTGCATCATACTATTGTGTAAACCTATGTATAGTTACAGCTGTCTGTATATCTTCTGACAAAGCATCAGATTGGTATAAGCTGGTGGTTCTGCCTAGAAAGCTTTGAGCAGTAAGAGACAGGTTGAGAGTGGACACATGCTGAAGGTAGATATTTAAGAGAACAGCACATATTAGGAAAATCATACTTGAAAGAATCTCAACTTTGCTTTTGTGACTCGCGCAATAAAGATGTAGATTTTAAGATGAAATTCAGGGCTGTGAATGTACATCTGATACATAAGGGTTGAAAGATTATAGCAAAAAACTACCAGAGAAGCCACGCCTATGACTAGGTACGGAGAGAGCTTCTTAAGAGGAGACATTAAAACCATGTTTCAGACTGGCTAGAGTTCATGGATGGTGCACGGTAGAGTGATGCGGGCCCTAGATGAGCATACCTGGAAATACCTATCAGTTACATGTGATACATTGTAAAACAAACAGCAGGATTCAGAACAGCACCCAGAGGTAAATGGATCTCAAAACCTTCAGGAATTTGCAAATTCTAACATTTAATATTAGGAAGTAGCATTTCTTAGAGAATCTTGCCTGTTCAGCATGAACTCAAAGGGAGATAATTGGCAGTGTCTCCACTGCTGCAGCCTTGGGCTGTGCTGTGACTCCACCATTGTCAGTCTCTGCTCGGGTGGTGTGACAGAGTGTGTCAACAGCCGTGCCGTGCCAGCAGCCCCTGGGCGAACCTGCACTCTCCTGTGTCAGGGGAAGCCCCACGGATGGGAACGTCAACTGATTCGACAGTGGGCCAAGTTGTTCTAGTACTGCATTTCTCCCAATTCTTCTCTCTCATTTTATTATTCCCATTTACACTGCTTTGTACAGCCCTAAATAATAATTCTCCCATCTGTAGAATTTTATGACTTGAGTAATGCGTTTTTTTAAATGGATCCGTGGATCACTATAAAACGGCTCATGAGTAACTGTGTGGGGAAAAATGCCAAAATATTTAGTTGTCTTATGATAGTCGGCTTTACGGTTTGTACTGGTTGTTCAGTGTGGGGTTATGTCTTTGTCTGGAGTAACAATGAAACTGTAGTTATTCTTTGTGGCATTTCATTTTCTAATGTTCTATGCTTTATTGCAGGACTGAAGTCTTATCTCTTGTAATGCACTTTTCTTTTTCCTGCAGAGGAACAAAGAACTGAGATAAGCTACTTTTTTCCCCCTCCCTCTGCAGGAGTTCATCCCATACATGGCAGAGAAGTATAATTTCCAGTATGAGCTTGTCCAGTATAAATGGCCACGCTGGCTTCATCAGCAAACAGAGAAACAGCGTATCATCTGGGGTTACAAGATCCTCTTTCTAGATGTGCTCTTCCCATTAGCTGTTGATAAAATCCTGTTTGTGGATGCTGACCAGGTAACACAGAGGTTGGAATTACTTGATCTTTTCCTTTTTTCTCCTTTTTTTTTCTGTTTTCTCTAAGAATAGTATGTACTTGAATACAATTTCTGTGTTACTGGAAAGGTTGCAAGTCTGAGCCCTTTGCAGGCATGACTGAAGGCTGATTCTGTAACTACAGCACGCTGCAGTGAGTGCTGTTTTTTCTGCCCATTCCCACAAAGATTGGTTTTATTGGCCTTTTACTTTTCTCTGGTTCCTTGTTCCCTCACTGTGATTCCAGCTAGTTTACCAGATAAGATTCTTGTTTCACCCCTCCATTTTTCCAGTTCCACCGGTTCTCCCAGTCTGCAGATCACTTACCACATACGGTATTTTCCGAAGTCACCAAACACCCCTTCCTGTCACGCCCCTGCTTTTAACTTGGCCAGAGCAGAGTGGCTTTCAGAGGAGTGAGAAGGCAGATCCCTTGTGCACGAAGCCATGTCCCGCTGCAAAGCAAACGGTGTCTGTAAGGCTTCGTTTGGGCTTACTGCCTGAACGGTTCGAAAGCACAGCATACGTGCGCAGTGAGAACTGCCAAAAGAACTCCTTCAAAAACATATATGAAACTGAGAAGCACAGATTATCAACACGTAAGAAATACCTTAGGTGTTTTGGCATGTGTACAGTATGACCCCGTGTCAGTTAAGACCATTACAACTTAGGCTGAAGTATCACCCAGGATAAATTTGCTGCTATGCTGTTCCCATTTTAGGCAGTTCATGCTCTAACAGAGATATTAATGCTTCCCCCCCCCCCCACCAGAGTGGTTTTTTTATAGTAGTATTACTGCCACATCTGTGTCAAAAAGACATTAAAAAGCCTTCATCCCTGAAGGGTTTGCAGACTTTCCAGAGGAAGGGATACAAAGGATCACAGCAGAGTTCACCTATAGTGAGAACGCTTGCTGCTTATTAAGCAACAATTTGGCGCTTCGGCTGCCAAACCAATCCCTATCAGAGTATTTTAAGCTCTATTTTAGTTGCTCCAGCTCTAAGGGCAGGGGAGACAGCACCTTTTGTGCTGTGTTTTTGTACTATGAATACATAATGCAAAAGACTGCAGCATATAACAGATAATGCTTCCTCTAACTGTTTGCTCAGTTTGCGTTAAATTCTGACCAGCATTTCAAAATAACCCATGGCAGGCTTCTACAAATAAAATGTCGTTTCCCTTCAGATTGTGCGTACAGATCTCAAGGAATTAAGAGATTTCAATCTCGATGGTGCTCCTTATGGATATACCCCGTTCTGTGACAGTCGAAGAGAAATGGATGGCTACAGGTTCTGGAAATCGGGATACTGGGCCAGTCATTTAGCTGGAAGAAAATACCACATCAGGTACTGAAGAATTCAGTTTTCTCAAAATAGAGGGGGAAAGCTTTTTCTGCTGCTCAGAATTAGCAGACAACTAGCTGAGGCAGACAACGCAGCAGTGAACTACTTTTTGCTTAGTGTTGCCTCTTCAAGCTTCCACTGCTGTGGTCCATTTGAAGCACTAGGGACAGGGAAGTCACTTTCCATGTGCCACAACTTGTACAGATGAAGAACTGAAGCGTTAACTAACCAGCCATCTTCATTTGTTAATAGCAAGTGCTGGAGGAAGGGACTGCATGACAGCAAAGCTAAGATTTGTTGAAAATTTCTTTTCGTACGTGCCATGACCTTGTTCGAACTGCTTTCCTGCTTTCTGTTAGATGATTTGATGTACTGCCACCAAAAGATTGTTTCAGCACATTCTATCTCAGGGTCTGCTGGGGCTGCAGTAAGTTACCCATCAGCCAAATGTCATTACTAATTGCATCTTCTCCATGTAGCGCTCTGTATGTGGTGGATCTGAAGAAGTTCAGAAAGATAGCAGCTGGAGATCGACTCAGAGGACAATATCAGGGTCTCAGTCAGGATCCTAACAGTCTGTCCAACCTTGATCAGGTGTGTTTTTATTGTGTTTGGTTTGTTTTGTGTTACTGGTGTGTGATGGCAGGTTGGGACCTCTCCTTTCCTGGCCAAACTTCAATCACAGCCAGATGCCAGTGGCAGTCCCATTAAGCCCTGCCTTCAAATGAGGCAGGTATTGATAGCATCAAATATAACTGGTGGGTGGAAACAACACCTTCCCCTTAAATGTCTTAAGACTATCAAATTTTCCAGTATGCTCCAAGACAAATACACAACTGGGTACTTGTTTCTTGAGCTGTTGAGCTCCGAGTGCCTTACTGTGCACTGACTTACAAACATGGAAATATGGCTTATACTGTGGCGGAATCTATTAAGATTAGTCTTCCAAACTGGTCCAGTACAGGTTTGATACTGGAGTCATAGTACTGCTTCAATACTTTTTGCGAAGTAACTCATTTTCAACAAAATAAGATCAACAGTTGTAGTATGCAGGTGTTTTTTTTTTTAAAGGACTTTGGAATGGAATGAAAGATTGATTCATGACTTCTTATTTGCACTGGAAAAAAACCTTTTTACAAAAAAGTTAAACTTCTCAACACCGTCTGGTTGGGGGGCTCGTTCCTCGCACCGTGCAGAAACTGCTACTCACTCTCCTTCTTCACAACAGGATTTGCCTAACAACATGATCCACCAGGTGCCAATTAAATCCCTCCCCCAGGAGTGGCTGTGGTGTGAAACATGGTGTGATGACTCCTCAAAGAAGAGAGCAAAAACCATTGATCTGGTAAGTGCAGCATGGCTCCCTCATTCTTATGTCACAATAAAATACAGTGCCCAGTTTTAGCGGCGCCTCTCCACCTCAGATCTAGGCACTGCATCCTGTATTGATACCTACAGGATTTCAGCACTTCAGTTTTTTCCTTTAGCTTCTGGATTTCTTTTACCTGGAGCAGTGGCATTATTACGAATTTGGAAGGAGACTTTACACTGCACTCTGGCAAAAATCCAGGCATGCGGTGTTCACCAACAACAGATTAATTCCACCAGGGGGAAGCATACCTCTATTCAGTAAATAAACCTTTTCTACGCATTAAGTGCCTGAACAGTTTGTGTGTGTCGTTTGCAGTGTAATAACCCAATGACCAAAGAGCCCAAGTTGCAAGCAGCGATGCGAATAGTTCCAGAATGGCAGGACTATGATCAAGAAATCAAACTGCTCCAGGGTCTTTTCCAGAAAGAAAAAGAAACAGGGATACAAGCGAAGACGCCAGTACAGCACACGGGCGGTAATCTTTCTGACCATTTCCCTACTTTTGTGACTTTCTTCCTGCCTGTCTTGACTGGGGTTAAGTTGCATACTCGTGTCAGCTTGCACCACACAAAGGCTTGCATGGAGGATCTGTTAAATAATCTATATATTTTAACGGGACAGAAAGGCCTTGCTGAGAGAGGCTGGGATAACTTAACCTGATACTAAAATTTAAACAGCTATATTGCACACTTTTTCCAGTTCTGTTAAAGACCCTCACTGTTCCTGAAATATGATGAGCTTGGCCTTATCTTAACCCTTAATTAAAGTGCTGCTATACACAATGGGTATGAATTGTTCTTCAGTCACTGGTAACCTTGCAAAGAACAGATCTTTAGGGTCTGTATATGAATTTTCAAACCAATCTGCCAGCTGAGGCAGCTGGAAATGGAGTGCTCATTTTTCTCTCCTCTTCCTACAGATCCAGCAGCACATGTGGAATTATGATCCACGCAGAAAAACTCAAGTTGGACTGTTTCATAGACAATTTTTATATTGAAAGCTAGTTTTTTCCGGTATGTCTGCGAAACTGCTGAATAATTGAATGGGATGATGTATGCATTTTTATTACTTGCCTCTGGGTTAATGTCTGCATATGAAATAGGATCTGGATTGCTGGAATTAGCATTGTGGGGTTTTTTTGCACCTGTGGTGGAGATGAAAGAGCCCATGAAGGAATTTAGCATTTCAGGAACAAAAACTTCAAACTCCACTGGAAAAGCCACAGCCTGTTCCTTCAGCTGTTGCTACCTCCACCACTGATGAAGATCCTGATAGCCTCAGATCTAACTTGAGAGCTTGGAAATCGCAGACCCATTCAGCCGTTGGCTAGAACATAAGTCCTGACCTCAACTGATGGAGATAATTTTTCCAGGCAACATTAAAAGGCTCAGAATCACGCCTTGAATTTGGGATACCGTTTTATCTGCAGGTTTTCAAATGGTCAGAAATGCTTCTTGGATTTGTTCAGTATGCCCTTGATTTTGTAACAAATCCAGCATTATTTAGATTTTCTATTTCCTATCTTCATTTACTGCCCAACTTTTGAAGGCTTAATGTAAAGCTACCACAATCTATTTAAATGCCCACCCAAATACAAATGCCTAAGCTTACAAAGTGAGCAGAACATTGAATTTGACAGCTCAGTTCATCCTAGCCCATCTGACTTGAATCAAAGTTCCCTCCCTTCCTTCCTGCTCAAAGTTTAAATCAGTCTGCAAAACTGGTAGGGCCTTAACTTTTGCTGTGGTTCACTGATTCATGAATGTTTTTTGTTTATGAAAAATCTGTGGAAGCTTGGAAGTTTTTCATCATGTAAATTTCATTAACTTTATTTTTCTTCAGAGATGTTGTCATGTCAATAAAAAAAAACTTTGGAGTTCTTTTAGCTCTGAAGCTTTAGTTCACACTCAGCCCTTTGATCAGCCTTTTGGCTTGCACCCATTACAGTCCTAATTTGATTTTGGGGTTTCTGAGTATTTTACCTGCATTTGTTTTCATTCTATGCACAGACAAGAAAATATTTTCCTCCAAGGATTAACTACCCTGGGCTACTTTTATCATTCAAAGTAATGACTTGATTTTTAAAAATGATACTGCCGTAGCTCAATGTTATGAACATACCAATTAAAAAAGATCCTCAAACCCCACTTCCCTCATTCTATAGGATTACTGTCTGCTCCTCAGAACACTGAGAAATTGAAGAGTTGAAATACAGGAACTAAAGTATTACTTCTAGTAATAAAATATAGTTCCCTATGCACTGTTTCTTTAGAAATCCACACTGGGATTATTTCTGCCTCCCATGTTTTTATACATGTAAATGTTCTGTGCCATAAAAGCTTCACACTAGAGATAATCCTGACTTAAGATATTCTTCTAGCATTATTGCATTATACATCCTATCAATGTTTTGGAGGAATCTGAGAAACAGCAGCTGTAGTGGTTAATCTGTTCAATGGGGCAACTGAACAGAAAAGCAGCTCTTCTCCAGCCAGCTCAAGAAAAGGCCCAAATCACTCACCCAAACTCTTAAAAAAACATGTTAAAAGAAGTAGCTGGGGTCCCTCAAATGCACATTGCTGGTACTGTCGACAAGGTCAGTAAACTGGTCCGTGACAGTGCAGATACGCTTCTGGTGGGTACCAGAAGTAGGCCATTCTAGAAAGGTACTGGACAGGACAGTTGATATTCTCCCCCTCTCCAGAGGGAAAGCTATGCAAACGTGGGGGGCTGGATATCAAACCATGAACTTAAAGAGTTATCAGCTTGGGTGTTGTCCACTTTGTGGGGTTTTAAATTCAGATAGTCTCCCTGATGCTCTGTAAGTTATAAGTGACTTATGCTTCCCATCAAAACTGTTCCAGTTAAGTCAACTTACACTAGAACGACTTTTGTCTAGTGTAAAAAACAGTAATATGCCTGCCAACCAATTAATTACATACTATGTTAACTAGCCTATTTTAAACAGATAATACAGCTCATGTAAGATGACCCTTTCTGTGTGCAGCCACACACCACGCAGGCCTCGCTGGGGCACAGGATCGGGTGGGCAGCAGCTGCACACCACGGTTTCACCCTGGGGTGGTCTGGGGCAGCAGAGGAGGATCGCTTACGATGGACGACGATGTGTGGGTGGGCAATCTGCCCAAGCCCTCAGAACACAAACAGTGCAAACTTTCTGCAAAACAAGGCTCTCTCCTGTCCAGAACCATATTTGGCTTCATTTTTTTTCAAATATTATCAGAAGCCAGAAGATAAAGTAGCCTCTTAAATTCAGCACAATATTTACAATGCCTTGGAGTTGAATAAGGAGAAAATATTTTAAAATTAAATGTCAGTTACAGAATTAGGTTTTTAAAATTATGCTCCTCCATTCTAATAGTTAACATATGCACTTAAACACCCACATTGTATACCTTTTTTTTTAGTTGTAAAATCTAGCAAGCTATGGAGAGTATTTTTCCTCCCTCTGGTTAACAGAGACCATGCTCTTATATTCAGCTCCTAAGAAGAAAAAAAAAATCCAGCTCACAACTGATGTAGAAAGAAACCAGAAACAGGTCTTGTGAGATTCTGTACCTTTTGCAGTACTCTTAAGAGTCCGGGGTACCTGTTCTCAAGTACACTATACAATGCGCATGGTACTAATTATTCTGAATGTGAACTACTCCAGCTTTTCCTGGGAAGCCACTATATATTTGCACACAAGAATAACAATCGTAGAGGAGAACAGTCACTGATTTTGGATCTGTGCATACACTTGCTCATAGTGCTCAGCTGGGCCTTAAAAGAAAAACCTCTGACAGCTCCATCTAGAAAGAATCTCAGAGTGAAATGATTACTGAGATAGAGCTGCTTCTGATCACACTACTGATGGCCTGTTCCTGTAAACTAGTAAGACTGACAAGAGAAAATAGAAAATGGGGATTACAGAGGTCACAACATAATTTTGGATCCCTCGTACTAGAAAGGCCACTTCTGTGGCAAAATGATGATGCTGTTCCCAACCTCTGGATACAGCAGCTTGTCCTCTTTGCCAGAAGCTCACATTGAAAAATGCCCAGTACTTTATTTTAAAAGAAAGATTTCACTGCCTTACTAGAAAGCAAATAGCATAGAAATATGTTTTTAAGATTTCTCTTTCATTTAGCTATTGGGATGTAAAGGAAATGAAAGGGATGGGACATGTACAAAGCAGTAAATATCCAGTCACAATCTTAGGAACCAAAACTTTTTTTTTATATATAAACTGTTTTGCATATCTGAATCTTCTGTAATCTGTTCAAGAATACGCCATCACTGTGTGGCACTGATGCGACTGACCCAAGATATCAGGAGTTGTTCTCTACTGAATGTTACCTGAACTGAGATTACAGTGAGTTTCCCAGTACAGTGGCAACAACATGTTCTGTCTAACATAATAAAGCCTTTTCTGTTCTTTACCCTTGCCTCTCATGTCAGTTACTTTGGGTCTGATACCTGACGTTTAACGGAGTTGCTCAGAGTACATTTTTCACTTGTTCTTTTATTCAAGTGTGGGGATACTGTTGAAAAGCTTCTAGAATGGAAAAGTAAAGAGTTCCTCCTCCAAGCCGATCTTGTTAATCATGGTATTACAGTAACCCCTAAACTGAGACACATCTCTTAAAGAAACAACAGAAATATTTTACA
>Ga0181612_117151_pt1 | contig 23236 bp, 9 predicted proteins | sample HoacroProtozoa21_FD_119630 | JGI IMG/M metagenome (GOLD analysis project Ga0181612, IMG submission 119630) | Hoatzin crop microbial communities from Cojedes, Venezuel. Combined Assembly of Gp0051906, Gp0051904, Gp0051908
ACACCTACCATTCTGTGAAAATTCTTACAAAACTGACTAGAAGACTGACTGAAGGAGAGGGAGCAAGAGTGACATTGTCAGGATCAGTATTCTGCTTTTTAAAATTATTCCTATTATATTTAAATACCATGTACCAAAATAATTCAGGCACATTAGAAATATTCAAAACAAAGAAGCTTCAGAGAAAATTTACAAATGACAGTAAAGCTAAATTGAGAAATCAAGACAACATCACCTAATAGCTCCATGAATCCTGAATGAGAAACCACATTACTAAATAAGTATAATGCACGTGCAACCTTTTACATATTACTTTTGTTACAGCAGCACTTTGAGATGCAACCGTGATTCAGACCACGCACAACTGGGTGCTTTGCTTAGCATACAGAGTGAAAAAAACATTGCTGAAGAGCCATGTTTGAGGTGGACAAAGAGAAGGAAGAGGTGAGGCACTGAAGGAGCTGGAGTGACTCGTGACTCGTCACATCATAGCAGAAGCCAGGCAGTCTGGTGCACCAATCCATCTGGTTAGTAGGCCATACGCGCACATTCACACACCCTTTAAGAATGTGCTCTGACAATGGTTGCACACCCTCTTCTGCTCATTTTCAACAGATATCACAAAATAAAGGTTCAGTTCTGAAAATGCATACCAAAAAAAAAAAACCCACCAACTTACAAGCTATACATTTATGGAAAAAAGAACAGTCCAAACAGAAATCATCAGCTTACATGTTTCGCAAGACCTGAATTAATACATAAACCATTGTATTTTCACAAAGTAAATCCACGTAAACACATACAAGTCTTGTCCTTTGAGGCCAGAGTTCAGCAGCTGATGACAAGGGCGATGATGCATTGTCTGGGAGGGTGGCAGCCACAATAGGGATTTTACAGCAAAGTTTTCCCACTGAGGCAAGTGAGCACAGAAATCGAGCTCCAGTCCCAGCTCTGCCACCCACCTTTCTGGTGACTTCAGTCTCATCACTTCATGACACTCACCACTTCCCCAGGCTGTGAGTTTGTGTGATCTGTTCAGGTTATCTGCTCCATAAGGTCTACTGGGACTTGCCAGAATCGATCTGATGCCACCACTATCACCATTCACTACCAGTGCGTGTGATGGGGAGCAACACCAGCCAGAGACAGACTCCCAATCACCCAAGACCACGACAGCAAAAAAGTCCCAAAGATGTAATAGCATTGTGATAGAAGATGACAACAGGAGTCCAGGGGCATAAGACTCTCTACCTCCCCTTCTCCTCAAGGAACTTCCATTATTCAACTCTGATATGATTTTGCACAGGACCATTTCCTGGAGGACTTCAGCCATGGGCAAGACTGCAGCCCAAACTACATGTCGATCCTCCTGCTCTTCTTCACGCATTAGAGGACCTGTTACCCTACAACGCCCTTCCAGAACCCAGTGGCTCCCCCTGACCTCTGCCTCTACCCATTCCCCTCCTCTCCCCAAACTCTTTTACTCCTCTTTTCCTTGCTAAAGATGCCGCTGGGCAGCAATGCAAGGAACTGCAACATATGCCATGCAAGTCAGTTATGGCCCAGAGGCCAGCAAGCAATGGCAGCCTGGCCTGGGTTCGCTGTGGGCAGGATCGGAGGTCACAGAGGACGACGGGTCCTGAGCAGGGGCTGCATGCTGCAGCCAGTCTGAAGGGTCCCCGTGCCACCTGCAGCCCTCGAACACAAGCTGCAAGCTAAAAACTGACAAGTACGAAAACCCCTGCTGTCCTGTAAGGATACCATGACCTACCATTGAAGTTTTCCTCAAATTAGTAGCATACTACTGCTAATCCACTTTGAAAAGTATGATAACAGACAAAAGCGTGATAGTAGACTTATGGGAGTTTAAACTATTCTTGTCATAAGACAACGGGAGCACTGCAACAGGGGTTACCTCACGGTCACACTGTATGAGAGGAGACCGGAACAAGTCATTCAACTCCTTTGAAGACACCTAGAGGAAAGTTTTAGCTTTAATAGTAGTGCTGGCACCTCCTGCCTTGCCACCAGAGTGAGGGACAAGGCCTGCAGGGTGCAGGGGCGCAGCAGGACTGCGGACATTTTGTTACCTGCCATGTCTGAGACAGCGGCAACTGGCAGGATTGGAAGGGCAGAGACTCAGGCCTGAGCGGATCCTTTGTGCCACTGTTGTTATGGAGAACCAACGTTCGCACACCACTGCCTCCACACAGCCCCCTGCTGCTGTGAGCCCAAGCATGCAACAGCCCCTTCTGGCTGTGCTTGCTGGCTGCTGTAGTGCCTGCCCGCCATTTTAACTGAGGAGCTTCTGCTCCAGGCTCCTTGTTCTGATCACAGCCTTTCAACAGGCAAAAGCAGATAACTGAGGTAAGAGAGCAGAAACTTGATCCATTTTGTGGGGTTTTGCTATTGCACGCTGAACTTAACTGGGTTTAAAAGAAGGCTCAAATCACCTGAGTGAGTAAGGAAAGCACTATTTACGGCCATTAAAGCTTTACCACATCACTTCTTGTCACAGAAGCAGCCAGTCAAGGGCTCAACCCTTCTCGCTTTTCCTCTTTCTTTCAAAATTTGGCTTACCCAAAGGTAGGCAAATACAGTTAGCAGCTTGTATGAACCAGATGGATTCTCTCCTTACTTTGTGAAAAATTTCATTCAGTTCGGCCATTGCTAGCAGCATCCAAATGAAAAAATCTACCATTTCCCTCAGCTACAACAAGAATAAATATTTATTTACTTAACACACAAAGAAACTGGAGATATGGAGAAGCTGAGTAGTTCTGCAGGTTACAGCACAATTTTACCAAAAGAATTGAGGAAATCCATTCCTCTGCAACCAATACTTTTAATGACAACACTACATACATTCATCTTTTTTTTTTAAATCTAAAGCTTGACATACATGAAATATTGAAATAAACTGAACTGAGAAACAAATAAAATATGCCCGGAGCCACAAATGGGCCTTTTTTCGTTTGTTTTCCTGATTCTTCTCCCCCCACTTCCCATCTCTGCGGTGTCTGCCTGCAATGATTAAGTTGACAAATGAAGTTCTGACTACTAATTAAATTGAAAATAGCAGATATACTGTGACAGTGATCTCTCTCTCACTCATACATCACCAGTAACAGTGGCTGCACGTTGTTTTCGCTGCTCAGCTACCTTTAAGCCCAGTGGCACAAAGCATAGCAGCTGACCTGCACAGAGGCAGGAGGGAAGGAGCCGGCAAGCGTCTCCTCTTGCATATCAAGAGAGTTTAGACGTGTAAATATCAAAGCCTGGAATCATCACTGTTCTGGTGCAAGCACTGAGGAGGCATCAACTTTACCTTGTCCTGCCTTAGTAAGGCAGAGGTTGGTTTGCCTTCTAGGACATACCTTGTAACCCTGGTGACAGAGGATCGATGTAACGCTGTATACATCTGTGTAGGTCTACGTTTCTCATGTCAGCCTTGCAAACCTGCTCCTGACCTCCTATGGATTCTAGCAGCTCCATATTGGGCAAAAGGTGGTCAGGTCCTGGAGACGTAATTGCAGGAAATCTCTGTTATCCATTGGGATAGCAGTGTAGCGATCACTTGCTTTCCAAGAGCACAAGGAAGGAAAGATAAACCTGGGCTGCAGTCATCCCTGCTTCCACCAGCTAACCGTTATGGTATTTTCTAAATATTGTTGCCATTTCTTGGACTGTCTATTGTCCTAATGATTCTTCTCGGTTTGTGATGTTTTATTTCTTCTCCCTTGGTGCAGTTTCTTTCATCTACATAAACAGCAGACCTTTGAAAGCCACTCTGATATGATTTTAAAGAAATACTAGATGTATACAAGTTGGGAAAACTCTAATCCAAATCATTTCTGAAGTTTATGACCTATACTCAAAGAAAAATTTTTTCAATTGTTCTCATTGCACCTCCTGCGTTACTGGGGTGGTCTATGGATTGTCTTTCAATATACTGTGCAGGAGATGACTCTCACAGCCGAAAAAATACTAGTATTCAAAGTCCAAATGTCAATGTTTCTATTTACCTATATAGACTCTACACATGTACAAAAATAAAAAGATATTTTAGGAATGGTAATAATACAATTTGTATTTGCATTTGAGTCAGCTAAGGTTTTAATTTTTTCCTCATTTTGGGTTAGTTCGTTTGATTTCATTATTTAATTATTCTTTCAAAGAATTGTCTTTCTGATTTCTTTTTTAATTACATTGAGCTACCTGTAGGCTTCTTTCCTCATGAGAAAAAATACTTCAACAACGTTTTCTGGTATTTCTGAAAGGAAGAGAATTATAGCCAGCCCAATCCTGCTTTGAAGTCAGTAAACTCGCAGCACCACCATCAAGATAAGAAACTGTCACCAAAAAACCCAGCTATCTCTGGCTGGTTTTAATTTTTGTCTTACAAAGTCTCCTTTTGATATTGGAAAATGTAAGGAGTAACCAGCTTATTTTTTGTAGTATACTATTTATTTCTAACAGCTCCCATCAAACTGAAGCCCTAAGTGGAGCTTTGGAAGAATTTAGGCATTCTTAAAAAACCAAAGTGCAGAGTAATACATAACCATTCTGACTGGAAGCTTTTTGGGGCAACAACTATTTTTTTCATCCAGTGTTCATCCAGAGCCTCATAAAACAGAAGCTATGGTGGGAACCCAAAGCACAACCACAAAGGCCAACTTGATCAAGCATCTTTTAGGAAAGTACCAACTGAAAGCCAGTTGCTGAATCGTTTGCCTATTCCTCTCCCTTCTTTTCAGTCTCACAAGGATGATGGACACCTTTCACTCCAGAGAAACTTCTGCTGATAAACAGGATGGAAAGTTGATGACACAGCCTGACCCATCCATAAAATGTTAGAGAAGTGTCCATGCTGTAAAATGCCCCCAGTCTTCCTCACACGTCTTTGTAACCAATTTAGTTTGCCTCACTCCTATGCATAGAAATACACCTTGCCCTTTATTCACCCGATTTCAAGGTTATACTCAAAAACACATACTGAAGATAAAAGCTTTAAATAATGTACATTCTTTCATTGTCCTTTTCATTGAGATCACAGGTGCATGACCTCGTCCCCCAGCACAAAAAGCTGTTGTCATGGAAACAGCTCAGGATGCCAACTTGACAACAACTGACATTCAAACCAGGAGGAACACCTTGTCTCCTGCCCTCCCCACCAAATCAGTGCATTTCAGCAGGGGCCAAATCTGCAGTACTCCTTCCTTGCCAGGGCCGGGACACACTCTGCTGTGAGGACGAGGTGCAGTTGGCTCCAACCCCACATGTCACATACTGCACCCCAAAACTGCCTTGGGAAAACAGCATCTGACACTACACCCTAATCAGGTGAGCTTGGAAGAGTATCCTTTGTTGTCAAAGCTTAGCAAGATGTGGTAGGAGAAAAGGAGGCCACCATTCTTAATGGTTAGAACAGAGAATCTCATACCAGATCCCTCATGGTGCCACTAAATCTTTCTGTTTCTTCCAGAGTGCAAATGGATCACTGTTTTACTAGAGGAAAATCACTTCAGCACTCTGCATTTCAGTTTCCTGCATGTAAAATGGGGGTAACTATACCTATGGCAAGCCTCAGATAAAGAGCTTTTAGTGATCAGTACTCTAACCCATTTTTTTCTTATTCTATTTCCAGCTGTATTGATACTTTGTGGTAATTATTCACCATTTAGCTCTTCTAATTGAGTAATAAATAGTCCAGGAAGCAGGAGACAGACTTCTAGGCAAACATGCTGAAAGAGTGGATGCACATTCCAGAGAGAAATAACTCAAGAGGAAGGTCTCTTATTTATTTATATTTTGTCCCCCAGGAGATTTAAATGGAAAGATCTATACAGTAAAAACACACCCGCACTCCTTGCCTCCTCTATACCTAACACTTGAAGAATATGTGAAATTGTGATGCATGACTTTAAAGGAAAAAATAAGTATTTTTGTGTATACATATATATCTACACACACATATAGAAAAATAAATAAATATGTGTCATTGTGGTTGGGGGAAGGGAAACAAAATACACACAACAGCATTTGCTTTCCTGTAGGCTTGTGCATATTCTCGTGCCTGAATGCTGTCTTGTGATCTCTACATAACCTTTGAAACACAAGTGCATATTTCACCCTTGCAGACTAGCACAACCATTTTTTTGTCATTCCAATTTCATTTCCAGTGCAGTGTGGACTGCGGGCTCAGCAGTCACTGGAGTCTGAAGTGACTCTTGGGACCTCCTCACTGTTCTATATGCAAATGGCCCTGCACCTGGGCAGCCGAGCGGGCTTGCCGACAGTTTAGTTATGCAAATCTGATTGATCGAGAGCATATTGCAGAAGAGCACACGCAGGCCTGAGACACTGGCAGCTATATTTCACTGGCTAAATTCCCGAAGAAAAAAAAAAATTAAATGCCAAGCATTTTGATGCATATTCCTTTCAGCCCCTGAAGTGCACTAGGGTTTATTTCAGTACGTTTTCAACACTGCTTAAATGTTGTTAATGCAATTTCTTGTGCTGTTGCTGAATTCACAGAAGGGCTTGTTTTCTCTGCTTAAAAAAAAAAACAAAAAACAAAGCCACAGACAAAAACCCAAAACACCAACAAAAAAAGAGAGTTACTATGATGTCACAACACAATAGGTCTGTCAGTTTATTTGAAATAATTCTCCAGACAAATGGAGTAAATGCAGTGTTAAAATATAATTAGGTCCTACACTACAGAGGAGTGCAAAGAAACTGATGTAGTAGAACAAGTTGCCCAGACTTTTTTCTTTTTGTAACAAAAGGTAAAACAAACAGTGGGAATGCAGATTACATACTGTCACCCAATGTTGAAAGCACTTTTTTCTATTTACCAAACAGTCTGTATAAAAAGGCAGAGAAGGAAAAGAAAAAATAAGAGAGAAAATAAAAGAATCATCTGGGGTCAGCTTAAAATAATAAATTCATTTTTATTTAACAAAAAAAAAGAAGAAAGACAACGCACCTATGTGTGAGCATGTGGAAACCTCTAATGTAGAACACGATTCAGGCATCAAGTCAATCTCAGTTAGTTGCATACAACTGATTTGTCTTCATTTATAAATGAGTGGTGAGCCCTGGTTCTAATAATTGCATTTCTTGTAGTTGTGTTTATGTACTTTAATGCCTTGGGGAGCCATTTATGGCACTGAAATAATGTGATTTTTCTTTCTTTTCCCCCCAGCTTTCCCAACAGCAGATACAGACTACTTCAATGCTTGGACACTGGTAAAGCCACTGGGAAGAGACATGAAATCAAACTTTTGAACCAGTTATTTTATCTTTTCTAAGCCACTCTTCAACAGGGGTTTTCAAAAATAGTGCTAATCATTATGAACTCAAGGGATAACTTTTTTATTGATTTGAGGTCGGATTTCTTGTTTATTTTTTTGTTGGTTTAAAACAGTCTCTTCTCTGGCAGGCTTTGGGGTTGGTAGTTCCATAGCTAAGGACGTACAGTTGCACAGATCCCAAAGCAGCAAAGAGAGAAACTGTCTCAGATGGTATACATAAAATGACTAATGCAGCAGAGTCTGACCTCAGCTGGAGCCACGAAGCTTTCCATAATACAAACTGTTGTAACAGACCGCAAGGCAAACACCTATTAGTCTGGTCCTACAGAACACGAATTCACAGACTCTCTCACAATAAAATATACTTCCATTGTGAATCAGTGCACAAAGTTCCATACTTGAGAACATTTTTACCTAAATAGCAATTAAATTATGTATCATCAGGCTTAACTGGAAAGGGTAAAAGTATTTGATTTGTAATCTCAGGGTTGACCTTTTCCTAATCTCAAGAAGACTCTGCACAGAACAAAATTTCTCAGTAACAGAAGATTGTCCAAAACCACTCTTCCAAAATCCCCTGAGAAATACAGTTAAAATTTCTAGAAAGAAGCCCAAGTTAACTAAAGGACTTGAAAAGCAAAGCAAGCCTGCTGCAGTGACGTTAGAGCACAACTTATTGAATAGAAAACATTTCCCTGCACGTTAAGTTGTATTGCCTTTGGCACAGATTCTTCAGCTGTAAATTTGTCCAAGGAATGACATACAGTACACATCAGAGAAGTAATGAAGGAAAGAGTTTTAGATGGGCACTTTGCAGCTGACTGGGAGCTGTTATTTAGCCTTGTCTGCTGTATTTAGCGAAAGAAAAAAAAAAAAGAAACAGAGAGAGAGAACATCTTTGTCTGTCCCCAACCCCTGCTACCCTGTCTTTAAAATAACTAAATAAATAAATAATAGCCATCTGACAAGCAAAGCCTAGCCACAGGGTCAAAAATGAAGATCCTGGGAAAGGTCAAGTTTAATCTTTACCCACGATGCCCTAGTGCATCCCTCACAACAGCTGACTAACAAAAGGGGCTCAGCACTGTGACTGACAGAATTCTTAATTGTATCCACTCATTCATGACAATTTGATTAAAATATTACGCCAAAGTCTCACCCCCTGTTTGCTTCAATCCTCCAAATCTAATTTTGAATTTTCAGAAAGGAGATTACCTCCACAAGCATGACTGGGATGCTATTAACTTCTACTTAATCTTTATTACTAATGTGAATTTAACATATGTATGGCTTCGTCTCGCTCCTGTTGTTTTCTCTCTAAAGTAACATCTAGGCAATATACAAGTGGCGGACATTAATTTTCACTTTGATATTCTGTCATACCAAAGCTCATACTTTCATATGAAAACTTAAAGATGTACTGTCTTAATACCATGGCACAATTAGACTGCATTAAAAAAAATACAAAAAAAAAACCCCAAACAAACATGCACTAGCTCCCTCCAGCCCCCACCAAAGAAAAGAACAAAACCCTACTCAACAGATTTCAGAGTATTACAACTTTTCACTGTTCTCTCCAGCTATATCCCTTTCATTACAGGAGCTGCTCCAAGGCCTGACAAGAACTGGTAAATTTTAGTTAATCTTGATAATGCAATGGGGAAGAAGTCAAGCGGTCAAAAATTCTAATCAATTTGGATTACTCCCAAATTCATAAAACTAGTAATTGGATATGGTCATCGTTACCTGTGTCCTGATTTTAAAAAGGTATTTGAATAAAAGATGTGATTTCATTTTGAAAAGATGCTTCCTCCCTCCCTCCTTTTTGCCCCACAAGTAACACGGAGCAAATTAACACCATCAGCTGCAATTGTGTTTACAAGAGTATTCACAAACATATTGAACATGAAACTTTGCTAATTAAACAGACTGGGTTGGAAAAATTTCCCTTGAAAATGTTATTTTATCTCCTTCCCTCTCCCCCAGAGAAAAAAAAAATTCTTTTGATTCCTTTTTTGCAAAACCTTTGTCGTCATTTCTGTGCATGTCTACTAATTGTTACTGTAAAAAGAGAAGCAACAAATTAATCTTCCTAAATTCAGACTCAGTGACTTCCTAATTTGCCTGTCTAACTGCTGCTCCCATCAGCAGGAGAGCATCTGGATGTGATTCAGTCTTGGGGGGGATATCACCTACAGTTACAAGGAGTGGTGGAACTACTGTAAGTGTCTCAAATCCCTTACTACCTGGACAATGAATGATAAGCTGATATCTAGAAGTAATCACTGGAAGGGGTTTCTGAGAATGCTTTTCCACATTTCATGCACCATTTTGCTCAAATAAACATTTACAGTACTGTTCAGAATCTGCTTTTTCCAATCATAGAAAATAATCTGTGTCTCTGTATTGAAATTTCTCTCATCAGCTCCCGAGACCCAAATTTATACCCACCATCAAAGTATTTAAGACACCGCTACCACCTCTGCATATGGTAACATACACATATTTTCACTAGCACAGTAGGGAGGCTCAAGAACCTCAGGTTAGAACAGCAGCACATTAAAGAGCTGCCACATCCTGCAACAACTTTCAGGATTTCCAAATTACTCCCACTGCAGTTGCAGAAATGCAAAAATTGTCTGAAGTCGCATCACAGCTGTGATGATAATACTAGCAAACACTGAAAACATGACTCTCACTGGCCCATCCCAGAGAAATCCCTACTTCAAAAAATTTCACCATAGTTTTTATAGGATTCATACATAAAGGATCATGTCACAGGAAGCAAAAGGAAATATGCCATAGATCTGCCAGTCTCATCCTTGGGGAGGACACTCTTCCCTGGCTCTAAATGTCACAGTATGTTTAACCCTTAGTACGACAGTACAGCATACTTGACCCCTGAAGGCTTCCCAGTACCATTAGGGATACTGGTGTAACGCATCACGCATGTCATGATCAGCTTTGCTACCCTCCAGTGACCCAGGAAAGGCTGGATAAAAACTTCAAAGGGTGATGGAGAGCTCTGCTTCTCCTTTGCACAGGAACAGCAGAAGAACTTCTGCAACCCCAAACAGCAGGCCAGGATTGTTTCTTGATAGATGTGCAGGAAAGGAAAAGATATGTGTTTCATTCCCTGAGGACACAATGTTTTCTGGGAGCTCTCTGGATAATACAGACCAGAAGCTGAGCAGCACAACTGTATTACAAGGGCAGGCTTTGCAGAACAGCTTTAACAGGCAGTAGCTTTGCTTTGTTTAATGTTACATTACTTTGCTTATACACAGACATCACTAGAGGTTCCTTTTTCTTTTGCCAGATTTTTAACAATTGCAAAACTCCATCAGTTTTACTGGCTGGCTGTCTCGGTTTTCAGTAAATCACTGCTGGGAAGATACGTACCAGCTGTGTAGGCAGAGGAACACAGGGATCTCTGCTATATCCCATAAGCAGTGCAACACTCGGCAAAGTTAACGACACCAACAAATACTCCAGCTTGCTTTGACTCGCTCTCTCCAAGAAAATGCATCCCCGGTCTCCCATCCTAGCCTCCTCCGCAGCATGCACAAGTTTTCTACTGCACAAAAGTCAGTGTAGCAGTTCCTCAGTTGCCGTGGGACCAATGTGTCTGGAACTAAACTCAGCTCCTAGGTTTGACAAGTGAGGTTGCACCAGGGCAGGGTGATAATCTCAGCAAGCCAGTTTCTGACATTGTCTCAGGAATTCAGATGGGGGATAAAAAAGACCTATGGTGACCAAGGGAAGGGAACTCTTACCACATGGGTCTGCCTCAGGACTCCCAGCTGAAAAATCCTTCCAATAACAAATTTAAGTCCCTTGTAGGGCTTCACCCTAATTTTGACACAGGCAGTGGCTACATCTTTAAGTTAAATCTACACGCAACATAAAAATTACTAAGTGGGGAGGGAGGGATGGACACTAACACCACACCAAACCACATTTCTGTGATGGTGGTAAATCTCCATGGTAGGTGACCACTTTGCAGTTAGCTGCCCACACTCCTTGGTATCAGACTGGAAGCTACTTCTAATCACTCCAACCTACTGAATGCCAAACACGTGTCCTACATCTCATAAGACCTTTCTCTAGAGAGCTGTACCCAAAGAGTGACAAGATCTGGCTCTTCCCCCATCCTTGTCTTCCCTCCATCTCTAAAACACAAAGGGCATTTTTCCTTGCTGTAGCCTTTGGAGTCTTCTTCCTCATCTCCAAAGCCCAGGGAATACTATAGGACTTGTGGAATTACAGCAACAGAAACCCAGATAAATGCTCAGTTGTGCTGAGCCTCACTGCAGCCAGCAACCACATTAACACATTGCTTGCTCCAACATGCCCAAGCTCCCCACAAGGTTTCTACACTGGACAACAAGTGGTGAGAGGAGCAATAGTCAAAAAGGCTAACAGATGTAAATAAATGAGGGATAGCAGCTTGAAGAAATTAAGGTCTAAATAAGGAGGCAGAGCACCTTCCTATATGGTCCACAGAAACCACAGAGTGGAAGCTAAATATAGCAGGGCTTAAAATTTTCCATGTGAGTATTTCTGAATAGCCACATGAGGACTTTTGAAAACTCTTTATCACCACTGTATACACAGAAAAACTGCACACATTTTCCAAACTGGAGGAGAGCATCATCCCTCTCTTTCCATACCTAGCGGTAACATGCCTCTGTAGTAAGACTCTCAGGTGTTAACTCAGATATGGAGTTTACTTGGAACAAGAAACTAAAAACCAAACAACCAATCTCCCCCTCCTCACATATACACAATATCTCTAGCAGTCCATTCCTGGTGCAGAGGCAGGGCCTTTGACAGGAGCTTCTGTCTGTTTCAGACATAATACTGAGCAGCCATTAGCTATTACTGTGGTATCCAAAGAACTGAAATCAAACTGGGGGGAAAGAGAATGGGACACCTCACAATCACTCCAAGTGTTCAAACAAATATGATGGCTGCTTAAGAATTCAACCATTGTTTGAATAAAACTAGCCTGCTTTCTGTTCAGCGTATGCCAAATGGTTTGCTGTCATTTCCAGTTGGATTTTTTTCTCTTTTTTTTGCCAGTTCACAACTGCCTTCTATTGTCAATGCTGTGAATAGCCAACAACGATTTAAAGTAGTGGGCTCCTATCAGCATTGTTCTCCTGTTCAGAGGCACAGAGAACAAGAATACATCTATGTTTTCCATACAGTGTAGAAAAATGTAATTCTCTGTTTAGTGTCATATCAACAACTCTTGTCCCAGTTCACCGCCATGGGCAATGAATGACAGACTGAGCTGTCCATCCTGACAATGTGACCAAGATATCTGTGGTCGAGACTGCTATATCATTTTTGCCCTCCCCAAAAAATGTTACCAGAGAAATTTTCTATTTCTTTTCCTTTATTTGTTTCTTTATCTACATACAAAATACAGATAAAAATGAAATTGAGTTCATTAAACAAGCTGCAAATAACGTCTTGATAGCACAGGAAATGTTACATTCCCTCGCACTGCAGCATGTGCTTTCAATGGAGCACGGATTTCTTTATAATACTAATAAAAAATAGCTGTAGTCCCCTTTTTTCAACAAAGGCTTCCCCCCACCCCAGCAATTTGGTAGAATATATCTTATTTTCTAGTATAAAAAGAAGCCTTTTCCTCCTTTATAGGTAGCAGGCACATCACAGTTCGCAATATGCAGCTGAAGGGCGATTAACTCCAGGTACCATAGGCCTGGAACTGGCAATAAAGAGGTAGCTTGGAGCTGTGCACTGAAAACAGCATTTATTCAAGGGAAGGGCAGAAATGAAACAAAACTTTGACAATGTTAGAAAAGAGGAAGAAGAAATAGGTTTAGGCAGCTATAGCACAGCAATGATTTACATGCTGTTAACGTACAGTGGCTGTATGTTACGTTCAGGACAATATTTAAATAAAAGCAGCGTTAGCCCTGGCAGCCTGTGCATTAACACACTGAATTTATGTTGCCTCCAAGGTAAAGAGCATCTTCTTATTGTAACATATACAGGAATTATAATGTGTTGAGCACCATTTTGGCGGTATGTTCTACCTTAAGCATAACTTACTGGATTTGTTTCAGTTTATTTTCATTTTGCCATCATTTTTTGGATGTTTTCATTTGTTCATAAGTTGTTGACAATGATGACAATTTTTTCTCTCTATTGTTTCAGACTTAAAACCTCTCCAGCAGAGGAAAAAAGCAAATTTATACAGCAGACAAAGGAAAGCGGAGGTTTCAGCTTAACAGACAATTGGAGTTGATGGACTAGGGGTATTCAGGCTGCAGACTTGTGGCACAACAGTCTTCCTGTCATTCAGTGGTTAACTTTATATGAGCTGTGGACTGGTGCTGTGGAGAACAGAGAACACAGTGATGTCTCCGAACAGGCCTTTTGACACTCCGCCAGCATCAGTGTCATCTCTGTCTTGATCCTCCTTTGCTTCTTACATGGCCCTCCCAAAACTATCTGAGCTGCCAGGTAATGTTGGTCATAGGGGGATCTTATCAGCTGGCTGCTTTGTGACAAATGACACAGAATCAACAATAGTACATGACCTTTATGGATTCTGCCTGTCTCTTAGAAGTATGTGAAATATTCACAAAGAAATACAAAACCTACTTGAAATTCAAGTTGCTCCTCAGACAATTACTATGGAACCAAAAGACCTAACTGCCCTGTATTGGTAAGATATTTATATTTCTACTGCCCCCATAAAGTTCTCTGCCTTGTGCATCATTATAGGAAATAACAAGAAGTCAGAGCTTTTTTAAGTACAAGGCCTGTCCTAGATGACTGTCTGAAGTACAGATGAATGACATTGAAAAAAGTAATCCCACTGGTAGCAATATGATCTGGAGGCATAGCCTGGGAGCTGAGGTGTGAAGCCCTTCAGACTCAGCCAAAATAAACCACTGCTACTGGGGTGTGGGGTGGGGGAAAGCACATAGATTTCAGGCATTAGTTTAGAAAAGCAGCTGCAGCGTTTGCTACAAACTTCTGAACAAAGAACACTGAACCAACAATATAAGTAAATCATAACATCTCCTACCTCCCAGAGCAAAAACACTAATCATATTAGGTCCCTCTGAACATCTATCATCCTCCACAGTGCACGGAAAAGGGTGAGCTTTAGATCAACAGACCAAAATTCTGTCAGATCAAGTATAAGGAAGTCGGTGTCATACTTCAAGGGCCTCTCATGTGTCATGTCCCCTCCCAATTTAATTGAGTGTAGGTTTCCCTGCCCAAATGCCTTATACTGTCATTTAGCATCACACTCTGAGGATAAAGTTCTGGGTATTAAAAGGCTGTTGTAGGGAAATTAACAAGCCCACTGGGTTTAAGACCTCTCCATGCACTCTAATATGTCTGGTAGGATAACACAGAAGATAATAATAGGACTTTAAGTTCCATATTTGGCGATTATAATTCAATGAGATTGTACCCTCTCTTATATAACTTGATAGTATGCCACTACAGAAAGTGGAGATTATGAGCCTGGGGCAGATGGATTTTTTTATTTAAAGACATAATCAACAGCATGAAGAAGAAAAATTAAAAACTGTAACGGATAGCTGCCTCTGCAAGAGCAGAACAAATGCCTTCTGCATCTCTGATGGCTGAAAAGCAACCTAGACTGCAGTCCAGGCCCTCACTTCCCCTTCTTCCAGCAACTGGGAGGATATCACAGGCTACACCCTTGCCTCCATTGCCAAAAAAATGTGATTTTATCACAAGACTATTAACATATTTCAGAAAAACGCTCATGGAATCATGGGAAAAGTTTCTTATTTCATACACTACCTAGGCAAGATCTGTGGTTCCTCTTTCAACAGAAACTTGATTGTTTTGCTTCCAAAATGATTTTGAAGAAGGAATATTAAATGGATAGGTATTATTTTTTCTAAAATACCTCGCTGTCTTTGGCATTGAAAACATAACCTGTATTTGTGTTGGCCTGTACAGGCCTGAGAGCACTTTGAATGCTGTTGTCTCCTCATCACCGCACTGAAATCTCAGCAGCTTCCGCAGTCATTTACTCCCTCAAACACAGTAAGAGCTTTCATCGGAAATCAGGTTCAGTCCTTCTGACAGAGGCTCCTAGGTGCTTGGAGAAGCTGTAAAACCTTACATTAGAATGCCAATCTTCTACAGCTATGAAAAGCGCTGACATTTGAGGTAAAAACTGATGTTGTTTAATTCCTCTCTAATTGTATTTTCATTCTCTGCAGAAGAGGGATTGTTGTTGCCACGTGCAGAAAGCCAGAAACTTACCATGGCTGATGATGTGTGACCCACAGGCCTGTTTTTCCTTTTCTAAAAGGGAAAAGAGTCATCCACAACTACTTAGATATTTTTCCTTGATCAATTCCACAAGGTTAAAAAAAAAAAACCCAAAACACAAACGAACAAAAAAACCCACTGGTAAATCTCTTTGAGAGTTCCTCACACCATCAGAACGAGTATTTTTAAAAGAACAGAGTATGGAGTTAAAGTATACAAAAAATAGTTCTGATAACATATCTTGGTGGACAGATTTTTAAAAAGTTAGTAGTTTAAAAGGCTGCATAAAAGAAGCCCCAAAGCCTGGAAAGCCTGTGTTACTTCCAGAGCTGAAAGATTCTGAGTACTGAATTTAGCAAGAAGGATGATAGAGAGCTTCAGTCAGATTATAGGTATGCCTATATGTCAGGAAAAAACTTCTGATAGTGAAAACACCCTAAATCAGAAGACAAAAAAGCTATCAGATCCCAGGCAGAATGTGTAGCTACACTGATAAATGCAAAGCAGAAATAAGATACAAATTTTGAAAGCAATTAAATATTGAAGTATCTTGCCTCGGGGCAGGTTTTCTCATCACCTCTAATCCTTAAATCAAGATTACCCAGACAGTTTTGCTGAAAGATATTCTTTGGCTCAGGAATCATCCAAGAAGATTCTGCAACCAGTGCTATGTGTGACCAGTATTATGTAGGATGTTAGATTAAGTTGTCACAACAGTTCCTCCTGGACTTACGTTCTTTAAGAATTCATAATTATCAAAGCAACCATCCTCCTCCCTCCACCTGATGGCTATGAAACCATTTCTGTGGGAGAATAACATAATATACAGCGCTGAGAGTCACCAAAAACTGCTGCCAGGTCACAAAAATCTATGAAAACATGTAAGGTGAGGAAGAATTTGTGTAGATAAAGCGACCTCTAGAGTGAAACACAAGAGTTAAGAAAAGTATTTTCAGATAAACTGATGCAAGAGCACATGAACTTAGCACACAGACACAAAGTCCATGCTGATAATAATATGATCTGATTTAAAATATTCCTTGAGGTGAGGTTTTAATAATACTTAAAAAGTCCTGACAGCTCCCTGTCATGGTATGTCCATGTTATTAAGTTGTAAAGCAACTGTCTTGCTCATAAAACAATCCAAACTGGAAAACACATGATGGACAAAGCCAAGGACAACAGCAGGTACCAGTGCTGAGACTTGGTTTGATTATGCATTGAGATGTGCCTCCTAAGAACCTGCATTAGCTTTGACGAGTCACATCTTCATGCAATTCATCTTCATCCTGCTGAAACACGAAGAAATAAACACCAGGCAAATGGAAGCTAGGCAAGGAGGAGCTAACACTGACAAGAGCATCACTAGGACAAATTTCCCAAGACACTCCCAGAGCTGAACATCAGAGCTGCAGTAAGTGAGAGACAAGATGACGATCTGTGAAAACCTTCTGTCACTATGTCAAGTGAATGCCGCAGGATCATTTCATGCCGGCATTCCAGCCGGTGTTCAGGGGTTTTCCCACCTTTCTCTGAGGCAAATTCTGGGTTCTGCAATTAACTTGCCATCCTCCTCACCCATACATTATTTACATCCCCTCGTCTGATCTTAGCTTGCTACTATTCCTCCATTATTTCTTTTCCAGGAACTTCATTGTAGTCATGGGTTGATTTTTTTGTACTCTACAATTCAGTTCTCCATTCTTCTGTTGATTCTGCTGTTTCACATGCTTCCTATCTCAATACCGTACTTCCCAGTCTTCTGGTTTTCCTCTTTTCCTTGCACTGGGGCTCTGTATTGTTCATAGAACTGATTTTTCTTTCATCATCTCTTCTTAGGATCATTATGATGTTTGTTAAATATTTTCACTTTTCCAGCTTGCTGTTTTCAAAAGTCTTACATTATGCAGTCTTGTATTTTCCCCGTCAAACTTAAATCTTAAGATTTTACTAAAATTCACCCAGTGAGTCAGAACAAAACCCTGACTTTACTCCTTCTGTTATCTGAGCTAGTTACTGGGTCACCTGAATCTAAGATTTTACATAATTCATTTCATTAGTAGTCCATCAGTCTGGTTCTTTTCTAAAGGTTCTCTCACATCTGTTCTGATGGGTTGGTGTAATGCTTGAGACCCTGCAACATGCTTAGCCTTAAAGTTTTCCTTGAAAGTACATCATTTTGTTCACAAATACTTAGCATTTGCACCTGCGTTTAGTCACAAAGTGTTTTATAAAACATAAATCCTAAAAACATCCACAGACTTCAAGCATTATCCCCTTTTGAAATGCATCACTGATTGCAGGATCAGACGGATAGACCTCAGGACAGTTTGAATTAGCCCATTCAGCCATCCATGTTGCTATGCCCAGATTACAAAGGACATGTTTAAACTCAATGTGTTGTATAGCCTGAGATGGAAGAGAGAAATCCCCTAACCTGCCAAAAAAAAAGTGAAGAATCATTTCAGGATCCAAAGTGAAGGAAGCATGTATTTTTTTCCATCATGTTCCCATTGAAGTTTTGTCTTTTTCCTGAAAATTCAAGCAAGATTAAAGTCCCATTGTAGTGGGTGCTCCATAGAGATAAGGCATGTGACACCCTCATGTGATTCAAGAACAACTAGAAGGCAGCAGAAGTCCAGGCCTTTTTGAAATCCTATGTTAAATGAGCAAGACATCTTCTGGGTGCCTTGGCGACTGCAGAGCAATAACCCCTCACTGCAGTACCATGCCTCAATCTCCGGGATGCTGTCTCACACATCTTTATTCTCTCCTTCCCTGTTCCCGGGATGGTACTGAGCAAGATGTTGGGCACTGTTGAGAACTAAGGGGGTGGGGGGAGTGTGGGGCTGTACAGTACTTATGTTGTCAATGACTGCCAGTAGTAATGAGAGAGAAAAGAGAGCTGAGATGATAAAAGCTTAGCCAAATTTTCTGCACATAGAAGAGTTAATTACTTACTTTTAAGGGTCAACAACAAAAAAATTGACACTAAAGGGATAAAACTAGGAAGATGGATAGAAATCTTCAGTAACAAGTGGACTGGCATGAAGCTGGCAATGTCAAGCTCCCTACAGTAGCTCTTTCTCTATCATCTTGGATATCACTTATTTTAATAACACATTTACTGATGAGAGTAAAGCTAATGTAGCATGAAGAGAAGGATGGAATAGAAGGCATCTTATTTGTCAATATATCATCACTGTCACCCAGCTTTGGTAAGGAGGTGCAATAGAATGGCAGTCTGATTTTCAAATGGCAGTCTGATTTTCAAAAACACCATGCACCAGCATGTCTCTTCATTTTCATCTGGAAATGTCGGAGACCAGAACTACTGGAAAAAAATTGTTGTTGTTTGTTCCTTTTTTTGTTCCCTAACTTTTACTTTTGAGGTCACTAATGTTATCCATTTGAGATGAGCTTTAGAATCGATTAGAATAAAAGATTTATGTAGTAACGTATCCAATTCTGATGATTATATTTATATTTTCAGGTGCTTCCTTATAGTACAGTTCATGCTAATACCTCCGCTTTCCTGTTTTCAGAAAGTATAAACTCTCCAATTATAAAGAAGGGTTTGAAAATAGTCCCCTCTCATAAAGCTTAAACAAGAGAAGACAGATAGGACAATATTTCTCTTCATGTCTTGACAGAAAAGGGATTTGATTCATGATTCTTGAAAATCTGAGGTCAGGAACAATTTGCAGATTGTTTTACTAAACAATAAAGTAATAACAATAATCAAAATCTTAGACAAAAGTCATTCTGCTACTGCTACGGAAGAGAGTTTTACCTCCATTTCCCAGGGATTACCACTTTAATAGTCCTTAATAACCTGCAATTGTCAGAGAAGCATGTTTTGTTCCTTCACTTCAACAATAGCCCAAAAGTGCCAAAAACGTTTGCATTTATCTTCAGTCAGTGAAGTAGATGGCAAGACCAGAAGGAGTTTTATCTAACAATAGCTCTGGTGCCTTACAATTGTCTTAAATATTTCAACAAAGAGATATCTCAGTGTATTTTGCTGGCTACCAATGAGTTGCCAAAGGTCAATAACCTTAGCCTTAAAAACAGACTGATCTCTAAAGCTATTCTTGCAGTTGAGAGATTAAGGCAGACTCTAATAAACATATTTATGAAATAAGAGCAAGGTACTTCAGCCTGGCAGTTTGGAATGTAATACCATTCTGTACCTATATTATTTTTAGGATTAGAAACCATTAATTCCTAAAATTGTTCTGTGGAGCATAAGTGAAAACAGCTGCAGCTATCTGTTTGCTGTCTTTCCACATGGGCTACTTTCTGTGCAAGATATGCATGAAGAACACAAATGAACGGGGTGCTACCTCTTTAGACAGGGCCTGGCAAATTTAAAATAGAAAACTAAGAAGCATGATCCATGTTTGCCTTAAAATGATGAACTTCGGTGTTAATGAAAATGGCATCTTAAAGGAAGTCCTTACACACTTCCTGTTTCTGTAATCCATTCTTCTTGCATGCACAAACTAATAAAATGCGTCTTTTTATTATGTCCCTACTGTACATGAAACATTTCATGCATAAAATATTAACCCCAAACACAGGTCTTTGAGAGAATGATTGTATTGGCTAAAGGAAGAGAGAGGCTTCTGAATCTGGGTCCGGTAATACTTCCCAATCCCAAAGCAAAACTGCAACCATATTCAAGCCCATAGCTTTTCAAAGGCACAAAAAGGCAAATCTTTGCACAGTTTAATGATGTGGACAAGCTGACCAAGAGAATCAGAATGAGACACACCACATGTCCACTCTTATTTGGCCTATGAAGGCAAAAAAAACAGAAACTCCAGAACTCAGTTACTTGGCTTTTCTTTGTGCTTACTTTTCACAAAACTTGACTTCTTAAAGAACTTATTTCAAAGGGAATCCAGGAAAAGTAAAAGTTTTGATTCATGCCCACTAGGAAAAAAAAAACAAAACCCAAACACCAAAATAAAATAAAGGAAAAAAATTTAAAAACTAACATGAATGAACTTCAGCTTTAAGCCTTCATAGGACTTTTATTGTTGTGAATTGTCACTGCTTATTTCACAAGTTCAGAATACTGCATTGTTAGTAAACCACTCATTCAAATATGTGATCATATCCCTCAATACACGTATTTTAATTAGGAGAATCAGGCATGTCTGATCTTCCTTTCCTTCTAGATAGTATTATGGACTGTACATGAACTGTGCCCCATGCCAGGGCCCTGCTACCCCTTGTGTACAGATCAGGAGCTTGGCTGGAGCATGCTACTGTTCTCCCACGCTCCACATTTCTTTGACAACTGAAGCCACAACGCAGGGAGGGAAAAAACGTCCCATTATTTCTTGCCTTGATACTGAGTCAGAACATGACTGAGGTTTTATAGTTGTAGCACAATTCCAGCTCCTTCAGTTTAGTCCTAGTCTCAGATCTACTGTTTGAGAAAAAGACTCATGAAAGTCTTCTGACTTCTGCAGGAAGCCCATCCTCCAGAGTTAATTACATACAGTTTCGTCCAGACAACTTCTAAATGTCTTCCCTATTGGAACCTCATTTTCTTTTCTCGCAAGAGTATTTTACAGTTTAAGAGGCCTGAAAACTCATATAAAGAAAGCTTTTCAAAGAAGTAGTCGATCTGCTGCCAGTGGGATAACTCACCTGAGTAAAGGGTTATAGCATTAAGCATAATAGAGTTCAACACCAGAAAATGTTTTTCAATAGCTATAACTTTGCTAGCCTGCAATCATTCCTGATAATCCCTCATTGGAGTATGCCAAGAAATTTTTCTCTTTTCTCATTGCCTACAGTCTCCAGATCCTTCTGGATACTTATTTTACTCTTTTTTTCTTTATAAGCGATTCTCTCCATCTTCCCCTTTCCATCTCTATTATCCTCTACTTATTGACCTCAGAGGTGATACACTACGGTCCCAGGATGGTTTGTGGTGTAGTAGTTGTGGTCTCACCTCTGGACTGTGAAGTGGTACTTTGCACACACAGGCCACAAAAGACCACATAATAAATAGAAATTAAAGGCTGTTCTGCAATACAAATAAACTTACACTGAGAAGAGACATGCGCTGCTGGAACAAAAACGACCACTTGTGCATGTGATTTCTTCGATACTGGGTGGGAACAATGTCCAATTATAGGCTTTTCTTACAAAATAAATTAGAACTTCAATGGGGGTACCAACTAATTATCTCCTAGCAAAAGGGCTTTAATTTGATGTTAATAGGGCTAAAGGAATATTTAGCTCTGCCATTTATACATGAAATGGTCCTATAAGCCCTTCAGTATCAAAATGCTAAAAAGTGCTTAAATAGTGGTTATGGTCCAATACAGTAACCTGCTACCTTTTCCCACTTGGAATGATGTACAGAAAATTGCCAAAGCTGCACCACAGGATTAATTACAGACTCATCACAGAATTCTAAAACCACAATACTTAGGCAGCTAAGCAAGAGCAGCTCCCGAATAGATTTAATGTAAACCCTCAGACTAGTAGAAGATGTGACGTAAAAAGAGAGATCAATGAATTTGAGTAGGCTGCAATGCCATTAACCAGGCTTTTTCCTTGAGGAAAAAAAAAAAAGAGAAAAAAAAGAAAAGCACTCGCCCATTACGTGCATTCTTCAACAATATCCTAAACAAAGTGTTCAAATACAATTAAAAAAAAATACATATTTAAAAGTTATAGAAGTCATGCTTAGTGTATATTAAAGACTGAAAATAAGTAGTTTCTTAACCTGCTAAAGGTGATCTTCCTTGCCAGAAGGACTCCTATGAGGAAATGTAAGGGCAGCTTATCTGAAGGTTTTCTAACCGTTAGATGCTATAAATGTCATTCCTTACTGTTGGCACCAGGCTGCCATTTAGCTCTCAGTACACAGAACAGGGAGTGCCCTTTCCTAAATTTGTTTGAATGTCTAAGGCTATTACCCTGGTCTCTCACACAGTACATTATTTTACAGCAAACACAAACAAGTGCACTAGCACAGCCAAACTCTCTTAAAACCAATTAAAAATAAATAGCACCTGAACAAACTTGCTGTCAATTAGCAAGTAGTTAGTCACTTTGCTAATCACATCACAGAAGGAGTATCCACAGAAATTCAGTTACTCCAAAAATCACTGGTATCCCAAAGGATAGGCAGACACAAAGCAGTTCTGGACAACAGGAAGGTTAATTTTCTCTCCCTCTCAACACCCACTCCCCTCCCTCAAGAAAGGGAGTTAGAACCAGGCCATTCTCCCCTCTAACATGCTAAAGCTTTCAAAGAGCTCCCAGGCATTTTAGAAGCAGTTGTACAGTGTTTGCTTGCCACTTTCAATTAAACATGGTACAGCAGTCTGATGTCACTAGGACCTACTAATAGGAAGAGTTTCTGGAAGAGAGTGCTCCAATTGCAAACAAAGAACTATTCACAGAGGTCTGCAGTTTCTGAATAAACACTGAGGCAGTTTTTACAGACAAGAGCAGGGAGAACAACATAAACCAGTACCTCCCCTGTCTTTAAACTCTCCCAACATTTGGTGAATCCAGGTAATTTACTGCATATGGCCTAAATGACTGACTTGGGGGATTCTGTAAAATCACTC
>Ga0181612_132445_pt1 | contig 23235 bp, 13 predicted proteins | sample HoacroProtozoa21_FD_119630 | JGI IMG/M metagenome (GOLD analysis project Ga0181612, IMG submission 119630) | Hoatzin crop microbial communities from Cojedes, Venezuel. Combined Assembly of Gp0051906, Gp0051904, Gp0051908
ACGGAGCACTGGAACAGGCTGCCCAGTGAGGTTGTGGAGTCTCCTTCTCTGGAGATATTAAAGACCCGCCTGGACAAGGTCCTCTACAGCCTACTGTAGGTGACCCTGCTTCGGCAGGAGGGTTGGACTAGATGACCCCCAGAGGTCCCTTCCAACCCCTACCATTCTGTGATTCTGTGAAAGGGATTTCCACACGTAAAATATCAATGTTTACACTAATATGCTTTTAAATTAGGAAAAAAAAATCTAAGTGATGCGTAAGTATTGAAACCAAGGGACAAGAGAAAAGTGAATATAATGACAGCCACTGTTTTAATTATTCCATTATGTACTTAGCTATAAACTGATAAGCACCCCAAAGGAACTTGTCTATCTTATAATATTTTTAATCCTGAGAACTCAAAGTCTTTTTGTCAAAATGGTGAAATTCAAGCAGAGAAATGATGAAAAGGCTTGTCTAAATATCACAGAATAGAGAGACGAGCATCCTGGCTTCCAGTATAATGAACCATCTAATAGACCATATCATGTTAGAAGTAGTCCCCAAAATGCACTAGTAATGAGTTTTGGAGAGGTAGCTCCAAATTACTGGTGTGGATATGCTTTAAACACTCTGTGTGGGTAGTCCAGCAGTAATGAGCTGGTATAGCTAACAGGAGGAGGATGAGAGAGAGGCAGGAATGCCTAGATTCCATAGGATGGGTCTTGCATAGCAGCGGCCGTGGGCTCAGTCAGTGGCCATCCTTGTGCTCACAAAACAGAAAAGAAGGAAGTTCTTTCGATAAAGTCTAAACAAAGGCTACTGAGCTGGAAAGAAGAAAGAAATTTTAGTGGACTATGGCAAGAAGAGGTAGAACAAGGGTGATAAAACAGAGATGGTGAACTGGAGTGTATAGTCAAGAACTGGGGTGGGAGGAAGGTGGTAATTAGCTAATCGTGGCAGAAGCAGTTTCTGTGTATAAATATATGGCTAATTTCTATGGTATGATTCACAGTACAGTTAAAATATCCACTGACACACGTGAGTATTCGGACCTCCATGAAGTGAATTCTGCACCAACTAAAAGCTTTGTCATATCCCTTGATATAATCATTGCAGATCTGAGCACTGTTCACTTAATTTTTGACATATTTAGTTGGAGTGTAGAGAGCATGTATAGAAAATAAAACATCATTATATGTAACACAGATCTACCAGATTTTATTTTTACATTCCTCTGAGTTATAACACTTATGCTACAGTACCATCTGCAATCTCTGGCAGAGCTGAGGCATTCTACAGATATATAAGAAATGACAGGTACCCTATGACAAACAGCTTACTGCTTAGCACACTGAGCAAGCTGATGAAAGAAAGAAGGTAGAGTGTACGAGCGAACAGGCTGAGCGAGTTAGTGAGGGAGGTAACAAAAAATAGAAAATTAAATTTGCATAGGCATGTAAGTCATCTAGGAACATAACTCCAAAGTCGATTTCAAAAGTGGATCATGCAGCATTGTTTCCCAGCAGATCTTAGTTTATTGAACACTATACTATCTTCCAAATAAAATGTTGGGTCTCATATAGATCCCCACTGTGTGGCACACCAAAGGAGGTGCAAGAGTTTATTGGAAAGCAGGGGAAGACATGAGAAAGAACAAGTTCAGCTTTATGTCCATATGTTACTTACAGCACTGTGTATCAAAACTCACTGCCTGCTAGGACAGTGGGTTGAGTTTATACCTTCAGTGTCTAAAAGTATTTTTAATAAAGCATTGATAGAGTAAAATATTAAGTTGCTTAAGTAGCATAGACTACTAGTTTTAATTAATTGAAATGGACAATCTCAGGTTCTTATCAGGCTGCTGATGTGTTCTGAACTTTCATTTACATTGCAAAGAAAAGTCCGGGGCATGGCTTGTGTGAATAAAGGCTCATCATGCTTCTTTCAGAAGACTAATATCAGAGCCCACAATAGTGTGGAAACAATTAATTGGATGCATAGCACTACAGTGAAGGCACTGAGAACTGCAAGATTTTTGCAAGATATTTTCTTTTTTAAGAGATTACACTGAATACCTTTTGTTCAGTTTAAGAGGACTTCCACTTTGATTATGATATTTCCTTATTGCCATTTACTGAAAGAAGTTTATTGATGATGTAATCTTGGTTTATGACACATACAATCAAACAACATCAATGAATAACCATGAGATAACAAGAAATAAAGACCATGAACATAGAAAAAGCAGCAGTTAAATGAGGCTATCTGTGACATTAAGTACTGATCTTTCTTGTCTTAATGTGTTTGTACCAGTATCTAGACCTCCTTGAGGGGATTACTGAGTCTACCTTAAAATTTTTTCTTTAATATGTCTAAAAGCAAGGAATTGCTTGGCCAGGTTTGTATACACCCAGTTTTAGAAGTGTAGGCATTTACTGCTGATGGAAAACCTTAAGGATTGATATATTTTTGGGCATTTTTCCCACAGTGACAAATTGTCCTTTATTCAGTGATTCATTATGCCAGGTGATGAACTCTTGCTAAAATTTTCAAGCTCAAATAACTAAAACTAGATACCCAGAGAAAAGGTTCCTAAATTGTTCAGATATATTTCATATTCCTGACAACAAATGAGGCAAATTAAGAAGTATTGCACGTGTGAAGTAACTTTGAAAAGAATTTTATTAGGTCATTTAGATGAAAGAATGTAGTTGCTTAAGTTTGAAAATAATGCCTGCAGATTTCACCTGAAGAAGCAAAATTCAAAAAAGATACACACAAGGAGGACAAGTGAATATTTAAATATTTGAATAAGCTGGAGAGCAATACGGCAAGGAAAAAAATGGAAGTAAGTAGTAAATGATTTATCATTTTCTAGGTAGCACATTTTTTTATAGTTCATTTCCTCCCCAATGTGAAATCTATAAAAAGAATCTTCAAGGAAGTTGTATGGGAGCATGGAGTTTCATTAACATATTACAATTGCCCTGCGGCCATTCCTTGCTGTTAATCACAACACCACAACAATTTCTAAAAATATGAAAACACAAGAGGGTAGCTGCTATGAACAGATTTTTTTTTCCCATCTCCAGACAAAAAAGAGTTTAAGAAAACAGCCCAGACTGTTCATCATAAGTAGGCTTTAATTTGTATCTACACTGTGTTCTTCTCACTTCATTAGCCTCAGAATTTGTGACAGAACAGCACTGTTTGGGCAGCCTATTGCCTACTTGGAGATGTCACAAGCAATTACTTTCAGAGATTTAAGATTTTATCTTACAAACTCTAGCTTTCTGAATGGACAACACAAGCGAAACCATTTGTTAAGCATTTCATTGTATCTTATCAATTGCCTAGAGTTTGCATCTCACCACAGATTATATCTCACTTTGCATGTGAACAACAAGCAAAGGAGAACCTTAATTAAATGAAGTTGCCTCTACTTGGTATGTGAGTGGCTTTCTTGAAACCTGACTGCTTCCCTGAGGCAGGGAAGGCAAGGAGACAGGAGGTGGAACTCGCGATGTTGAACGGTATTTAAAACCTTCACAGTTCACACAGCTCCTTCAAAGGGAAAGACTTTAGACTTGTACTTGAGGTATGTACAGCTTTTCATGCAAGGAACTGCCATCAATCAGGTTTGTTTCATGTGTAGATGATGGGGAGTACTGTCTGAAGATGGTTACGTAATAGATTTGGAAGAACACCTGACAAAGATGAACTGATCTCAACCATGTCTTCAACAGAAGCCCTGTTACTAAGATTTACTTCAGATGTGAAGACTACTAAAAGTATTAGTATAAAGTTGGAAAACTTTACTCATGCCGTCTCAGCAAAGGTCACTTTTTCATTCCTACCCCTCTCTAGAAAAGTCTTGGTGACTGTTTCATTTATACTGGTGGCACTGGTACTAGTCCAGAAACAACTTCTCTTCCATCTTCAGCCCACCACATTAATTTCAAAGGGAATACCTAATAATCTCTATCAGGACTAGCAAGCTTGTCATGTGTGGACTAAGAAGTTAAATTCGATGTTTTCCGTATAAACTGGAGCCATGTTTTGTAAGACAATTTTCAGTAGTAATTTTTATCAGTGTATCATACTACTATTATAGAAAAAAAATTCTGCCATGAAATGATTTTGTATTACAGGAATGGTACGTATTTTAATATCTTTGAACAGAGGTTGGACAATGTGGCCTGTTAAGATTTCTTCCAGCTTCTGTACTCAAAATTTCTCTTTTAGAAATAAGAATATCGCTCTTCTTATTTACCTGTAGATCTGGAAAATTAGAGTTCATTAAAATGCTAAAGAATTTAGTTAGCACCCCATTTTCAACATATATGTTTTCCTCCAATTATAGTACTATTTGTACGTTTTTGTCTGACAGTAATATCACATGTTTAGGTGGATTCATAAGGCCTCTTGTTCACATGTTGTCCATGAGAAGAGATATTTTATAAGATATTTTTCTTTGCTAAGGTGTTTTATGTGAACAAATTTCAGTCTTAGACTGAAAGGATGGATTTGCAACTTTGGTATTCTTTGAATAGTGTTTAGCACAGTGGATATCTGAGCTTTTTGATTTGTCTTGTTCTTGCTATTCGACTTTATGGCTGAGAGCCTAATTTTCATATTCCTGATTTAAATTGTAGTAAGATTTGGTTAAGTATGGCTAACAAATGGGAGATTATTAACTAACAAACAAACCCATTGCCTGAAAGCCCAGTACTTGGCTCCCCAAGTATTGTTTTTTGTTAATTTTATTCTTATCTAATAAATCTGACCCGATGTCATCATACTTAAGAAAGCACTGAAAGACCTGAAACTAAAAGCGAGCCTACAATTGGACAAAAACATACTTATGCTAATGTCATTTGTTTTAAAAACATTTAGACTTATGGGTTCAATCATAATAAACCGATGTCCTTCAGAAAGTCATTGAAGTTCTCCACGGTTACACAAACAGAATAGATTCTGATTCTGCAACAAGAGATATGTCTGCTTAAAGGAACATTAACTTTAAGCAGTGTTCACAGATTGTCAGAGATCTTCTCAAATATTTGCCAGTGGTTTTACCATCATTGTGCTCCAAATGCAAATTATGATATCGTATCAGAAAATACATATAATTTCATCATCTGATAGTGTCCCCCAGAATTCATGCTATCTCTCCTCAAAATCTCTTTGTCCACCTCACTTTAAAAGTGAAAACCCTAATCTCATCACCTCAGATCTTGTTACCTTTTTGCTACAGAAATTCCATCTTTCTCTATGGATCTGAGTATCCTTTTTTACCCAGACTGCCCTTAATTTAGGACTGAGGAATCACTGCAGGCTGAGCATGGGGAGATGGCCTCTATCCAGACGAAAGGTGAAGGTGCCTTCTGGCCCAGCAACATGTACAGCCCAGCTGAATATCTCCTTCTCTGTAGATGTTCAAAACCTGCCTGGACGCGGTCCTGTGCAACCTGCTGTAGGTGACCCTGCTTTGGCAGGGGGGGTGGTCTCGATGATCTCCAGAGGTCCCTTCCAACCCCGACCATTCTGTGATTCTGTGTGATTCTGTGAAGGTAATTTATCTTTTTCCCCCGGATATGCTATGGATTAACCTCAGGCAATCTCTCTGTTTTTTTGAGTTAGCAGGAGTACTAGGAGTAAGAGTTAACGCAGAAGAGGACGAGGGGACAGTAAAGGGCTGATGCCACTCAAGACAGGATAGCAGGGCAGACACCCGGGAGCACATCCCTGTCTCTGCACACAGAGGAGAATGGCGTAGGGCCATGGCCAAAGAGGAAATGGTAGTGCTTTATCCTGGTCACATCCACTTAACCCCTGTCTGTAAAGATCCTTTACACAACCACATTTCTTCAGTTTGTCTGATCTGTGGGAGATTTCTTTGTTGTTTTTAGTTTATGGTGTCACTTGAAGAAATGGTTTATCTTTAGGTATAAATGGGTAGAAGGAAAGGTTACACTCAACACTATTCTTGAAAAGAAAAAATATTAGCAAAACAGGGGGTGAAGATTTCCACATATGTACAAATTTATTTGCTAGCCAAAAGCACAAACAGAATTCCTACCCTCAGCTGCCATGCTGAATCTAGCCTTATTCTTTTTCTGACGTTTTCTCTCATACCTAAAATATACCAGAAGGAACCACCCATGGGTGCTTCACTGAGGATTCTCTAAAGGAGGAAATTACTCATCATCAACCACCCTAAAGAATTAAAGTCATTCTCTGCTATTCCCCCTATTAGATTTGTGTATGCTGCAGAGCTAACCAACTTTGAGTGCAAAGAATAATAATAAATAATTCCATTTCCTTCAGAAAAACAACTTAATTTAATTTGACCAGCCAGAGGAAAAAAAATCTAAAAAACCCAAAGAAATAATCCCTTCAAGCAAAACATCACTCTTCTGCCAAACTGTTTCCCAACGCGTCACAGACCGAAAGCCAAAGTTAACACTGCCTTCTCAGTCATGTGATGGCAAAGCAGGGAGTCCAGTTGCAAACAGGTCATCCAGAGTAAGGAGCAGCTTCTCCTCTCACTAGCCCACACTGCTGCACAACAAACATGCAATATTTAAATGGAAAATGCAATATTTAAATGGCAAACTAGATAAGGCATCTCTCTTATAATTACATTTTGACCTTTTCTGAGTTGCATAATATTAGAGTAATTGTATAATCTATCTCATTTCTTCTGTGCTCTCCCTTGAAAGAACCCAACCCTCAGACGTTCTCACCTTCTTGAAAAACCTACTGAAAGCTTAAGTTCAGAAGTCCCCTTGAAGGCAAAAGCTATTTCAAATCACCCACCTATCAGCTTTATCTCACTCTCCCCTGGTTCATGCCCTTATTTGATATAATACACTTTCCTCCCCGATGACAAACTTCTGTCACTTAAATGAACTTTTTCTGAGTGCTATGAATACAGCATGCAACAGTTACAAAATATTTGAAATAATTAGTTTGCTAAACCTTTAAAAATGCTTCCTGATTAGCAGGTGACATGTTTCAGACTAAATTTCTGTTTCTATAGCTGCTCCGTTTCCTTCAATATCTTTTAGCTGCATTTCTTTACGTATTAGGATATAATGACTATCCACATGTATCATGATTTTAGCCAGTGATTAATAAAGTTGTGTGTAACAAAACAGCAGGTTTTTTTATTTGTTTCCTATAAGGCTATTTGCTTTGAATTCTGTGCCTTTAATATTCTGTGCTGTAGCTTTGGCCATGGCTCTGTTATAATTATTTCAGACATTTAGTTAGCCATTTGAGAGATAGGCTGCTACCAACAGGAATATTTTCAAGGACACTTCTAAAGTAGATAACTGAACAGGACTTCTTAGGTTCTTTGATGTCCTTTGTTTTTCAAATATTTGCGCTGACATATTTTCCTATATAATTATCACAATCACAAACAAGATCTGATCAAAGCATCCCGCTGCTTGTGAAGGTTGAAAGTTTTAACTTTTCATTTTTTGTTTTAGAGATTTTATGCCTATGGTTTTAAAAACACTTGGGGAAGCCCTAGTTGGCACGTGTATATACACCCGAGTATCTCTGATACAGTAATTTTTTATGGTTTTATCTGCAGAGCAGGTACTGGATCTACCTTCTAAGTTAATATTACTGCACTGTGGTGTAAAAAACAAAAAGCCAAAGAACTATTATAATTTTTAATCATTGTATAGTGTATAATCAATAAGAAGGAAAGCTGTATCACAGCTGAAGACAATGATAATTTCTTCTGCATTATTGCACACTAAAAGTAAATATCATACTTGATTGGCATAGATCTTCTGGCATGCAGAAGTAAGAAAACATGATGCATAAAAGTTCTGCCCAACCCTTTGGTCAGATAGCCCATGTGCTTTGTTCCTGTACCGGGGAGGGCTGCCCGCTGCAGCCTCTGACACCCTTCCCAGGCTTGCACAGAGTCACCGCTGCGCAGTGCACGTGCAGTGCTCCTTATCGATTCCTGCTCCTGGCTGGCCCCAGCAAGGAGAGTAGCAGGAGTCTGGAGTATAGTCAGAATACCTCACACCAGCTCTTGGTACTCCTCTCTTTCCTGGATGCTTCTTAACCTTGCACAAGGCTGTGGGACGGATGGCTGCTTTCCTGGTAGCAGCTGGCTCCAGGTCTATGTCTTTCTCAGAAATGTGCTTTCTTCCCATGCCCACCTCACAGTCCTGAGGCTCGATGCCAGTTCCTCACATGGTGGAAGGACTACAGGGTCCCCCTTCAGCAGAGGTGAAGGCTGCAGCTGCCAGAGTAATTCACCTGGCTGTTGTGATGGACAGCAGTCTTCCTGCAGGCATGGAGGAGGGTGGGCTGATAAACTATCTCCAGCGGCTTCAGGTGCCTTGCAGGCCATGAGTTCAACACATCTCCACAGGAGTTCAGGAAGTAGTGTCTTCCTGTCAACCTGCCTGTAGCTTTCACTCATCAGCTGGTTAACTGCATTATCTGTTTCTAGAACTATCATAATCTGCGAAACCAGTCCTGCAACTACGTGAAAGTGAACGCAAACCCTTTGCTTAGGCTGTGTTCCAGAAGTGCTAACAGGACAGTGTTCTCACCAAACCTATCCCTGTTGAACAGTCTGTGTTATTGACATTGCTACTGCTCTTCCTGCTAACACAACTGTTTCACTACTTTCTCCACTCTTCAGCTACTGGCCCTTTGTTGGTCTTCATCTAAGCTTCTCATCTTTCTTCTGCTTCCAAGCTTGCTTTTAATGTTGTTCATAGTCAACACAAAAGGAGCAATAAACCTGTCATTTATTTTTGTGCCCATGTACGTTATTAACATCCCATCCTATTAAGTGCATTCTCTGTATGAAATTTAATTTAGCTGCTGCAGTTGTACTCGTTCTTGTTGCTTAAAATAGATACATTAAGAGGTGGGGAAAATGGTCGAGTATTCAAGGAAAGTGCTTGCGCTTACGCTTGTTGCTGACATCTGCAGCACTCTTTAAGAGGCCTGTGCTGTTGTAATATCTTCCTGCAGGATAAGATGACCTAAGAGACTATTTCAGTGTCTAATTTCTATAATTAAATGAACGTCTCTGGTAACACTGACGTGGAACTTCAAGTTCCCATTGCATTTTCCAAAAGGAATAGGAGATAGCCCGGGTGTCTTAAGCTATGTTCCAGTCACAGCATCAGGACTGGAGATGAGCCAGCACTAAGATCTGTGTGGCAGCTGCCACTGCTCAAGCAAGTTAATGCTCTAGTGGGCTGATGTTTAAGAGAATAGATTTAAGAGAACAACTTTGATGGACTATTGAGACCATGCAACTTTCATGGAACTATTGAGATGTTTTAAGTAAAGCACATACCTAAAAGTTTACAAGCTCAAGGTTTCATGCTGAATGTAAGTGGCATGAGTATGGCTTACAGTAACATTGGTATGGAGCAGATATTTTTGGGGTGTGGGACATTTATTAGCTCTGTGTTTGCACAGTTAAGGCCAAAGTTCTTTGGTACCATCAAGCAAAAAAATAATTAAGAAGAAATATATTTTGATTGTTCCTTACAAAGTAGATGCATGATGCTGAATTTATTCTTAAGTGCATTCTTTAAAACAGCACTTGAAGAGTGAACAGACTTTAAATTGGCAGGATATAGATTCTTGTCAATACCTCTTGAATAAAAGGCTTTTATTGACGTTGACGATGCTTTCATATGCTTTTATTAGAGTTGCACCGTATATGCTCAGATTGGCTTTCTGATATCTACTCCTACCTATTTCCACCTGGAAACCTTGCTCTTACCTCTTACTCCCATGCAAATTGCTATCTTTTCTAGCTCTAACGATAACAGAGAAGATTTGGGACATGACTAGACTGCTGTGTCCTTTGGCTTTCAGCAATGTGCCTGATGATATGGGATAAAGTGCAAGAAAACCCCCAAATAACATAGCAGTTGTGTGGGCCACTGTGTTTCTGTCTTGAACATAGAGCATGTAATTTTTTCTCCATTTTTGTTTTTATGTACAGATTGAGTTGTGCTGAGAATTTGGCTCCATAGCATGTTTTCTTGCTTTGGGGATGTAGCATCCTGCATACTTCAAGAGTTAAAATAAATTGTTGTTTTTCAGTGTTGGGGAAAAAAGCATATATAAAATGTGGGGAAAGAACTGATGTGGTTTGGATAGACATCCAAATGATACATATAGAGAGGGATTACACTTGAAGCTTAGGGTGACAAAGTAGAGAAAGATATTTCACGTTGCCCTGTTGTAGTGGGGCAGTGTAATCCATCAACTACTTTGATAATCTTCACCAGTTTTTTGGAGACTACCATGTGATGATCTCGTGAGCTGAATCAATTTAGGCTTTCTAAACAAATGTCCTTTAAAATGCCCAAATGATATATATGAAGAAATGATTGTTGTGTTTGTGTCTAGAGATCAACACATTTTTCTTCATTCATGTTATGCTGTGACACTGCTGCAGTTTCTGGAGTTGCATTTCAGTAGGACTTGCTGTTGATTTATTTTTAATTTGATCTTAACCAGCTCTGTGTTTCTATCGCCTTTGTTTTTGTCATTTTGCTTTCTTAAGTATCAGCACAGTTCCCCAATAAGAGGCTTGGAAAGAGAAAGCTCACATTGTCTGGCTTCAGTAACCATCAGCTGTATTACCACATGCACATCTATCAAGATTAGCTACTTTTCCAGTACATAAAATCCATTTATGCAACAAGAAAATCAAATAAACACCACTGTGTTTTCTTAAAATCCCTGGTGTCCATGCCTTTCTTTAGCCACATAAAAGTGATTTCTGGGAATTTAACAGCATAAAGTTGAGCTGTTATGTTAAAGTCTCAAGTGAACTGAATCAAAACCCAGACCTGTCAATATCCTATCTGAAAAGGGAAAATAGGTGAGGTTGCCTTTCCTTTCAACAATGTGAACTTAAGTAAATGCTTTGTTATTTCAATATCATTTTACACCTGATACATAGATGCTTGCCTGGCTCTCTCACCAATGAAAACACATTAATCTCCTCCGATTGTCCTGGAACAGAGGTGTGGAGTGGTCTCCCATTTGAGTCACAGCCACCACTCATTTATGTGTTCCTCCAAAGGACACTGGTCATCCAAGAGACCCTCAGGAGGTGAGTCAGTAATGTATCACAGTTAGAAAGCATGAACTTAGCAGAGAATATAGCCAAATTCAGAGTGAAGGCTGAAGCTGGCTGCAGGGAGTCTTGGAGCTGTTTCAGACCTGTGGCTGGAGACTGGGCAGTTCACCTGACTTGTGATGGACACAGTGTGCAGCTGTCACCGTGGGGAAAGCCACGGAGCTGAGCTGAGGTGAGCGCAGAGGTGTCGGGGCCACAGCTGAGAAGGCAGGCATGTCTGCAAGGGAGGTAACATTATGGGATCTCTTTTTCAACAATGAATTTTGGCTGGAGTCGCCTGCTTACTCCTTTCTCTGAGACATTGTGCTGATCAGGGTGACCACAGGGCAAGGCACTAAAGATATGGCTGAGCCAGACAGCCTGTTTCTTCCTCAGGCCCTTACACCTGGCAAATATTGAAAGAATGGCTGTAAGTCTAAGATCTCTCTAGTCATCTCTATAGAAGAGCACCCTCCTTTCCCCACCTCGATTTCTCTTCCTCCTCTTCTCCATTAACCTTTCCTGTGCCCAGGATCCTGCCAGTTTGTGCTTCCAGTGGTGCAGCTAGTTGGGTTCCCGGAGTCCCTCATACCGCAACAACCCTCTATGGCTGTGGGGAGTTTACTTTTCCCTCTCAGTTTTTGGAAGAGGACAGCTCTAGGGAAGGTTGCAGCAGCTCCCCAAGAAATACGAGAAGAGTGTTACTCTTCCTGTGTTTCATTTATTTCAGCACATTCATACCCTGTATGAGAAAAGTTCCAACTAAAGTTTGAAGATGGACATTTTGAGAGGAAAACTGATGCCAAGACTGGCTTTTAAGGCTAAAGAATACTGTGCAGGATTTATTTTAGGGTGTTTTCTGATTAACTGTTCATTGCTATTATGTCTGGATCACAGCATTGGCAGTTTTGTACAGTCAGCTGTTTGGATAGCATGCTCATTGTCCAAAGGTAGAAGAAATGAGGGGAAAAAAGGGTTGAAGAATTTATTTTCTGCACTTTTTTGCTCTGGCTGATTATGTTCCTTTATTGCCTATAGATATTTTCTAAAATTAACAAGAGTTTCTGAGTGGATTCCCTGTTCGCAGCAGCAGAAGTGGACCAAAATTTTAACTATTTCCTTAGATTTGTGGCTCTATAGAGCTCAAGGAAACATAGTATGAATACATGGAAATTTTTGTGCTGGTCTTGTCATAATTTTATCCATAAATAAATAACATTTGATTCTCTAGTCCTCATTTCCCAGTTCACCAGTATCCTTCATCTTCTTTTCCCAGTGGAAGTCACTGATATTCACTTTGACGTGCTCATTTTTGGAGTGGTATTTCTACATGGGAACCAGGATATATGAGTGTGCATGTGGAGGGGAATAACAGCCACCAAAACTGGGAAGTGCTCCTGGAGCCTATAGAGAAGACATAGGTTATGTCAATATCATGCCATGGGTCACAGTTTAAGGCATTTCCCAGAAAATAGTCTGAAATTATACTTTTCAGGTCAGCTCGAGTGCTGGGCAGGCATGAGAGGGGTTTTTTTTTGTATGCTGTCTTCTGTGGATGTAGATTTCTGCAGTGTACTGTGTTCAGCTCTAGTTAAGGTTGTAAATCCTTTGTTTTCATGAGCACTATATTTCACCTACAAATTTTAAAAAGTACCTCTCAATTTTTCTGAGTGTTGTGTCACATAGGAAAGTTGGAGACATGACAAATGCTTGGGCTAAACACCTCCTTCAGAGTAGCTGATTTAGGTGAAATATCTAAGGAATGTTAATCCTTTTAGCAATCTTTACAACTAGCCATTTTAAAGTGGTGTACGTAAAAATTCAGATATCACTAAGCATGTTATATCTGTGGAATGATGTGTCAAGTTTTTACCCAGCATCCTCTTAAGCTCTCATCATTGCATGATTTTACCAGGCTTGTAATATTTCACAAATGTAGTACGTTCCTTTGGAAAGCCTTGCAAACCACTACTCACAGGTAGTGTAATCTGTCACAATCCTTGTAGGTTTTGTTTACTCTTCATGTCCACTAATAAATCCTCAGCAAGCTCTTGTTTACAGTTTGAGGAAAGCTGGTTTGAGAAGATAGCAGGGCCATGCAATCCATGGTGCTGCTGCCCCTTTTAACTGCAGTCTGGATCAATCCATGTCAAACCTCCCTGCAGGATAGTGGACTGCAAAATGCAGCAGTAAAAAAACACTATCTGGACATTTAAGAAGTCAAGGATTGAAAGAAGCAACCAAAATCAATCAGACCTTGATCTAATGGGTCTGAAAACAGACACAGAGAAGCTTCAGGCACTTTGGCTTGAACGGTACATTGTATAGAGTAGCTGGAGACTTTTACATTTGGCAGGTGGAAAGCTTTGTTGTGTTTCTAGAAAGCAACGTTCATATGTGTTTCCAGATCATGGCTTCCCTTTGTATTGCTGCCTGGGAGGAGACACATACTCCTCAGAAAAGAGGGATGAATAATCTCTTTCCTCATTTCTGGACCTGCATTGATATGGGAATCCCAATGACTGGAGTAGTTTACTTCAAGTAACTACTCCAATTTCACCAGTGTATTAGGACGCTGACAGAATTTCTTGGAATACTTTGGCACTAGGGGTGAAAAAAAAAAAGACAAGCTGAAATCAACCTTAAGTTGAGCTTATTTAAGCCTTTGTGACTTCCTGGTCTCTTCCAGGCTGATAAATACCATGAGAAAAATCCCTTCTTGGGATGTCAAATACTTTTCATCTTGGCACTGTTCCAAAATGGAAAATTCAGGAGCACTTGCAAAAACAGCTAGCGTTACAGTTTCAATTTGTCTGGATTTTATGTGAAAGGCTTTGGTAGGGTCGTATTCAGTCTTAAATACTTTCCTCTTACTTTGTTGAAGTTAAAATGCAGGTATGAACATAACATATGATGCTGCGTGGTTTAGACTGTCTCCTGAAGAAGTCACATTATTTTGGGCTGGTATTGAAATATTCATGGCACTGTACTTCTTTCTGTCTGTTTCTTTGCATTATTTCTCGATGTGTCTTAGATTATCCATCTTGATTTAATATTTAGGTTAAACTCCTAGACAGAGACTCATATGTGGATACATATTTTTTCTTGAAGACTTTTGTTTTGTTTTCTCTTATCAGTCCTGCCTTAAAGCTCTTCTATATGCATGGAAAACAGCACAAGACTGGAGTGAAGGATTGGAAATATGGGGTTTGTTAATTCCAGCACTCTTTTGCTGAATTTGATGAAGTTTTTCCATGTGTGTATTAAGGGCAATATAATAATAATTAGGTAAGAGCTTTGTGTGTTAAGTCCTCTGCAGGTACAAAAAATGTAGCTCTTAGTAACAGAATTTTTCGTTTGCAAAATTGTAGACAAAACCTAAATGTAATTGTATATAACATGTTTGTTAAAATCCCATATATAAAAAGATAGAGCACAGGGAAAAAACACATACATGCAAGTGTGGCCTAGATTAATCCCCAAGAGTAGTATGAAAATTGAAAAGTCAACAGTGAAAGCAAAAATTTCTTCAATGGTGATAAGTTTGCAATTATTTTTACATTCAGATCCACTTAAAGGGAAGCTGGATTCAGGTCTGAGGTCCTCTTCTAGGTGACCTTTGAAATAATCAGTGATTTTTTCTAAAAAGTTCAGTCCACCATTTCTTGCACATACCAACTCTCCAGTAACTTCTTGCAAAATTTCAGAGGTGACTGAGAGGTGAAGTAACTTTATGAATTGAAATCTGGCACTTTATATTTCCAGACTGGATTTACTGGCATAACACTACAAAACCATACAAGTCCCCCTTGCTTACCCATATAGTATCAGCCAAAGTGACTGATATTTTGCCAGTATAAATGCGATTACTCAGTTTTTACTATATCAATAAGAATTAGCAAGCAAGATACCCTCATGTTCATTGGGAGCCCTTCTTCTAAGCTATTCTTCAAGAGGATAAATGTGTGCTGCCTGCCTTTCAACTACTCTACAATCACATTTATTATGTCTCAAGGAGGAGACATTTGGCACTTAATTTGTGAAAAGCATTTGTCTGAATTATGTCATGTTTATTACAACAGTGTTATAACATTCTTCTTTAGTTTTCAAGGCAGATTCACAGCATAATTTGATGGTGGAATTTCTGGCAGCAGCTCACATTCAGTGTTTCTCCTCTTATTTTCCTGGTGTTTTTCACACCTCAGTGTTAAAAGACAGGTCGTGAAAGTTGATCCGTGGGGCATGTCTGCGTTTAGAAGGGAAATGGGATTCCTTCTTCACTGCGCATTCCGTAATTCCCTAAGTATGCACAGAACATGAGTGTGCATTGGGCTTAGTGGCATATTAGTGGGTTGATATGTAACATGAATTGATGTGTGAGATTGGACTGGTCTAATTGAACTGATTGCACAATTGATTGGAACAGGACTGAATTGTTTGCATTATCTGTATTTGGAATTTCTAAATTTGCTCCATATATTGTGGGTGGATAATTTTCAAGCTATGTGCTGTTGGTAGACTGTCAATTTTAACTACTCACTTTTTAGGGGTTGTAGTTTAATCATGAGATTCAATCTTTGCCGTTTAATTGGATGACTGAAGCCTTTTAGCAAATGAATATTTTTTCTGGATAATGCACTTTGGGTATGAAGTTTTTAAGATTTGAGGACATTTTAAAATGAAATTATCATTTCAATATTTGTGTATAAGGTACAAACCCAGTGTACTGAATTCAACCTGTGTGCTAGATAAAGTGTTTTGTGGATCTTTTTTCATCATTCAGCTGTAATTAATATACCTACATCTTGATAATGATTGTGTACATCAAAAATCCATTAGAGTTAGAGATCATCTACCATGCAAGAAGTATGTTTGTGAAGCTCTTCTTTTCATGTTACAGAGTATCTGGAAAATGGATACTAAGCCCTTAACCACTGACATGCAATATCCATCTCAATATGGCTCTGGAAGATGTGTCAGATGGAACAAGTAATTAGTAAGTGGCATGAACAAAGAGAAATCACTCCTAGTTAAGTAGAATATTGTAAATAATGGATTTTATTCAAACAAGCAAGGATCTGAATTACTATAAAGTAAATATCAATTATTCATTTAGTTTAATATTTTATTGCATCCCTCATAAACATTTACATTAGAACAGCAGTGAGCATGCCCTAGAGATTCAGACTAAGCAAACACGCTCCCTTCCTGCTTCCCAGGCTTACAAGCTGACTGTCCATTACCATGTAAGCTCAGGATGAAATGAGTTGAAAATTGTATCACTTGCTGAAAGTCCAGGTAGTGCCAAGCTGCTCCAGCATGCAGGGAGCCAAAGGAGTATCTGAAACTGGAATGCCTTGCTCAGAGTGAGAAGCCTGGTATACTAGTCTCATTTAGATGGCATGTTTGTCTAGTGGGGAAGCAGCATGAACTGAGTCATATAGGCATGTGTATATGATAGTTCCAAAGAATCAGACTGAGGGACAAGATTTACAAGGTTTACAAGAGTTTTACTGTAAGATAAAAGTGCCCGACTGGAAGTACTGGACACTGACATCTCCTCATTTAAAGTAAAAAGGTATAGAGTCAGGTGAAGTCCTTGCACAGGGTCACTGTGGGTGGGTAAAATGCCCTGGAAAGCTACCAGAAAGGATAGCTCTACCAGCTTTTATGCTTTTTTTTCCTACCCTTGTCTGAGCCCCAGTTTGAGAGGATTGACTCTGAGGATATGCAAGTGGTTCACTCTTTGTGGCTCCATGTTGCCAGCATTTTCATTACCATGTCTACATTTCAGGTTGCATCTCAGACTAGAAATAACCAAGGCAGCTTAATATAACCTTGCTTAGTGCCGGAAGGCATCTAGCCATGACAGAATGGACTTCCACAAAGCCTGATTTATTCTGCTTCTTATTTAAAGCTAGTTAGAGTATTTCTGAACAGTAATTCATTCAGCTGGCTGTGTAGATATACTGCCAGCTAGGGTATTAAGTCATGGCTATTGTCATAGTCATGCTGTGCGACGCCTACATATATGCCGTAAGAAATGGACTTAGGCAATATATTCATATCTCATGGGTCATTAAACAGGCATCACATATCAACAGGCTTCCATCAGTATCAAGCAAGATTAGAATTTAGGTAATGCTGAATACCATATTCTACTTCACTTCAACTTTTCCTGATGAATTTGGAGCACTTTTGTGGGGATATAATTTCTTATTTTAATATGGCCTTATTCAGCAAATTTTTTTCTTTCAAATTTTCAGATTTTTCATTTATGCTTTAATACACGTGATATAGTTTAAAACAGAAATAATTGAAATGGAGGAGCAGCTGTTTTGAGTGAAATACTGGACCAAACATCCTAAGCATAAGAGAGTGCAAGCTTCTGGCAATCTTACAGAATGACGTTATCGTAAAGTGCCTGTTCCAGAAGAAGTAGCTAAGTTATCTGGAAAAGCTACTTGATGCCTAACTGTTTGGCTTCTGTGATTGAAGGCCAGAGTTTCACATAGTGTACGGGAGCCTGAAGTTGCAGACAAGTATTTTGGGAAATTCTGCCAGATTTTGAGATGTGGCTTTTGAAACACCTAATTCTCATAGAAAATCTCAATCTGAAGATTCTTGAAAATGCCAAGGATGGTTTCATAAGGTCTTCATACCCTTTAGGTTGCTTTCCCAGCAGCATACTCAGAGAGAGAGATTATTTTCCGTCAGAATTATTGGTGCATATAGGATCACGGTAAGCTTTAAAAAACATCTTTACCCTGAGGACAACTTGCACTGTTCAATGGAGCTAGATTGACAGCCGTCAGACACCCATAAGATCTGGGCTGTGCATCTAGCCCACTGCCTGCTTCTCTGGGTGAGCATGAGGAAGCTATCTAGGCCAAAACTATGGCTAGAAGTGAAATGATTTTGGGTGTCTTGTCCTACAGTCTTTTGGATTTGTCTGATTAACTTATTCTATTTAATTCTGAAGATTATGGCATGAGAATTTTTCAGATCATAAGCTCCGTGGTGTGTGTAATGATTATGGCTACATGTGAAATGATCATTACTTGGCAACAGTTTATCATGACACAGAAAGTTCTCGATCATAATCTTATGAAAAGTAAGTAAATTCTGAGGAACCAGCTCTTTCACTTAATTCACAGAAGACTGAATGTCAACCGGACATACAAAAAATAAATTCACTTTACAAGCTGGAGTCTGAGATATGTTGTTGCTCCTGAGATTAATTTTGTTATTATTTCATTTGAATGAGACAAAATGCCCTTTGTGTTACACTTTATAATTCAGTTGTTTTAAAAGGCTCTTGTGGAACATTGCAGTGCCAGTATTTTATTGGAACAATGACATTTGAACAGCTGAAAACAGTGAAGATTTCATGGAAATAAAAACGGCATTGAAATTCTGAATTTTGGAAAACTGGGCGAGTGGACATTGGCAGTTCCCTGTGGGTTCCTGAAGATGCAGAGATACACTTACCATGGGTATTTTCTGTATTAAATCCTACCAAATGGTGAATAAAAGATAATGGGCTGTTTCTCTTTTCAAGACAACACCAGGGTCACCAGAATGCCACGCAGTAATTTTCATCAGCCAACCAGGTCTAAGGAAGTCTTTGTCACCTGAACCTCACCTGCAGTTATTTTACTGTCTCCTGTAAACTTCCTCCAAAGCTAAAAACTACCCAAGAGGCAAGTGTCTTACCTCACAGGAGGTGCACTGACAAGTGTGTTACTATCCCTGCAGCACAATGAAGTGTGTTTTCTTCCCTTGAAGAAAAGTTCCCTGGGTGTAGCAGTATGTTATGCTTGAAAAGGGGGAATGAAAGAGTTGGACAATCCAACTGTGATAGGGAGGAAGAAGAAGGAAAGAGAGGTACCTCACTTCAGAATGGGAGGTGGCAGGAAGATGAATGAACTGAGGAAGATGAATTTGGGAAGGGAAATGAGTTCTTTCAAGATGAGTGACCATGCTTTCCCTTTCATCTTGCTCACTGACTTCCTTAGGCTCGTGCTTCCCAAGATCAGGTGACGGATGAAGCAGCTCATGCATGCACTCTCAGCTGGAGGGGCAAGGAGGAGCATTCGGCAGGGGCAAAGGCTGGAGACCAGCACCTTTGTGTCCCTGCAATGGCTATCCACGAGGTGAAGTCTCACTTTCACTAAAATTGGGTCACATCAGCCCTTGATCTGTAGTGGTTCTGCTGTGGGTACTAATGGCAGATATGAATGTGTTGATCAAAGGTGGTCTACAGCCTCCACTGCTCCTTTTGTGCAGGGAGTAGCTCCACCATGACTGTGTCAAGCTGGTAGAGCAGAAGTGAGAGCACAGACAAAGTGATCAGGACATCCCTGCAGTAAGGTGCCGAGGCATGTATCTGAATCCAAGCATTCAGCAATGTGCTAATAGCGGACCCATTACTGAAGTGTCCCTGAGAGTCGGGTCTGCCTTCCCAGTTTTGTTTCTTCTTGGGTGAAAGTGGGAGAACAACATTCTATTCTTTGTGAAGTTCACTTAATACATACTTCAGATAGCAACTGTTCTTATTTCCTTTGCAAGGTTATTCAGTAAGTTTAGTTGTTTGTGAGGCAAGTTGAAATTCTTCCATGGTGAAAGCTCTTCTGCGTGTGCCAAGTATTAATATTTTGAAAATATAAACTGTATGTTGTATAAAACAAGACTCTTGTGCATAATTGTATTAATTTTGGCACTATAAGTTCAAGGACAAACATGCCAACTCAGTATTCCTGGAATAATAAAAATAAAATATGTGATTTCTTAAGATTCTGTTTTTGATATATATTATGAGGGCCCCATCTTAAGCTAACAAGATGATGTAACCTGTTTTTGTCTCTTCCTCAGCAGATGTGCCTCAGGGCAAAGGTTGGTGTTCAAACAACGATTTTATTTTTTTAAAACAAAGTTGATTGTAACATGAACTGCCTAATCTTAAGAAACTTTAACAGGATGTTTGGTAAATGTCAGAAATGTTAACTTACAACCAATGATTGTGATATCCCAAAGAGACTCAGTCAAGAACACATCCTTACTAGCTTAAAAAGCCCTAGATTTGCTTAACTGAAATTAATTTTAAGCTCAACTCAAGTTTAAAATTACTGAAGCTGGCTAGTGCAGTTCTCTTGGAAGACTGTGTGCCACTGGCTTTATGCTTTTAATACTGAAGCTCCTTTTACCTGGAGTGTAAGCACATAAGAATTAGAAAAGGCCCCCTAAGTAAAAAAAATAAAAGATTACAGTCTTTCACTCCCACGAGTATTTTTTTTTCCCCAGTTAATCTGGCAGGGGGTTATTGGTAGGTTATCCTTGGTGCTGGTCCCAAAAAACAACAAGCAGATGCAATGAACAATGGCATCAGGTGTAATGGTGGAGCTGTCACTAGCTTTGTGTGTTCTGCCCTCAGTATAGCTGGTCTGGCTAAATGGTTTCATCAGCACTGTCAGGAATCTTGGTGTGTTCTGGTGTTTGTCACACTGTAGTTCTACTAACCACAATTTTTTTCCTCTTTCTCTGAGGTTTTTATAGACTCTATAGTCTTTACAGAGATTTTTTTTTTTTTGTCTCAGAGAAAACAGGATAAGTGAAAGAAACTCAATGATAATTTCAAAGTGTCAGAGATTTTTCTGAAATTTTTTTTTTTTCAGTAAACCTTTGGTGTATATATATATATGTAGTACAGTCCAAGACGGCATGGTAGTCAGGTTTTATCAGGAGTTTTTAGAATGACTCATATAATTCACTCAGCACATGCAGATAAACCTTTGATATCGCATTACAACATTGTGTAATCTCTTGTAAGCCCCTCAGACTACCCCATCAGTATTAGTGCACATAGACATGCGCACCCCCGTCCACCGAAGCAGATGCACTGAGGAAGTTTAGCTAACAGCGCTTCTTTCCCCATCCTGCCACTTATACCTATGAATCTGGTAATTTGCTAAATCTTGTGACAGTGGCTCAGAAGGTTCAGCACTTCTTTTCCCCTTCATCATAGTGGAGTGCTACAAGTGATCATGTGTCTATGACTTCAGGATAAAATATCCTATCTCTTTTCCAACATCTTAACAGCTCTTCTTTCCCTAAGATTAGGGGGTGAAAGTGGCAACAATAATGCAGCTGACATTTATGATAAAGCCACATGCTGTCACTTAGAATCAGATGTACTATGGGATTAGTACTAAATGTTGTAAAAATGCCATAAACTTCCAATTTATTGGGCCTGATTATTTATTTTCTTATGCCAGTGTTAACTCGTTGACTTCTTCTATCTGCCCAGCATCCAGGATTTGAAAAAGTCCCAAGGCAGTCTTAGGCAAGTGTAGCTCATGTCACTGCCCACTGGTTCTTGTCAGAAGTGTGTCACTTTGGTGACAAACTCTGCTATCTCTTCAGGGTGATTTTTTGGGTCTGTTTTGTGTTTTTTCTTTGTAGTCTGAAAACTGATTAAATCAGTTCTGAGTGCTAGCAGGCTTTCTGCCATCCACGTGTCTACAAGAAAATAAAGCTATTCAGATGTTCAGTCTCTTCAGCTGGAACTTCACATAGAAAGGCATTTATAAGCTCTCACGATGAAATCTAAGCCTTAGAAAAATTCTCAGTGATGTGAAGGATGTTATCTGAAGGTTATCAGAATTTTCTTCTCTTTCCCTCTATATTTATTTCCCTATATATCTGTATATAACTAGCATGGTGTAGTTTTGAAAGACGCTGGGCATTAAGTTCTGACACTATAGAAATCTTCTGTCACTCTGAAGAACTTGGACTGAGACCGGAGGAATCACAGTTAGCAATGACCCAATCAATCTCTATTCTCTTTCTGATTTGGCTAAGTAGAGGCAACTTCTACCTTGTGTTTTCCAGCATCTCGTAGGGCTTTCCAGATCAGGTAGCATGCAGCAGTAGGGAAAACAGCATTTTTTTGCTTTCAGTAGGGACAACACAATCATAAGGCACAATGGGTAGCTCTTTAAACTGCATGTGGAGTGTGAAAAATGATCTGGAAAATAGCAGCTTTTTATTTAACAATCCTTGTCCTTTGGTGCGATGTGAGAGAGAGAGAGGAAACTAATCTATTTCTGCTCATGTATTGTGCATTGTCAACACCATTTAATATGTTCCTGTCAACTGCACCAATAATAAGGCACCAAAATTTGAGCTAGGCATGGGTAGGAGAAAGTATAATTTTAAGCCAATGGGACTGCACAGGTATAAAAGAGGAGTTACCTTGGTCTGCAACTCTCTGTTGAGGATATTCAGTGAAATGGAGAAGTTCATCTTCACTCTCTCAGAATCCAGCACGGATTTGCAAAGCTTTGCAAATAGATGGAAAAGCCATAATTAGACTGAATGCATTTGATATGGAATTGGAATGATGATAAAAACTTGCAATTTTTAGAGAGCAGAACTGCAGTTTAATAATTGGGAGTATGCTGTAAGGCACTAGGATTTTTGGTCATAGCAAGGGAAGTAATTGACTGCAGATGGAGAGATCTGGACAATACACATATGTTGGCAGTAGCAGCTTTTAGATTCAGGGGTGCAGTGTTTGGGACTGTGCAGTGTGGTTATTCAAGTTTATAAGCACACTTTTATTAACATGTAAATTTGAATGCCAAAGGCATAAGCCACACTGCTTTCAACCAATCAAAACAAAACTTTATTTGCCAAGAAGATTTGAAAGAGGCTTTTAAATACATTCCCCACTATAGCATGTGCTTTTCTTACTTTCTTGAAAATACTTTTTTCTCAGAAAAGAAAATTTCCTTCTTTATTTTGCAGGCTTCTGTCTGTGCACTGGGGTGGCTTAGTTCAAGGCCTTCGGTCTCAACTGATGGTATTCCTTCTAGCTCCTTATATGTAAATGGATTTTGGTAAGCCAAAATACCTCTTCCCTATCCCTAGAAACATTAAAGACCAGGTTGGACTGGGCTCTGAGCAACCTGATCTAGCTGAAGATGTCCCTGCTCACTGCAGGGGGGATGGGCTAGATGACCTCTAAAGGTCCCTTCCAACCCAAAGCATACTATGATTCTATGACTCTGTGATTCTCATCCCCTGTTCCCTTAATTCTCCCTTATATTTG
>Ga0181612_172078_pt1 | contig 23232 bp, 16 predicted proteins | sample HoacroProtozoa21_FD_119630 | JGI IMG/M metagenome (GOLD analysis project Ga0181612, IMG submission 119630) | Hoatzin crop microbial communities from Cojedes, Venezuel. Combined Assembly of Gp0051906, Gp0051904, Gp0051908
GCCGCGCTCCGGAGCGGGCAGCGCGGGAGTGCGGCGGTGGCGTGCGGTGCGGTGCGGTGCTGCCCGCCCGGCTCCCGGGCCTCCCTCCCTCCCTCCGTCCTGCCCGGCTCCCGGCCGGCCCGCCGGCGCCATGGAGGAGTTCCTGCAGCGCGCCCGGTCCAGGCTGGTGAGTGGCGGCGGCGGGCGTAAAACTTCGCCCGACTTGCGGGTCACTGCGGCCGTCTGTCCGCAGCCCCGCAGCCCCGGGTGCAGCGCCCGCGGGGGGTCCCGAAAAGTTCTCGGCGGGGAGAGGACGGGGCTCGTGACCTGCGCCTCGGCCGGGGCGCGCCCTTGGGGTGCGTTTCCTTCCCGCACCTCGCTGCCCTGCGGTTACTGCTGAGTGACGCCCCGCTGTCCGGCGGGCACGGGGGTGGTGGGTGTGGCGGCAGCGTGCCGTTTTGGGGTTGTTTGCCCATTGGGAGAGACTTTCAGATGCATCAAGTTGCGTGGGTGAACGTGGAAACAAAAAATACCAGAAGTCAGGGAAAAAGCCGTCGTTTCGGTGGTCCGAGCATCGCAAGGAGTAGGGGATAAGTTTGGGTAAGCCGGGCTGAGCTGAGGGGTGTGCTCAGGTGGTTGAGGAGCAGCCCGGTCATTTGTTCCTCGCTGCCGGAGATAGGTAATTCCGTTAGGAATCACGCAGGCACGTAGGTCCTCGTCTCGGGCAGCTCTGCGGGTGGGTTTGTGCTGGAACCGCAGGGCATTCCTGTTGCTTACGGTGGCTGGTAATCTGGCCCCGAATAGTGTGTGCTTTTCCCCCCTCGACATGCGGTGCAAAAGTAGGATGTTTTTAAGACTGTGATGGCCTTAGGCCGGCTTCTTTTTCCATGCAAAACTCGGCTTTACAGCTGTTACCTTTCATGGGCAGCCTGCACTCCTGCTGCCGATCCAAGCTCCAAGAAGTATGTTCAATTGTAGGACTAATAACGGATTAGTTAAAAAAAAATAAATCCCATGGCTGCTGGTTTTTGCCCTGTATTTTTGGGCGTTGGGACCTATGTTCTTGCCGGGTCCCCCCCCACCCCACCCTTTGGAGCATTGCTGTAGAGGACTGTGTGTAAACTTTGTTGCTGATAATTCGAAGAGTAGGGCCTTCGCAGTTCCATGGACCTGTTACGAGTCTCTGGAGAATGAGCAGTCATAAAACCAAGATCCTCTTTCTCCGATGGCCAACATGCTCTATCTGTAACGACTTGTAAAGGGTGCTTTGTTGTACCGTCTTTTGTGGTCATGCACGTGTTGGAAATGAGAGAATTATGGCATTTCTTAGAGGACTGGCGAAATGGAAGACAAATCCCTTGGTAGCTCCCTGAATACTGAACTGTGTTGGCAAATATTAAGGGTAAAAGTGAGGTGTGTTATCTTGAACACATGCCAGCTAAATTGTTTTACTGTGTATTTTTAGGCATTTGTGAAGTGTTTCCCTGATGTTTTCACATAAACAGTCTAGATTTTGGTAGCCCTGATTAAAAGGTACTGCATAGCTCAATTACAAATAGTTAATACATTTTCACGTCAGCATTTCATGTAGTTGCAACATTTGAGCTGGAAATTTGGTTTTGGCAACTTTCCTGCTCAAGTACATCAAAGGTGGTCTTATTTAATGTTGGTAGACATTAATTACGTTATGATAGCAGTCTCCTCTGCACCAGTGGCAAGCAGTAAGAGCAACTTGATTTTACTACTGAAAGCAAATACTGCGTTAATCTTTCTGAATAGCTGTTGATAGTGAGAAAGCAGTTGTCTGGAAAACTATAATCTGAAGAGGCCCGTGGATAATAGTTAATATTATTTCTTTACTTTGGATGAAACAGGGAGCACGGCAACTCAACAGTAGCCCTTTTTATTCCTGCAGTATGGGTTTTTCCAGAGAAATGCAGAATTTGCATTGTACCTTCCAAACCTTGTGAGAAAAATGAATGTTTTGGAGCAGGTCTCCTCTCCAGGAGGAATATTGGAGGGGTGGGAGGGAGCGTCTTTCTGACAGATGTTTGGTTGAATGGTCGTGTCTGCTGAGCATGGCTGGGGAAGAAGCATCTGAGCACTAGGGTGTTCAACTCAGAACAGATTTATAAATTTTACGGGTTGACTTGGATTAGCCAATCTACTTTGTACCACAGTAGCCTGAAAAAGGTAATCCAGAATAACTGAAGATTTGCATTCCACAACACAGAATGCTTGGTCCAGCCTTGTGTGGGGAAGCTTTCTCTGCTGGTGCAGGGTAGCTGTAGACAGAGTTGAGGGCAAAGGGCCCGGTTTCGTTTGCCACTGATGTAAGATAAAGCTGCCCAGTTAAATGGACAAATGGTTCAGAACTAATGAGCTGCTGTGTGCTGCTGTGCTGTTGCAGCCATACCTGTGGAAGACGCCAAGGCCCTACAGTTGTGTCTCAGAGGCCTGGTGGTGCTGGTCTTACCTGCTAGTATTTCACACAATAGGTAATCTTGTTAGGTTAAACTGATTACGGTGCCCTGACTACACGAGTACTGCTCAGCATGGGTAAAGGAAACTTTTCTTTATTTGTGAACAGCAGCTCCAGAAGAGCAATTGCTCCAGACTGTGCAGGAGAACCTATTACTGCAAGTGCTTCATCATTCGTTTGGGTCTGGCTCCAGCCACAACATTAATCAAGGCTGTTTTTCCACGTGGAGCAAATTCTAGCCTCGGAGTATACCCCACAAAGGACTTGCGCATTTTTGTTTTCTAAGACTCTTGTCTTGTGTACCTTCACTGATTGTTAGAGGGGAACATTCTCTATTTAGTAATAAAATCTCCATCAGGCTATTCTTTCTTCGAGGACAATGACTTTTGCTTTTATGGCTTGTCATGTAGTTGTAGAACATTCTCAGTAGTTCTCAGTACTGATTTTTAAAATTGTTACGTGTAATCTGTGTAAAACCAAGACGGGAAAAATGTTAGAAGGCAAAACATGGCAGAATGTCAGAGATGCTGTACTGACATTTTTGGGCATTCATGGTTGAGTCCTGCAGGTTTTTCCTCCAGTTTTTCCTAAGGCTAGTAATAATGTGAGAATAGGTGAGGCCAAAGGTCCTTCTAAACCAGGGTTCTGTCTTGGCTAAGGGAGGATTATAAGCAGTAGATTATACAGGTCTGCTCATCAGGTGTTGAAAGCTTAGCTCAAAATATATATCTGAACTACTATGTTAGCCACAGCTAGAGCCATCTTTCATACATTTGGCTACATTTTGGGTTTGGCTTTGGGTTTTTTTTTTGAATTGGTTTATACTTTGGCTTCCACAAAATCGCTGAGACAGTGAGTTTTACCATTGAGTTTATGTGCTCTGTGTGAGCGGGGCAATATACCTGTTTGTTTGCTTTAAACCATCTGCCCGACAGTTTTAATGGGCGCTCCATGGTTCCTATGCCTTGAATGAGTATTTTTGTTCGCTTTCTCCATGGTGTTTGGTGAAGTATTACCATATCCCCCGTCCCTTCTCCCAGACATTTCTAAGCTAAGGTTTTCTATTGCCGCTTCTTACATGGATAGCACTGTTCTGTCACTCTGCTCATCCTTGTGGCCTCTCTCTGAAGATTTTTCAAAATTTTATTAACCCTTTGAAAGTTACGAAGCCCAGAACTGTCTGCCGTATTTAAGACATGAGCACATACAAGACTTTGACAGTAGTATAACAACATTTCAGTTTTTTTCCATTTTCTTAAAACTTCTTGGCATTCTACTTATTTATTTTACTGTCAGAAAGCATTTTTCTGATGCTTTCAGAGTATCATTTAAAATGAACACACAATGTTTTTTCTGCTTAGTAATACCCATTTTAAAGCCTGTCTGACTGTGTAGGATACCTAAATATAGTTTAAAAAGGAAGATGCGGTTGTTTCCTCACATTTTCTCTACTCTGCACTTCTTGGCCCTTATTTCCATTTACTATTTTATTACCTAGTCCCTCGGTGTCATGAGTCCTTTTTGCAGCTCTTGTAGGCAGTTTTAGACTTGACTCCTCTGAATAATCTGGTATTATCTGCAGCTTTTGTCACCTCATTATTTGCTTGCCTGTCCTACTGGAAGTAATATTATTTATTATTTATGGATATGAAGAACAGCACATATCCCAGCACGTATCCTTGCGGAGAATCCTTCACAGGTATTTTTCCTTCATTGTGAAAACTGACCATTTGTTCCTGTCGGTTGTTTCCTAACTTTTAGTTCTTTATTATGCCACGAGAGGATTATACCCCCTTTTTCTCTGGTGATTTAGTTTATTTACTAGCCTCTAGGAAACCTTTCATTAACATTTTTGGACACCCAAGTACAATACATTGACTACCTTGTCCTTCTCTGCATGCTTGTTGAATTATTCAAAGAACTTTGAAAGATTTTGTACAGAAATGTCATACTTCAAAAAACCTTGCTGTCTGTTCCCTGGTATATTGCGTTATTGGTATGTTTCGTGACAGTTTGCTCTGTATCTGTCTGGGTTAGACTCTTTCAGGCACAGCTGAGCTCTCAAGTGGGAGAAGAGTGACTGATCAGTCAATACATAATTTTGTATAGTTTAATTATAAAAAGTAAATCAGAAGTTTAAGGCTTCAGTGGTGTAACTGCAGAATGATTATCAGAATGATTATCAAAATGTTAAAAGGCAATTAAATAGAGAGGTAAAAATTAAGAAATTATTTAGTAATTCTCCGATGTGAAATACTGTGTGCTGCGTGAGGTAGTTAAGTTTGGTATTTCTCAGGTAATCTCATGTGCTTCAGACTGTTTGAAGTGAAGCTAAATGACTGTGAGAAGTTAATTCAAAGGAGTCTGTCAAGAAAGAAGTTACAGGAACAAAAGAACCCCACAACAAAACAAAACAAAAAAATGACAGAACTTCCCCTGGGAGATGCTGACACAATGGCTGCCAGCCAGTACTTTTTCCGTGGCCTTAGGTCTGTGCTTAATGGAGAGCCTAATGCTTCATATGCTGGCTTCAGGGAAGTCGGAGGATGGAGTGAGCCCCGCAAAGGGCTTACTGCGCAGATGACACTGAGATATCCACATACTGCAGCAAACTGCTTCAAAATAGCAATTGAAAGATGGTCCTCCCTCTGCAGAGAATAGCAGATTAGCTGGGGAAATAATCTTTCCAAATGCTGTGTCATCTTCAGCAGTTAACAGTATTTGGAAAAAAACCCCAAAGCCCCTAGAACTTCAAGTTCTTTTAATCTATTGCTGCTGTAAGAAAGGAGACTATAATGCTAGACCAGTGTTACACCTGGCAGAATACTGTACTGGGAAAATGGGGAATTATGCCCCAGACAGACATGCCCAGAGAATAATTGGACTGTGTGACTGGACATTTTTCAAACTCAGAGCCAGGCCCATGACCAGGGAGATGCCCTTGAGAATAGTAAAAAATGCTTCCCAGGCATTGCTTTGATAGGTATGAAAAATGAATGTTGTACTTGTTTCTGAAGCAGAGAAGTTCAAAGAACAGTAAGTGATGATGGCATGACTTGAGCAGATTTATGTGACCGCAGTTTGAAAACTAGCTGAGTCACTTCCATGTGTAGTCGTATTGACTTTTATTTGCCTGTCTGGAGTATTGTTACCAATGATAGACGGTGGTTACTTTGAGAATAATATTTGATTTAGCTGAAATAAAGTGATGGCTTTATGGGAAGTGAAAAACATTACAGAAGCGAGGCATAAGTTATTTTCCCAGAAACTGTTGAACTTATCCAAGCAGAGGGATAAAAAGGCATTAAAGCATCAAGACAAGGAGTCGAGTTTTACCCTCTCATGTATTTTTTTTGCATTAATTCAGCAGCACACAGGGGACTTGGTCTAGCATAGTACTCACAGTACGTACAGAATTAAGAGTGTGAGTAATGATACTGGCTTCAGTCGGAAAACTCACGTGTGGAAGTTGTACCTACACCTAAAAATGTTGCAGAATCAGAAACTTACAGCTGATTAACCTTTTGTTCCCGGAATCAGTTAGAAGAAGCCACGTACTCTGCAGCAGGAACTTCAGAGTCAGGGTTCATTAGTAGTGTGGAAAAAAGAGTAAACATTTCATGAACATAATTCTGAGATAAATATTTAAACAAAGAATAGCTGTGAGCCTTGTTGAGCAGGTACAGTAAAAGGAGTAATTCCAAACATACCTTCAGTATGAGGAGAGGAATCTGTCACTGTAATGCAAATAAGACATGGTTGTAGAGTGATACAAGTGTTAAACAATGCAATGCTGGGGTACAGTCTTCATATCCCGTAGTAAGGCAGCAAAAGACCTTTGTATGTTTACACACACACACATCTTTATTAGGGAGGGTTACGTCCTGTAGACTTACTCTGTCTCTTTTTCATCACCAATATGCAATTTCAAGTGGAATACTTCCTTCTGTTTTGGGTACTGTATAACCAAAAATATTTCTTAACTGGAGGAAGAATTCAGAGAATCATAACAAAATGATTTAAAGAATTGACTTTCAAGGAAATAAAAACAAACTAAAGCTAAAACTTGATTAAATTATCGCAGAGCTGAGACATGAGAGCAGTCTGGATCTGTGGGATATTAAAGCAATGCAAAAAAGGAAGCATTCATTCACGTACATAGGTATAAATAAGAAATTGCAAAGCGGTCAGCAGAGGCTCAGTAACAAGGGAATAATTCCTGAAAATTAGGTCTTTTAACTAGGAGAGCATTCTCCCAGAGAAAGGAGATGAAGCTCTGCCATGAAAGCAAACCGAAAGAAAGCCTAAATTGGATGAACATATGTAAAACTACTTTAAAAAACAACCTACAGTTGTAAGGAAAATATGTTGGGTGATTCAATAGCCTTTTACAGTTCCACCAAAGTCACACAGACTACAAACACATAGCAGAAGCTGAGAATGAAAAATGCTTTTCCCCCATGGGTTTTCTTGGTTTTGGAGGACAGAAATAACATTTTCAAATGATGGCCTACGTACCTTGCCTTTCATCAGTCTCTGATGCAGTGATCTTTTCTTCTTTGTCACAAAAAAAAGAGGAGTGGAAATGGAAGGATAAAGCATATCTTGCTGAATTTTCCATTGGAGGAGAAGTACATCAGATTAAACAATATTAAGTGAAATTCTATCCTGAATTAGTTTTTGGGTGTTGAATCATTGCATGCATAGCTGACATACTTTGTTCATTGTTCTACACAGAAATAAATTCTAAAGGCATTTCAGTGCAGTGTATGTCAGTTTACCAGGGTATCACGCTACCCATACTGCCATTTAAGTGTGGTACTGTGGTATTGACCAGGATCGTGTTGTGCTAGATGCTATGCCAATGCTTCGTTAAAAAGTCTGTTCAGTCCCTGTCTTTAAAATGTCCATAAAGTAAGCTGGAAAACATATAGGAGGAAGCAGATGAATCCAAGGTAGTAGTAGGCTGGTAACAGGTAGGTGTGATAAGGTTTATTTATCCTAACCTATTTGTTAGCATTTTGGGAAAGGGCAGCTTTGAGTAGGAGTTACAAGAAGGAAGATGGGAAGGTTTGGAAATGCGGCTTTTGGCTAGGGACAAGATAGGAAGAATTGAGAAGATCTGGTTACTCTTTCCATTCCTCTGCTGTTGGCCAGATGGAGATAAAAGTTAACGTTTCATTATTGAATAGGAGATGGTAGATGAAGCAGAGGAAGGTTTGAAAAGGTTGCAAAATGTAGTTCAGGGATTCTGTTTAATGTTTTGGAGCAAGGAGAGCCAGGGGAGAGAGGGAATGTTTGGAGAGAGCCAATATGGCAGGGTCAGAGCCATGGACTAGGGGAAGGTTTTCCACAGCGTGGTTCTGGAAACTGCCAGGTGCCTCTGCTGAAGCCAAATAACGTTTCTGTGAGTAAACCATCAGGTAATGATAGCCAAGAGTGTCAGCTCTGAGGGTGGGTAGGAGAGGTTGGCGAGGGAAAAAACCCTGTGGGACTTTGCAGTAGGCAGGATGTGCGTGTCTCTAAGCTGAACACGGTGCTGAGATTACGGGCTGGAGTGAAGGGCAGGATGGTTTTGTTAATCCCTATTTGTCTGGTACGTATGTCCCTGTGAGAGAGGGGTGCAGTGAAAGGAGAGGGAGTAAAAGCTCGGCTTTAGCCGTGCTGAGTTGGACTGTATGGTGAGATCGTGTCAAGGAGGGATGACCACGTGTGGGATTTTAGTATGAAAGGGGCAGGACAGGGGCAGGACCAAAGTCCCCTGTGCCAGCCTGGAGCTCCGTGGGAGATCAGGCACAGAGTTGTTCCTGTTGCATTCTTTTTCTCCAAAGAAGAGAGCCTGGAGCCAGCAACAGTTAGACAGGTCCTTAACAGCTGGAGTGATATCCCTTGTTCTAATGAGACACAAATAGATTGCAGCACAATAAGGACAGAGGACGGACAGTGAAAAGGTTAGGAACATTTCAGAAACCGATGACGTCTGGATGATGTCAGATAGTTCTCTTTCCTTGTTTGCTGTATCATTTGACAATAACTGAATAATGTGTAATAGACCTAATGCACTGGCCCAGTTCCATCTTGCACAGTCATAACCTGCTTTTGTACGTTCCCCTCTGGCCTCAATTTATTAGTCTTAAGCCTGTTTGTGGCAACTGCTGTCTAGAGCACAGTGAGATTTTTACAGCATACCTGACATGATTTACCTGTTCTGTACCATTTAGGAAATTTTGATTTTGCTGTATTTTGATAGCAACAATTGTGTTTGTGTCTTTTTGTAATTGATACAGTTTTGATTCTGGTTTAGTTTTCTGCATGGAAGTGGCTCTCTATACAGTGCCTGACACTAACCAACCAGGTTAGCCGCTGAACTAGCCCTTGATTAACTGATAGACCATCATGGTGAAGTGACCTTTTCCCTAATGGTTAATCTTGCTGTTGCTACATTGTGACACAGAGCTAGGAGTTGTTATACTTAATAGTTTCTTGCTCTTGTACAGTAGCGATTAAAAAATCCTGAACAAAGATGAGTTGGTAGGGAAGAAGAAGCCTCTGAATTGATCCTTCAGATGCTACTGTGCTTTTATAACTCATGAAAATAAATGGAGATGCAGAGTCCAGCTAGTGTGCTGACAGAGAAAGGCATATTCTGCTTGGTGAAGCCTGTATGCTGTTCTGCAGTCCTTGGGTTAGGAGGAAAGGACGGAACTTTTCCTTTGAGTTTGCCTTTTTTAAAAAAGAAAAAAGAAGCAGAATCAGTCCATTTGTAATTTGACTCTTTGTGAAGCAGTGAAAAATGGTAAACTTTTAGACGCTTGGAGGGACAGTCTCTCCTAAATATAGACGGTTGGCAAGTGATCAGTGGACTGATTCAGCAGCCTTTCTTTTACTTAACAAAGGTTTTAACACTTAGTCATTTGCAGGTCTGGCAGGATTACAGCTGAGTCAGGAGGAGTGCAGTGATCAACTTTCTGGAGAAGTATACTACTATTTTTTGACAATGCATATATGCAGTCCGCAGAAATTTAACATATGTTTACCTAGTTTTCTGACAGATAGGTCTGTTTGAGACTGTGTCCTGAGCATTCCCATTACTCAGAAGAGCAGGTGGCTTTATGTGATGTACCATGTGCATTACGTGTTTAACAGGTTTAGGTTTATATGAAATCTTAGAAGGGTTAGCCTGCCAGGTTCCTGCATGGTTTTTTTTGTACACGTTTGAGGTGGATGGCCTTGTCAAGTTAAAAGACTAAAGGTTTTAAACCCATAGTTTCAGTTCTGGCTTCTCTCTGATTTTGGATTTGTTTCTGTGTTGCTTTGAGTTTTTTGTTTTTTAATTCACTAAGCATAAAAATGGAAATTATCCATTCAACTGAAATATATTCCATGCAGAAAATTTCCCCTTTGTGCAATGACAGACTTGGCTGTCCTTTCTTTTGACTTAGTTGAGAGTAGCTGTCGTAATTTCTCATGGGCAAGAATACTGTACTTCAAGTTTACCTCAAGTACAGATTTTTTTTTTTCTTCAACATGGATTACATGTTCAATTTGTGAGGCATTTATAGGCTGAATCATATCACTAAGGCATCGTCTGTGGTCAGAGATTATACGCTTCCTCTCCACCACCCCGCAGGGAAATGTGTATGTTTGTCTCTTTGTGATATGGTGGAACCGTAGAGGCTAGTGATAGATAAATGGCGCAATTGCTGCAGCCAGCTTTAAAATGATGTATCTTGGCTATTTTTTACATTAAAGTTGTTTTGTATTTGAGAAGAAGAGGTGTGGGGTAGCTTTGTATGATTCATAGCTTTCTGCATATTCTGAGAGGCTAGCTACATAAAAACATATAAAACCAGTTCTATGCTACTATGTCAAATTTGTTCCCTCGCTTGAGAATTTGATGTACCCTAGAACTTCAGCATAGGAAGTCTTAGGAAGAATAAGCAAAGGCAGCGACTTAATTTATTCTTTGGAAAGGTGCATAAAAGCATTCATTCCAGGGATGAGAGAGTGGTGCAGATTTGAGTTCTAGTCTTTCATCTCCAGAGGCATGGACTCATACCCTATTTTAGATCACATGTGAAAATGAGTTAAGTGATCTAATCTTAGCAGCTGCTTGTTCACCTCTTAAAATCATTGCTCAGTTTTCAGCGGGCAGTTTTTCCACTCTTGAAGAGGGGTTTCTAAGGCTGGGTCTGAAGTCTTTTGGTTGATCTGTTTTCCAGAGATTGTGCAATAGTTGTTGGTATGAGCCTGTCTCGATATGAAAGTGTTGAGCCCTCATTTTAAAAAAGCAATGAACCAAACCAGCCATCAGCTTAAATCCCCATCCCCCTGCTACTCACTGTACAGTCTCATGGTCTGAGATTCTAATCAAACACCAGCTACAGTTGGTAAGGAAAATGAACTGATCTAAAGAAATATTTTTTAGTTAAGTTTAGGTAAGTATGAAGACTATGAAGTCTGCTTGACTAAAAATACTGAGATCTTGTTTCTTGGAAATAGAGCAAGTTAAAGTGTGTGGCTTACTTGTTATTGAAAGAGCTCTTAGGCCATTTCTGTGTTCAGTATCTCTCTCCATATAAAATAATTTAAATGTGCCTCTTTACCAGATTGTCTGTTGTGGCAGAAACCATTGCTTGAGAAAACTTTCAGACTTTCTATTGTTTTGTGTTTTTTCCCCACAGCCAGCTCATAGAATTTGAGATTTTATTCTTGCTGTCAAATTCCTTGCAAGTTTTCTATTAGGTTGAGAATTCAAGTTCTGCTCTGTGTTACAGTCATGAAAATACAGAGTAATGTCAGTTCTGGTAGCATTAGTTAATGTTTATACTGAGAAAAACAGAAAAGACTGGTTTCAGTGTCCTGAAATGGAACACTAAATATGAAAATACTCTTTCTTCATGCAGACAGCAATAAGCAGGTGGACTTATCTGTTTGCTTCCTCTTCTCCTCAACTTTGTAGCTTCTGAAGAAGGGAAAGGAATGAGATCTTTATTTATGTATTTAATTTCTTGTCTTTTTCCTTTTTGCTCTGTTTTCTCTCTGCATTCCATCTTTTCCTGCCAGCAGGATATTCGATAGTCAGAGCCGTGATACTGACATGTGGCTTTTTGGAGTGGGGCATACGTACCAATATCTGTGAAACTAGTGTAGTCCATCAGTAAATTTCAACAGTTTCAGCATGCTGTAATGCAAGTACTTTGTGGTTCTCCACAAGTGGTTGTAATATTGCAGTTTGTCACTTCCTTCTGTGCCAACCACTGACGTACAGATTGGTTCTTCTGAGTGTCTTACAATGTTTAGGATAAATTAGCCTTTTGGCACATGATTGTATATGAACTGCGATTTTCTGTTCTACCTTACAACATGCTGTCCATTGCTAGACAACCAGACAGTTCATCCTGGCTACCTCAGGTTATTTCTCTGTGCATTTTGCTGCACTGGAAAAAAAGCAAGGATGCTAAATAAGATCTGAAATGACATTCCAAATCTTTGTAGCCTCACTTAATTCCATTGTTACCTGGGTGCTTAATCGCTTACCTTGTAAGCTAGTTAGATATTCATTGTAGTTCTTTGCACGTTTCAGTTTTTCAGAGCTTACATCGGTGCTGTTTGATGATGTTGTGGAAAAAGCAAGTTAGTTAGTTGCCGTATTAAGTAGTGATTAAAATCTAGCTGCTTCTCTTCCAACCAGATAATAATTACTGATACTGAATTAGCATCAGTCTATAAGAGCAGAATCTGCTGTTTGCTTCTGTAAATCAGAAGTAGTTACACAAATGAAACTTAGGGGTAATCAAGAGGCAAGGAGTTCTGCTTAAGAAGTGCTAGGCTTACAGCAGAAAGCAGGAAAAACCCAGCACTAATTCATAGCGTTATTTTGAGCTGAGGCAGCAGCCCTGTGGTACAATAGCAGAAGTTACAGCTGGAGTAATAATCTGACATGTTCTGTCCGTTTTGAAGCTGTACAGGTGATACAATAGATTGCACTCCAGCTATTGTAAGGTGAGAACATCTCTCTCAGATGCATGAAAATGTCTGTTACAGATTTATTGCACTGCAAGAACATGGGACTCGCTTTAAAGTGCAGGTTTGGATTTTAACGTTTCTAAATAGGTCCTTTAGGTTATGTTATATGTTAGCAGGTGAAAAGAAGCCAAAATAGAGGAAAGTGGAAGGAAGGTGTAAACACTGAATGTGGCGGTCCAAACTGACATCCCAGCCTTACCAGTTTTCGCTTAGCCGATATTAAAATTCCACTTTCATCTAGTTCACTTGCTTGTGTGCTCGCACGTACAGAGAAACATGAACGCTCTCTCTCTGCAAGTGGGTTAGTGGGCTAGGGAGCCCATGGGCAGAACTCACTGCCTTAAAACGCCTAAACCCAACCGCAGTGTGAGGCTGAGGACTATTTCTGAAATCCCACTGAACCAGCTGGGGGATGGTGTCCGTGTTTCGTGTGTGCACATGCACCAACATGCACTCGTATGCACACTGTAGTGCGTCTCCCAACAAGTCTGAGTGCTGTCAGGCTCGGGTGGTGCAAGGGGATGTTGTATTTCTCACTCGTCTCTAGGGAGGCTTCTTCTAGAAGTTGATGAGATGTGCAAGAAAATTCTTGAGGTGACCAGGGTGGAGACCTTACTGAAATAAGGCTGGTCCGGTTGGTGTCTTTCGTGGGTATTAGAAATACTGTCCTCTTCAGTAAATTTACACCTCTCAAGAAAGGGGAGACTAGGCTTCTCCCATGCCCCTGTTGTATGCTGTAGATTTTGCCTTGGTGACAAAAACTGTTTGAGAAGTAAAGTACACTTAATGGTCTATTTTCACTTCGATTTGAAGGCAAAACTTCTGAGGAGCGGCTGAGGTCACTTGGCTTGTTCAGCTTGGAGAAGAGAAGGTGCCCGCATCGCAGTCTACAGCTCCCTCATGGGGGTCAGGGGAGGGGGAGCTGCTGATCTCCTCTCTCTGGTGACCAGCCATAGAACATGAGGGAATGGAATGAAGCTACATCAGCTGTAGTTCAGACAGGACATCAGGAAAAGGTTCCTCACTGAGAGGGTGGTTGGTCACTGGCACAGGCTCCCCAGGGAACTGGTCACGGCACCAAGTCTGGCAGAGTTCAAGGAGCATCTCAACGATGCTCTTAGTCATGTGGTTTAGTTTCAGGTGGTCCTGCGAGGAGGAGGGAGTTGGACTCAGTGATGCTTATGGGTCCCTTCCAGCATTGGATATTCTAGGATTCAATGGTTCTGTGAAATATGAAGAGCTTTTAGATCTTACTTTGAAACTAAAAGAAATACGGTAAACAATTTTTTGCAAGCTTTTCTGCAAAATCTAATATAGATCTGTTCTTCCATGTATTAATAATTTTACATGCTCTTATGTGTATTATCAAAGCTGGATATTAATAAGAATTTCATTAATGTATATGTTCAGAGCATCACAGGTTCTAGAGAAAGCATTTCAAGTCAAATGATTGTCATTTTTAACAGGAAAGAGAGTCTGAACCCCGTCCTCCAGAGATCAGATCACAGCAGAATCTACAGCTGCAGTAAACAGAACAGGTGACTGGATGTCACTGACACTGTACACAACTATAGCAGAAAGATCATTTATCTTCACGTTAAAAAGATTTAGCCCTCACGGTAGGCTATTCATCTATGACAGTCCAGAGAAGCTGAGGACTTAACATGCTTTCTAATTCAAATACACCTTTGTTCGGAGGAGTAAGACACCACTGTATTTGTTTTGAGGACCCCTTAACACATTTCTGAATGTTTAGAAAGCAACCCATTTTTTTGATAATTTGATGTGAATTAGATTGAGAGGTGATAGGCAGAAGAGCATGTTGTGCGCACGCAGAGTTAAAAACTACTGCTGTAATAAGAAGAATAACCAAAAGTGTGTAAGAATAGATAACAGGCAGGGCAATGGAATTTTCCTGCACTTTCTGCATCTTCACAGAATACTTGGGTACTCGCAAGCCTCATTCTATCCCTGTGCATTAGTACTGAGTATTATTTTGAACAAGATTATGGTCTGACACTTCTAAGTTAGGAATAGCTTGTTGGAATTCATGCAGCTTTATCTGAAATGATTTGTGAGTGTGACAGGGTCAAGACCAGGGAGTGAAAAGCACAAAAAAGAATGAAAAAGAGAAAAACGGGAAGCAGAATGATAATTTGAAGGATACTATTTCTTGAATGCAGAAGTGTCCTGTTTGGTTCCTGGTTCTATCAAGAATCTAAATAAACTTGAAAACTTGACTTGAGTCTTGCAAACTTCCTCCTTTCCTTATACTTACGTCCTCTGTCTGCAGTTTTTAGTTACTATGGTTAGAGAGATATTAATTTCAGGGCCCCAGCTTTATGTAATTGCAAATGTTTCTGAGGGCATTTAATCAACGTAAATCAACATGTACAAAGTTTAAAATAGCTCAAACCCACTGAGCTTTAGTAACTAGGTCTTCTTCCTGGCAAGCCCTTATAAAAACTCTTATATAAATTGGATACTTGTGCTGGGAGGCCAGAGAGCATTGAAAATCAAGGGAACCGAGTGTCAGTTGGAAATAGTGGGATGTTTCTAGTCACAAAGAGATGGGTTTTCCCCTCCCTTGCCTCTTTGGTGCTCATAGCTTCTGCTGCTGAGTGGTTTGTGAGAAAAAAAGGTTTTTCTGTTTGTCCTGAAGGTGACCGTGCTGAGCCATAATGTTATTTCTACTTTTGAGAGGGTGGTCTGTCATCCAGCACCTAATACTAAAGTTGTCTAGTCTCTATCTCTGAAAACATGTCTCTTGCAAGTGCATCTTTTGAAGTGTCCGTGGAGGAAAGAATCAACAAGTCTGATTTTAGTTTGTTATCATCTGCTCTTTAATTGCAGAGATTAGTAACAAATCCTTGAATTGGACTTGCTATCAGTGGGGAGAAAAAGGAAGACAGAGAACATCAGTGCAATGTGTTGTTTTTATCCAGTGATGGTCTGTAAGGTAAATGTCCTCCGTAAGTCAGGTGTGATACGTTTGTTGTCCCTGCCTCAGGCCCGCATTGCTGCTGTACCAGCAGAAGGGTTGGGAATGGAGTTGGGTGTTCTGGTTCTGCACTGGTGGTAGTGAGGAGAACTGGAGCAAACATGCAAAGGACTGGCTAGACAATATTTAAGGTAGGGGTGGAAACCAGGATCCCTTGCTGTTTGTACACAGCTTCTATGTGGAGTGTTGGTTCCTAAGCGGGTATTCCTCATGTTTAAAGTCTTTTAAACTTATACAGAAATAGTTCCCTTATATTCCATGTTATTCAATAGGAGGATATGCAGACACTCTGTCCTACTGAACAGAGGCAGCATGCCTACTTGAATATGTATGTGCACACACTTATCCCCGTCATGTAAAGTGTCCAGTGTTCATACCTGTGGGCACTTTTGCATCTGTAATTTAAGAGTCTTATCTTTTGACAGCAAAATAAAACTGTGCTCCATAGAGGTTACTGTAACCTCATCCCAGCACAGACATTTAAATGTAGTTTCTTTTCTAAATAGCAATATGTAAATCTTCAAAACCATAAAATGTAGGAATACTGTAAAATAGTGAAAGACATTTAGGGGTGAAAAGTTAAGTCAATACTTTTGGTAATTTGGAGGTGGGAGCTTGGCTAAATAATAATTTGTACAGTAAAATTTGAAGAAAGGACAAAGTACCGAGATCAATAATAAGAAATTGAGTAAGTAGCACTAGCGTAGCTCAGCACTCTGTGGCAAAACGAAAGGTATTTTGGAGGAAAGAGGAGAAACACACTAATACTGTTCGAGAAAGCTGCTAAGCTTCATGGTCTTTCTGCAACTTTAATTTGAGGTTCAGTTTGAGCTGTAATTGGTGTTAATGTCAGATATGTGGTATCTGGAGAATCAGCTGCACTTACATAACGTTAAAAAAGGCAGTTCTGTATCTGGGAACGATACCGTACTGCTATATTTGCATCGTACAGAATTTCTGAAATGTCTTGCCCTTTTTTTTTTTTTTTTTTCCTCTCTGCCTTTTAGAATGTTCATGCTGAGTCGCTGCTGGTTTAATTTTTGGGTACTGACTGTCATGTTATTGGTATCAGTTAGCCATGACGGATGAAGTAGTGCTTGGACAGGGATGAGATCTTTCCTCTGTGTCCTACTATTTGCAAAGTATTCAGACTTCCAAATTTGATTATAATTTCTGCTAATGAGTTGTATATTAATTAAGAGATCTCGCCAGTTAAATAGTTTCTGCTACATTATCTGAATGTCGCTTTTTATGCTGAAGCATTCCGGAAAAGAGAATTCCATTCACCAGGAGCAGTTAGGTGCAGATTTTGTTTACCTGTGTTACAAGCCTTCCCCATGTCATGCATTTTTAAATGGCTTTTTAAGTTGAGTTTCCTCTTGCTGTTAAGCACAGCTATCGCTTTGTATCACATGAATTGATTTCACAGACTAAATGTCAGCAGAGTAAAAACTGCAGTTTTTCTTGCTAATGTTAACTTAAGCATGTTGCACGGTCCAAATGCTTCACAATATACCCTTCATAACAAAACAGGCATTATATGTCATGCTCTTGTTAAAACATGTATATATGTTGCTATTGATGTATCTTATGGACTGTTTTTAAAGAAAAAAGTAAATGCAAATTAATCTTTCTATTTTGATGCTAATTATGACACTAACTACCACAATTATTAGCATCCTGTTTCCCCAAATTGACGAAGATCATATAATGTATTTTTAAGGCTGGTTTTAAAATCACAGGAATGCAATATTCATGTGACCTCAGCAAATGGACATGGATTCTCTCTGATAGTCATAGCAGTCTATTTTTATAAGTAGACCTCATTCTCAAAATTTCCTTCTTGTATATTGCTGTGCCTGTAATAGGTGACTCAAATCACAAAGCCTCTGTGGGTTGGTCCCTATATAAATTTAAACAACTTACGAATCTGTTTGAGTAATCGTGTAGTGGAATATCTCAAGTCTTTTAAGTCAGTATGTTCTTTTAAGACTTGCTGTGCTTTTTTATTCAGGAGTGGCAAGTATATGTTGGTATTTATACATATGAACTCCATCTAGACCCAGAGATTAGATGTTCAGATAGACTGCGTGTAAATATGTTGCCATTATAATTTGTCCTCTTTGACTGATAATGGGAAAAAATATTGTTCTACTGAGCCAGTAAAAGAAAGGAAAGAACTATGCCATGTTTATTTTTAACAGACTTTCCTAATTCCATTAATGCTAAACAGATGCCCTTTCAACAGCAATACAGGGCCAGCACATGCTTCCCGTATAAGGGAAAGCAAGCTACACAAACTTACTCCTCTTGTTCTTTCAGTGCAAAATGCTTACATTACATAAAATGCTGTGTAATGGTCCTCTGATCTGCTGAGATTTATGCAATTAACTAAACAGAAATAAGAAGCGAAAGAAATGTCACACTGAGAACAGAGAGTGACCTTATGCTGCAAAGCCATGAAGTCATCACCAGTTTCTAATGTTACCATTGTTCCTGTTCTGACAAGTGTTTAATTGAATGCTTGTCAGTATCTCCAAGGGTGATGAATCCCGTTTTTTAAAACCTTGAACACCTTGTGAATACAGAGCAATCTTAGTTCATGTGTTGCAGCATTCTCATAGCTGGAAACACAGGGATTGTCTTATTGGCACATACCGAATGTCCATGTGATGGAGTACGTTGTGTTGCTAGTCACTGAGGTAGGGTTTAATTACAAGCAAATTCTAAATGTCCTACCGTGTTCTCAGACGTTACCAGTAGAAAAGTGTGCAGCTGGCTGCTGTGATCAGTCTTGTGCATGATATTTTGGCTTGCATAGGTCCCTTTTATGTGCTCAGGTTTAGGGCTTTTTGGTGTTTTTTTGGTGTCGGTTGGGTTCCCCCCCCCACCTGAGATTTGAGGACTTTTCTCTGTGCGGGAGGTGATGTTGGATGGATGTTGTCCTCTTGGATTATTTTACCTTCAGAATGACTTTAAGCAAGTTTAGGGCTCTGATTTGGTGGAAGTAAGGTATTAGCTTGAGAGGAAGCAGATTGTTCTTTGCTAGCTTACTTATCTCTCCTTACCTTTGGACCCTTTGTTCTTAACTACAGCAGACAGAGAAATCAATGGATGCTGCTTTTCCTAACAGTATGGTCTTCAATTGAAAATGAAGAGGTTGACTGTTGAAGAAAATCAAGCAAGTGCCTGTATGTGGGAGAACACAGTTATCAGTGTTTTCCATAGATTAAAAAAATGTCATAGTGTGTTAAAGATAAAACTACAAGATACTGTTGATCTGTATGGAACTTGTCAGTTGAAAGTTCATGTTGAAATATTAATTTCTTTTATTTGTTGTTACCATATTTTTTTCTAAAATATTTGTTGTCTTTTGAATTAGCTAGGGCAGCAGATTTGCGAGGGATGATGAATTGCCCATTTTGGTGTAAAGTGAGAAGATTCAGCAAAACTATCATTAAGGAGGATGTCTTAATCGGTCATTAGTATCTCTTCATATGTGAATTTGTCAATTTGTATCTGCTGTTTCCTCCTTCTTAATAAAATTTGAAATGATACATTGTGAAAACCTTAATCAAAATGGATGAAATTGAGCCAAACCTTAAACAACAACAACAAAAATCTTTTAGGTGTGTTCCTTGTTCTCATATTCTGTTAATGCTTACCAAGTTTTTCAGGAGAAATGAATGGCATAATATACCTTTAAAGAAATTGTTTTATAGCTTTCTAATATAAACAGTGCCACAGTTTACTTTGTAATTACACTTTAAATGATTTTTTTCTATTATTTTCCATACTTCTAAAGAAATAGTTGACATGCTCCCCTTGAAGGTCATCTTTTGTACTATAGACTCTATATTTCAATGGTTCTTCTCTAAGTAACATATCTTTTATGAGATGAGATTGAACTACTGTGCCAGATAAAGTCTGTCTGTTCAATCAGTAGGCTGTTTACCATTACAGAAGCTCTCACCCTAGTTCAGGGTGGGGTTTTTTTTGATAGCTACAGTGACAATCTGGCTACAGTTCTGTGTGAGAAAGATGTGTTTATGGTATTGTCGTTCTTGACAGCTGTTGGCTGTGATGGAACATTACTGTGATGACCAGTAGAATTAACATAATTTCTGCCTTTTTTTCTGTAGCAATTGTCCTAGTGCGTTAAATTTAAAACATGGCTCAGGTACACATACATTCTACGTCAAGACAAAACAATGTGAAACGGAGCTGTGGTTCAGAGGAACAATGATAATCATCACCAGAAATATTGTTTGCAGTATCATCATCTGTATGTCAGTTCAAGGTTCCACTGGCACTACGCAAGAGCAATAAGGCAGGAGTCTTACCCAAAATATGTAACCTCTAGGTTATTAATTTTTTAGGGAATCTTTGTAATGGGCACTGTAGTGCTCTGTGGGACTTTATTGCAGTGCTGAACTCTGAAGTGCAAGAAGGAACGGGAAATGCGGATTTGAGTGTATTCCCTCCTATAGATCTTTCCCAGCTTACCGCAGGCATAGAAGATAATCATGATTCCACCTCCTGATAACTGCTTGCTTCCTCCGGAGGATATTTTTCAAAGTGATTGTTATTTCTTCCAGTTCTTGTACTACTTTTCTGTTGTCAGTTGGGCTGGACAAATACAAGGGTTAAATGTAGTTTTTTCCCAGATGCAATACATTTTCTCAGAAAGACATTTAAGAAATAAGTCCCTGCTCAAACTTACTTTTTTCCTGAAAAATCTCACATCTTTAGCAGTATTTTAAATGTTCTCCCTGAAACCCAAACACTCCATTTCAGTTTCCTACCCTTTTCTCATTGAATGTTAAAGATTTTTTCAGTAAGTTAGGATTACTGTTGTGTTTATTCAGACAGCAATATTTGTGGATTTTTTGTTTTTACAAGAGTGTATTCTAACTGTTCTATCTCATTAGAAGGACTAACATCAGCACAGCACAAAATGGATGTTTTGGATTGCTCCTGTATATAGCCTTTCAGCACGCTTTAATTAAAGTGGTGTTTGTTTGTCCTATAATATCACCATTTGCTAATCGATGTACTGAGCAAGCACCATGGTGACAAGATAAGTTGCTTTGTTTTGTTCCATATGTCTGTGTTCCAAATTTTCCATAGTTCTAATTGGTTCCCTGCAGAATAACATTTAAAAGCATATGGTATGGAAAATGCTGACTGCATTTGTTATCATATATTTTAGTACATTGGTGGCACTAGATCACTAAGCCTTTAAATGTGATTATGAGGTTATTTAATGCAGTCAATAGTGTGCTTAAAACACAGCAAAAATCTGCAGTGAACCAAATAGTATAAAGGAAATATGTTTGAATGCCTTCTTAATGCTTTAAGGATAGATAGGGAAATTCAGAAAAGGTTTTGGGTAATGTTTATGATGAAACATACTGTATCACTTAAGAGCAGTTTGGAAAGGTCTGTGGAGGCTGCTTGCATTCACAAGAGGAATGTGTGTAAGAACATGGAAAGCAGAAAAAGCAAAATACATGATACATTGAAGATTACTGACTTCTGAAGAAATGCACTGGCATTAGCTGATGGAATGGAATGCAGGATCAGCCCTTAAATCTTATGTGTCTTGCTGTGGAGGCATCAGCAATAGATTTTCGCACCGCTTCTGCTCTGGCAGAAGTCGGCCAATCCAAAAGAGAATGTGATGGACTAAGAAGATCACAGTCATCTCAGCGTGTGTGAAGGCTGGAGTTCAACAACATTGACACAGGTGTTGGGCTATGCCTGTTTGATTGTTCTAGGGGCGAGAATGTGTCATGACGCAGAACAGCTGAATAGTGTGTCTTGGTGAGATGAATTGATCAAGATGGTTTCAGACTGCTCCAAGAAGTGCTCAGTGGGTCATTGTGTTAGTGACCTCTTTAGATTTCATGAGCAGACTGGAAGCTCAGACACAGCCTGAACGATCAGAGAAAGAGGCTCACTCCATGCATGGAGATTTCTGATGTGTGGATTACATTCTTTGCATATGCATTCAAAAGGTAGCAATCCCTTCTGTCCCTAGCCTGAACCCAGCCTAACTTATCGAATAAATTACTTGCAAATATCTACTGTTTTAACGTCATCCATGTAAAAAAGAGCATTTGATATTAAAGCAGCACTAGTTCTAAGTTTATTATTGATTAGACATATGATGAAAAACATATGAATGGTAAAAGTAATACAAGAATGTGATTATGCATTTTCTCTTGCTCATATGCAATACATGTATGGTTCTGATGTTAGTATTATGGTGAGAGCATTTCAGGGATCTAAACAGTATAGACATAACCAATTACTGTATGAGTAACAAGGCAGTGGCTTCTTGTAATGGAGCATATGCTTTTATTCTCATAACATCTCAAATCAAAAAATAGATTGCTTTTGTAAAATCAAGTGACAGTTTCATCCTGAGTGTTCATTTCTTAGTGAACTGTCATTTCACTAACAAGCACAGTGTTGCAAGATAATTTTTAATCTATGCTCAGCTTCTGTAGCAGATCAACCCCAACATCTCTCTCTCACAAAGACACTTGGACTTAAACATGTTACAATAACATAATTCCCTCATGCAAGAAGAATCTGCCAGTAATAAGAAAAGGCTTTTGGGAAAATTCTTTTGGGAAATGATGTTTGCAGTGGGCATAAGGGACAGCAGAGGAGTACTTTATCTGATTTTCAGTGTGGAAAAAGAAATAGCAGCTAAAATAATACTAAAGTTAAAAACAAAAAAAAATCAAAAAACCCCTGCATCTTTTCTGAGTCAGTCTTACCAGAGAATGGGTAAAAAGCCAAAGAGATTTTAGAATTATAGTATGATAAACACCTGTTGAACCAGAAAGGCAAAATTGAAAGTTACTTTGGCCTCCTGATCATCTCTTCCAGCTGTGATTTTGTCTCTCAGCTGAAGGTCTGTAATACATTTTAGGATAAGTCACTGATAGGAAGATGATGTCTACGATTTTTTTGTTAGCATGGACTATTTGTTTGTCTTGAATCCTTTAAAACATAGTTCATGATAAAGAGGGGACAGAAGTTTACACAGAAGATCTGAAACAAAATGAAAATGTGAAAATATAGCTATGCATAATGTTTTGTTTGTATTTGAGTGCAGCGTAGTCACAAATATTGTCTACAGCGCATGGATAAAAATTTAGAAGAAACGTTGAGATTGCAAGATGATACAATGAAAAAAAGAAAGGAAAGAGTAAGACTTGCTTATATATTGTCCGTATAAACACAGAAAATTCAGTCTTGTTGCATGATCACTAGTGGTACTTCTACTGGGCTGTTGGCTTACTGCGGGGTGTGATCTCTTGTTCAACTTGGTGCATGTCACCTAAGGGCTACACTGACATAAGAAACTTGAAGCTCAACTCCAAAGCCTCCTGTTCAGCACAGTGTTCAAGTGCCTCCTAACTCTTCGTAAATTTTTTCTCAGTTGCAAAGTTGCTTCCACCATTTTAGAGAAGAAGCTAAGCTTCTTAAACACTGTGTTAAATATTAAGTCTGGGACAGAGGCAGGTAAATGAACTGCATTATTTGAGCTGAATTCTCTTGCCTTCACTAAAAAAAAAAAAAAAAAAAAAAAAAAAAAAAAAAAAACCCCTTTTTTCACCAAAAAACTTTTTCTTCTCCCTCTGTAATTCTTTCCCCTTCTGCAGTGTATGATGTAGGGGATTAGGGGGACCAGCCCCCTCCTGACGCCCCCCCACACTGAAAA
>Ga0181612_159645_pt1 | contig 23230 bp, 14 predicted proteins | sample HoacroProtozoa21_FD_119630 | JGI IMG/M metagenome (GOLD analysis project Ga0181612, IMG submission 119630) | Hoatzin crop microbial communities from Cojedes, Venezuel. Combined Assembly of Gp0051906, Gp0051904, Gp0051908
ACTGGAGCAGTTCAGCTAATCACAGTTGCGTTATTTTCAGATGGGACATTGCCAGCCAGAAGGAACAGGCACGTGTTTGGAGACAGACAGAGCTGCCTTCGTCCATTTACAGAAGATGATGCATTTGATCCTAATGATTCAGACATAGATCCAGGTATTGCTGGGGCTCAAGCCTGTTTTCTTCTTGTGGCCATTCTTTCATATTATAAATAGTGCAGATCATAAGGCTGAGACTGCCAAAGGTTTATTTGCCTTTAAGAGTAGTGGGCAGTGCAGTTTCCACATCCTGCTCAATCTTCCTGTCAAGGGTCAGAGAGATAAGGGTGAAAACGTGTGCATGTGAGTTTCTGTTTCTGTCTCTGCTCACTGCTCTGTTTTTTTTTGATGAGTGAGAGTAGCTGCTCCATCCATCACCCTGTGTCTCCAGCACAGACGTGCCTAAAGAACATCTGTGTGAGCTTTTGAATGAGGGTCATTTCTTCATGCTAGCAGAATCCAGAGAGACAGACCTTCTCAGTGGCATGGACGGGAAAGGATCCTACCAGATGAAGGGCTGGAAGCTCACCCAGCAGCAGTTCATGGCTCTGTTGTGGAAGAGGCTGCTTATTGCCAAGAGAAGCCGGAAAGGATTCTTTGCTCAGGTGAGAGCACCTAACACATGCAGCGTCACTTAGCAGGGACAGCTCTGGACTGTGCATTGTGTTCAGAGTTGAAGGTGGGTGGAAAACCCAAAACTCGTTTTCACTGCACATCTGAGCAAAAGGAGGCCTGTTCAAGAGAAAGGAGTTACATGATAACCAGGTGGTTACAGTATTCTTGCACGGTAAGGCTGCAGCTGAGGTTCAAATCCAAACTTGGCCTTGAGAGCAGCATTTGGAGTCTGAATCCTCTGCATCTCCAGTGAGTGCCCTGCTTGAATGCTGGGACAGGTCTTGTATTGGTGTCTAGCAAAGCCATGGTGTAAATAGCAAAGACCTTCCTGGGAAACTCTGGAAAAGTTTTGATCCATTAAGCAGCTCACATCTAGCTCCTGATGCCTTTGGGAACATTGAGTTTAAAAAGGACTTGCTTTTTCCTTGCAATTTCAGATTGTGCTGCCAGCTGTCTTTGTGTGTATAGCTCTCATGTTCAGCCTCATCGTTCCCCCCTTTGGGAAGTACCCCAGCCTGGAATTACAGCCCTGGATGTATGATGAGCAGTACACTTTTATTAGGTATGTTTCTTGTGGCCTTCTGTTCTCCTCTCCTAACGTGAGTTACTGAGTTCTTTACCAGGAGTGGAGTCCTTGTGTTTTCTTTTTAGACCTTTAAATGCCAACTCTAACTACTGGCAAGACCATATCCATTTCTGAATCATGCTATGACTCTAGTAATACTATGCACAAAGACCAGGAGTGTGTGTGTGCTCCTAGGCCAAGCATTCTTGAAAGGGAAATCTCGTCATATATCCTTTTCCTGAGCTCTTTCACTGTGCTCTTGGCTTTGCTCTGCTGCTGCTTTTACAGTGTGCCTGTTATCCCACTGACCTGATAGTGTTTTTCTCTTGTACCCATAGCAATGATGCTCCAGAAGATGCAGGCACTCAGAGGCTTTTGGATGCACTTCTCAATAAGCCTGGTTTTGGGACACGCTGTATGCAGGGACACTCCATCCCGTAAGTAGAACTCTGGGCTGGGGAGAGGAAGCCCAGCCCCAGCTTCTGGTCACCCAATACATTTAGCCAGCTTTAGGCAATGCTAATCATGCATGGCCAGAGCAGGCTTTAAGGCAAAAGAGTTGCAGTTACATTCAGTTGTTCAGCTCAGGACCTTTCAGGAAGTTGCCAGCCTTCAACATGATGAGGGAATAAGTCTGAGTGCAAGTCCTTACTGACAGAGATGGAAAAGACATAGTAGTTTCTCCCTCCAATTACTCTTTGGTCCTGAACGTGGAAAAGGACCTAGGCATGTTGCTGTATGCTGTTGACTGTTGATATTCCCATTCCACATTCATCTGTTTCTAGCTGCACTAGAAACCTGGGTTAGCACCCCAGCAAACACCATCAGAAAGAGTGGAGAGCCAGCCATTTCCTAGCTCTGCCACTGACTTGCTGCATGGCCTGGGGCAAATCACTGAAGATCTAGGCTACAAGTGCAGAAGGGGTATACTGAGTCCAGGATGGTGTGTCTCTAGCCTGGAGGAGCTGCAGCTCATGTTCACAGGACGATGGGGAAGGGCTCAAGGGGTCCTATGCACAGGCCATTAGTATTCTACGAAACAGATGGAGGAGCCGGTTTACTCCACCCGTGGGGCATGGGTGGGAGGCTGCCCGTGATGCTGCCTTGGGAAAGAGCAGTGTTCTGATGCCCCGAAGGCAGAAATGTCATCCAAGAAATGACTGTCTGCCATGATCTTTGGAAGAGACCCATAAGGATCATGGAGTCCAACTCTCTGCTCCTTGCAGGACGACTTAAAACGAAACCATATGATGAAGAGCATCGTCCAGATGGTCCTTGAACTCTGGATGCTCTGTGTGCTGGGACTCACTGAAATACAGCACTCGCGTGCTGCAGAGTGAATGAGAAGAGCGGAGTGTTTGCCACTACTCATTGTTGGCCAACCTCAGTCTCTTTGGCACAGGGATCTGTTAGAAGCTGCAGAGCCTGGTCTGTTGCTCTGAGCTCTTCCTCTCAGTGAGGTCAGGCTCCTTTGAAAAACAGCCTGCCTCTTCTGGAGACTATGGTGTCTGTCATTTAAGTGGCTTGCTAAGCAAAGGCCGTCATAGTTGTTTTAAAAACTGCATCTGCCTTGCCTCTTTCCTGACACAGAGACACTCCTTGCGCCATGGGGCAGAGGGAATGGACCACCGCTCCAGTCCCAGACTCAGTCCTGGACATCTTCTTGAAAGGCAACTGGAGCATGGAGAACCCTTCCCCATCTTGCGAGTGCAGCAATGAGAAGATCAAGAAGATGTTGCCTGTGTGCCCCCCTGGTGCGGGTGGGCTGCCACCCCCGCAGGTAGGAGGGAGCTCAATGGTGCTGCGATGAGGGGTGCTCCTGGAGATGAGAGCAGCTGGCTGCGATTCTTGCACGCAGCACTGCACACAGTCTGTTTGACTCGGCATCTGCTGTCTTCTGATGGGCGTTTATCTGTGTTTTCCCCGGTGACACCAGCGCGAGCAAGACACTGCTGACATCCTCCAGAATCTGACGGGCCGCAATATATCAGACTACCTAGTGAAGACCTACTCGCAGATCATTGGGAAAAGGTAGGTGTTGAACACACCCTCTCCCTTCCCTCCCCACCCCGTGCTGCTCGCTGTATGGGGGATGCTGCACAGATCAGGTGGATAGGCCTGGGCAACCCAAGCTCTTCAGCAGTGGGCCAGACCCACACAACTCCTCAGACTGTCCTCATCCACAGCTGAAGTGGTGTTTCTGCTTTGTTAGTGATGCTGTGGGAGCTCTGAGGGAGGTGCCGTAAGCCTCGTAGGCAGAGTATGGGGAAAGTCTGGGCATCAGCCCTAGTGGTTATGCTGAGGAGGAGTGGTGGGACACATGCCAGATGTGAGAGGCTGCTGCACTCTCTTCTCTGGCCGTGTGCCTACAGCACTGGTAGCTCCGTCTCTCCTTCTTGTTCCACATTTTATGCATTGGCTTTCTTTTCTGTCTCTGCAGCTTAAAGAATAAGATCTGGGTGAATGAGTTCAGGTGAGTTACCGTCTTTTCTCTAGCTTGTATGTGCCCACTAACCCTTGAGCACTGTATTAAGCAGGACAGACTCACCCTGCTTAGCAGGTTTTTCTATACGACTCTTAACTGCCAGATGTTGAGGGAGCATGTTTGAGGGTAAACCGGGACAACCCCAGAGCGAATCACTGGAAAGCATGTCTGCCTTGTGCGGAGAGCCGTATTGGCTTAAAAAGATTTGCAGGACCAGCCTACTGATACTCCATCCTGGGAGGTGCTGTTCTTCCAAGCAAAGGAAGCAGGAAGATACCCTGCTTTGCCTGCACTGGCAGCAGAGGATAGCTGCATTCATTAAACGGAACACACACTGAACAGTCATAAGATGGGTATTTAACCCTGGAAACAAGGAGTAGGAGACATCATGGCTAAGCAGCAGTGTAGCAAGATCGAAGTCATCCCTTCATGTAAGAGTGGAGACATTTGCCTTGGATATAGTACAGGAAGAGGAGACATCTGGGAAGGGAGGAGGAGTGGCATTTTCTGTAGGTCAGTGAGTAGTCAGGTCTTAGATTAACTTTGTGTCCGAACTTTCAGGTATGGTGGCTTTTCCTTGGGAGCCAGCAGTTCCCTCATGCTTCCTCCAAGCCATGAAGTCACTGATGCCATTAAACAGGTGAAGAAAATCCTGGAGCTAGCGCAGGTGAGCAGCTGTCCCCCATAAACCCTAGATGCACTAATGTCAGAGTCCTGTTACTTGGGAGATGACTTGGAAGCCATAAAATGAGGAGCATGTGTATGTTGGCTGTGTCCAGTGGCTTCTCCCCATTGCCTCTGAGCTGGAGTTTCCCAGGCTGGTGTCTGGGAGCGACAGAAGGCTTGGGGACACGGCTCAGCTGAGGCCTGTGGAGCCTGCACTACTGATGTGGATTCTGCCCAATGCCAGCTGCAAGCCAGTGGGGGTTACAGACACCTCTGAGTGTTTTGTGGCAGGACGGGGTGTCCTGTCTCAGGGAATTAACGAGTGGTTGCCGTGTCCTTCAGAACCTCAGCTGAGCCCTCCTGTGCTGAGTCTGCCTTGGCTCAGAAGAGCATTTGGGCCACTGCTTTCTGGTGAGACTGCCTGTGGGCTGCAATGTCTCTGAAGGTTGCCTGCAACCCTGGTTGATACTTATTGCTGGGGTAAAAAAGCAGGCCAAAGGTTGACCTCTCTTACTGGGGGACTGCAGAAAGGAAGGGGAGGAGGAAAGCTGCAGTTTCTCAGTCCTGTTACCACCTCTGGCTTGGCAGGTACAGGTTGCAGAATGGAAAGAAGCTGTCAGAGCTGTGAATAACTTAGTGTTACCCCCACGAGACTCCAGGACATGAATAAAGGTGTTCTCAGAGGGGAAGTAACTGTCTCTTTGCTGGTTGCAGGGGAGCTCTGGAGATCGGTTTCTCAACAGCTTGTCAAGTTTTGTGAAAGGCCTGGATACAAAGAACAATGTGAAGGTAAATTAACCAGTCCACACTGCTGTGCCTGCTATTTGAAGCTCTGGTAATCTGGAGCTAGTTTTAGTTAGAAAAGTCCCAGCAGTTTGCCTTGGACAACTGTGCAGAGCGGAGCTCTCTGTATTTGCTAGTGGAGTAGATGCAGCTTGTATTCTTGCGTAGGTTTCCCCAAAATCTGTTTCTCACTTGGAGTCTAGGCCTGAGGCCCAGAAGGAGTTCAGTGCTGTACCACTGCTAGCTTCCAGCAGCCTCTTGGGGTTATTGATCAAACTGTATATTCTGTCCCTGAGCAAACTAGCTGGAAGGATGTGGTAAGAAATCGTATGCCCTCAATAGAAGAAGGGATGTTCTGCAGGGCTGAGGAACCTGTTCGGTAGCTGAGGTACCTGGTGCCTTTCTGACGCTGATGTGTTCTCTTGCAGGTGTGGTTCAACAACAAGGGCTGGCATGCCATTGCCTCCTTCCTGAACGTGATCAATAATGCCATCCTTCGGGCCAACCTGCAGCAGGGCAAAAACCCTAATGCTTACGGGATCACTGCCTTCAATCACCCACTCAACCTCACCAAGCAACAGCTCTCTGAAGTGGCCCTGTAAGTCCTGATGTGAACATGGGTGGGTGTGTGCTCATCAACTGCTGCTAACTGGAAACAGGCAATATGGGAGATGTTAGCCTCACTGGTGGACGCTCAGTGGCCTGTGGCATTTAGGCTCTGACGTGCTGGCCTTATTTTCTGTGGTCTGAGCAGGTGGCAACATGTGCTGTTGAGCACTTGCTGTTGAACAGCACTGCTGTGCGAGCTTTCTATGTCCCTGAGTCCCTGGAAGCTGCAGTTTCTAAGAAGCAGTGTAATCTTCAAACCTTCTGCCATTTGGGAAATTCCTCTCAGTTGTATCCAGAAAGGCAGCTCGTCATGAACGTGGTCATTCTTTTGTCGCACAGTGCCACCATTTGACTAGGAACCACTGACAGATCCTGTTCAGTTTTGCCCAGAGTCTCAGCCTGGAGGTCATACAGTGGTGCACAGGACTTACTCCACTGAGGCACTGACTAGTCCAGCACAGTGCTACTACCACAACCAGAGTCAGGACTCACAAGCTGGCTGCAAATACATCCTTCAAATTTTAGGTCAGTGGCAGATGACACTCAGATACCTCTGACCTTTAAAACAACACCGAAAAAAGACAAACCCCCAACAACCTGAAGAAATTCATTAAGTGGGAAACAAAGTGGTGGTGATAAGGAAGACAGAAAACAGTCTATTATGCTGACATTACCAATCAATTTCCAGGTTGTGGTGCTGTCCTTGAGATGCCAGCAGGTTATGTACGTTCCCTTTGTTATATGGCTGGAGAAAAACTGCAGTTAAGACAGCCTGATGTGGTCATACTTTACCCTGCAAAATGGGGACAGCAGAAGGAGAAATGGTTTTTGCACTATCCTGCGTGAGCTGCCTCGTTTCGTCTCAAAGGAGCCAGCACCACCATACCAACACTTCGCTTTCTTCTTTTTTTTTTGTCCAGGATGACGACCTCCGTGGATGTCCTCGTCTCCATCTGTGTGATCTTTGCCATGTCCTTTGTTCCTGCCAGCTTTGTGGTCTTCCTTATCCAGGAGCGTGTCAGCAAGGCTAAGCACCTGCAGTTCATCAGTGGTGTGAAGCCTGTGATCTACTGGCTGGCCAACTTTGTCTGGGATATGGTAAGGGCTGTGTGTGCTGAACTGTCCTCTATTGTGTGTTCGCAGGGGGTCTGCTGCACAGAAGTGCAAAGCGCGGTTGGGGCCAGTGGGCACCACATTAATTCAGTGAATAATAACTGTGCCTATGACTTCTCTGTTTACTCTCTTGGGGTGGTGGTTCACCTCAGTGGGACGAGGAGCACTGAACACAGGATGGGAGGACAATCACAAGCTCAGTCATCAGCATTTATTATGTTGCTTCAAAATACCTGCCCCAAAATGGTTGCTTGTGTAGCCCCTTGTTCTGCTCTGTTCAAAGTGGATTTTTTCAACCTGTGGTGTCAAGAACCTCTGAGTCTGTTGACTACTTGCGGAGGGACCAAGATGTGTAAATCCATGTGAATCCATGTGTACTACATTGTAGTTAACACATGTGACACTCGTAAGAGCCTCCCATTGGAAACACCTTTGGGAACACTGAAGAATGTTGAAAACCATTGATTCAGAGCAGAAAGACACCTTTCATTCTTTTGTCATCTGGAAACAAATCTAAAGCCATATTTTTCACCTTCCAGTGCAACTACATTGTTCCAGCCACGCTAGTCATCATCATCTTCATCTGCTTCCAGCAGAAGTCCTATGTATCCTCCTCCAACTTGCCTGTGCTGGCTCTCCTTCTGTTTCTCTATGGGTAAGGGATTTCTCGTCAGGAGGATGACCGGGAAGGCTCTTAGACTTGAAGGGTACTTACCTGATGCTGCCTTTCCTCTTGCCAGGTGGTCCATCACCCCTCTCATGTATCCAGCCTCCTTCGTGTTCAAAATCCCCAGCACAGCGTATGTTGTGCTGACCAGCGTGAACCTCTTCATTGGCATCAACGGTAGTGTGGCCACCTTTGTCCTGGAGCTCTTCACCAATAACGTATGTTTCCCCAGAAGCTACTTGCTGTGTTGTGCTGCTACGATCTAGTTCTATGTTGGTGCAGTGTTGCCTTTAGTTCCAGCTAGTTCTCCGGGAAGGTTAGCCCCCAGCCTGTACACATTAGCTACTGCAGCAGTTTAAACACAGCTTCTGATAGAAAAGCCCTCTTCAGCAGTGTTCACAGAATAGTTAAGGTGGGAGGGGACCTCCTGAGATTGTCTAGTCCAATCTCTGAGCAGGGTCAGCTAGAGCAGGTTGCTCGGGGCCATCAAGTTTTGAACATTTCCAGAGATGGAGGCTCGACAGTCTCTCTGGACAACCTCTTCCAGGTCTCAGTCACCCTTAAGGTAAAAGACAAACCCAAAATTCTTACGTTCAAATGGAATTTCCTGTATGTTCTTCGTAAGGGGCAGTTTCTGTCTACTACAGGCCATTTGAAGCACTTGAGCATTTAGTTGTCCTCAGTTTTGCCTGCTGTGGTAGATACCTTTCTTAACGGCATTGGGAACTTACATACCTCACTTCAGTTTTTCCACAGCCAGATGCCTACTGGGGAAGGTGCAAGTTCCTCTCCTGCCTGTATACAACACTAGATGTCTTGGTAGGCCCTGTTTGACCCACGCTGGTGTGGGAGGAGGTTGAGGACACCCTGTGGGAGTTAGCTGTTTGATTGTACCACTGCCTGTGGGCATAAGGAGGCAGTCTTTGATGCTGGTCCCCATTGTTACGAGGCCTGTTTTAGTTGTGTAAGAACATATACCTACCTGCAGGTAAGTACCTGGCAGAACAGGAACCTCTCCTCGGGCTGCTGTCAGTCCAACCCATGGGCTAAGCCAACTGAAGACAGCAAAGGAAAAGGATTAGAGCCTCCAATATGGCATAGGGAGGGGTTACCCACAGCCTCTGAGATAAATAGATAGTGCAAGCACAACTTCCCTGCCTCCTCAACCTGTGACCTTTCTGCACAGTATTGTTTGCAGACACTGCCTTTTAGACTGTGAGCATCTGGAGGAATCTCTCCTTCGGTGCAGTTTGCTTCTATTAATAGCATCTTCAGCAATGCAACAACACTGACTGCCCAGAGGAGCCACGACGCTGGCTCTTGGGAGAGGGTTTCTAATCCTTGAATTTTCATTGGGTTGCAGTGTTGGGGAAGAGGAGGGGTCAATCACAACATGGGTCACACTGGGCAGCTGGTGGCTACTTACTGCTCAGGTGGCTCACTAGCACTTGGTTTTGTCTTAACAGAAGCTGAACAACATCAATGAAATCCTGAAGTCTGTCTTTCTCATCTTCCCCCACTTCTGCCTGGGGCGAGGACTAATTGACATGGTGAAAAACCAGGCTATGGCTGATGCTCTGGAGAGGTTTGGTAAGTGAAATTGTGTATCACAGGATCAGTAGCTTGAACTGAGCCGGGAAAGCTTGAGTCTGCTCCAGATGAGTGCCCTTTGCCCCTCTTGACTTTTCAAGAACTGAAAGTGCATGATTTGCAGCACAGATCTAATCAAAGCTGGCAAGTCTCCACAACTGTCCTCTGTAGGCTGTTAAAAGAACTGAAGGGCGCCTGCAGGTAGATCCCAGAGTTTTGAGTTATTAGGGGTGTTAAATAAAAAGGAATAAAGCCAACTGTATGGAGAGGATCTTTAGGCCAAGTGCAAGGAGTGGCTGAGATTCTGGAAAGCTGGGTATATTTTTTCTGGCATGCAGGCACCAGGCCTGAATCTCAGTCTTTCTGTGCTTCGCTAACCTTTTGGGAAGGTGGGCCAGCTCTTCTTTTGCAGACTGAATTTTCTGGGCCTGAGTCCCAGCTTTACTGCAGTAGGAAATGTGTGTGCAGTCACAGCTGGCCGCTTGTGTAGTCTGTCCGTTCCCTCCTGCCGCTGGCTGCTCTCCAGTTGGTGAGCTCTGCAGGAAGAAATGCTAGTCCGCTCCTGTTGCTCTGGAAGGGTGACTGTGCTCTTCATTTCATTTCGGCAGGAGAGAATCGTTTCGTGTCCCCTCTCTCATGGGATCTGGTGGGAAGGAATCTCTTCGCCATGGCAGTGGAGGGCGTTGTCTTCTTCCTCATCACAGTGCTCATCCAGTACAGGTTCTTCATCAAACCCAGGTAGGTTATCTGCTCCACTTCACCACTGCAGGCAGGTGGCGTTTTCACTGGTGTCCCCCGTGAAGTGGGGAAAATACTTACTACGGAGGCCTTGTCGTCTTCTGCTAAGCCCTTACCATGTTGCTTTCTCCAGGCCTGTCTATGCCAAGCTGCCTCCTGTGAATGATGAAGATGAGGATGTAACCAGAGAGAGACAGAGGATAATTAGTGGAGGAGGACAGAGTGACATCTTGGAAATTAAGGAGCTAACCAAGGTGACAGAAAAGTTCTGCATTCCTGACTTGTTGGCAGAACACCATGCAGTTCACCAGAAGCCTCATTCAAAGGAATTCAGTGGAAACCAGAGCGTGTTTGGAGTGTTGAATATGTATAATTACAGTTCTAATTATAGTTCTCTTTGACGTTGTCCTTCTCGTTCTTTTGCTTCTGGTTTCAGATCTACAGAATGAAGCGAAAGCCAGCGGTTGATAGGATCTGTGTTGGAATCCCCCCTGGAGAGGTAAGCTTATCTATCAAATTCATTGCTTTGCTGTTGCTGCAGCAGTTAAGAGCAACAGACAGCAAAGGGTAGGGTAAGATCAGAAACAGATGATGTTTGAATTACGTCAAAGGAGTTGCCTGGAAATTGAAGAAGTTTCTGATTCTGTCTCTCTCTGCCCTTGAAGAAGATGCTGAATGAACTCTGTGGGACCAGAGGCCAAACTCTGGTACACTCCAAGGTTTGGCATAGATACACTGTGGTGGCACTGCACCAAGGTGACACCACAGTTTGTTCATTTTCCCAGCCTAAAGATTTATACTTAATATCAAAGTCCAGAAGTGTTTTTCTGAAAATGCATTGAAGAGTCCCTCCAGCTGTCCTGAGGCTCAAGTTTGCTCCCTCCCATCTTGTCAGTGCCAAAATGGTGCAGCTGAATCCTGTTCTCAAACACACTATGCTCATCTGCTCTTTTATATCCGCAGTGCTTTGGACTCCTGGGAGTAAATGGTGCTGGCAAGTCATCCACTTTTAAGATGCTAACTGGTGATACAGATGTGACAGGAGGAGAAGCTTTCCTCAAAGGAAACAGGTGAAAGACCATGCATCTTTCCTCTGCTTTGGGTCAAAGCAGGTCCTTTTCTGCTTCCTCCTCTGGCTTTCACAGCCTTTGTTCCACTTCCTTAGCAAATAAACTCTGCCCCACTTTTTCAACTCTGGGCATCTGTTTCAGCCCCTTGTCGAGGCTGGTAAACTACTTCAGCGGCTTAGGAAAATTGATTTAGTCTGGTAGTCGCTTGTGAATACCTGCCCTCTCAAGTTTAAAAGTCGTATTTAAAAAAAAGAAAGGGGGGGGAGGGGGTAGTGGAAGATAGAAAAGAATTTGCCCAAGATGGACTTCTAGGATCCTGTATTTTTGTTAGTTCGGTGATTCAGAAACCACTGTTTCACCTTCCTCCTTTCAACATCTAAAATAGCAGCGTGTACTTGTGAGTTACTAACAAAGATTTCTTTTCTTTTACAGTATCTTGTCCAACATCCAAGAAGTCCATCAGAACATGGGCTACTGCCCACAGTTCGATGCTGTTAATGAACTGCTGACAGGGCGAGAGCATTTGGAGTTCTTCGCACTCCTGAGAGGTGTTCCAGAGAAAGAAGTCTGCAAGGTAAACGAAATGCCCTGGGACCCACCCCTGTGACCAATTGTTCTGCTTGTATGCACCCTCCCTGCAACATGGGCAATGTTATGATGTGAAGCTGCTGAAGATACTGTATGGTGAAATCTGCCCCCCTTTTTTTCCAGGGCAAACCAAAGTTGCTGTGTTTTTTCAGTGCTGCCTAGAAAAGTGTACTGAATGGAAGGGCAGATACTTTGGGTCCTGCATTCTCATAATGGATGCATTTCTCTGCTGAATTACTTCTTTCCTTTAAGAGTTTAAGGGCTGTGGAGCAGCAGGTCATGCAGAACCTCACCTGCTGTCAAAAGCTAATTCTGCGGTGTCCCGGGGAGCAAGCACTCTACAGATTAGCAGAAGCCTCACACTGGCTGTTACATCTTTCCCGTTCATCACGCTACATCATTAAAGTGCTGCTATTTCAACATTCAGACATGGGGTCACCCTAACAATGTTTAGGCAATTAAAGACAGCTGCCAGTACCGTACAGCACCCTTCTCAGTGCTGTTTCCTTAACAGCAGTTTTCACTATATATGCCCTGGGTGCTGCAGAACAGGAACCGCTGTAGGTAGGAAGATGACATCAGTACTCAGTGCATTGGATAGGGCCAGATCTGGTGCCTGGTGTATGTCCAGGTAGCTTGAACCCCTCTTTGAGGGTAGTGATGGTGGGTGAAAACTGCAAACTCCTTAGAAGATTGCTAGCAAGTTCCTCTGTGTTATGTTCCCAATAGCCCCGTACAAAAAGGGACCCAGTTCTAGGTATGGTCCAAGTTGTAGCTGAATGTTTTGCCCCTGACACTTTTTGATCCCCAGGGCAACAATGCCTGCCTGTTGGCACCAGTAGTAACACTCCTGAAAAACAAACCAGATCCTCCCCATCTGTCCGAAGGGCTGAGATGCACCACAGTGGGATTGCTGTGTGTCAGTCCTGACCATGTCCCTGCTGCAAGCCCACAGCAACTGGGAAGCTAGCTAAAGCTGGTGCTGCGAAGAGCGCTACGCCGGTGATTAAAACGGCTCAACTGATGTTGAACTCAGGCTCGCTGCTGCAGCCATTTGATTTCCTGGCCTCCCAGGGGCAGGACTGCATATATCCTGATGCAGAGATGAGCAGGGTATTCCAAAACCCATATCCATGCCACATTAGGTCCTCAGATGAGTGGCCCTGCTCAAAAATGTTTTTAAAGCCAAAGCTCGTAAGGAAAATCTCATTGTGTAGATGTTGCTGTGCTTGATTCAAGATGGTGTTGGGCTGTCTCTTGTAGGTCGGTGAGTGGGCAATTCGGAAACTGGGCCTTGTGAAATACGGAGAAAAGTATGCTGGGAATTACAGTGGAGGGAACAGGCGCAAGCTCTCCACAGCCATTGCTCTCATTGGAGGGCCACCTGTAGTGTTCCTGGTGAGTCTGCAACCTTTGCTCATTAACATTTTTCCTTGGAAAACAGAAAAATCTGGTTCAAATGAAGACGAGGTATTTCATTGCCAACTGATGTTCAAATACATCGTTAGTCACTTAAATGTGAGCAAAGAGCACATAGAAATAAAGAGTCCCTATTTAAACATACGTGCAAGCTGTAACATGCCTCCAGGCTTCTATATCTGAAAAATCACTGGGGAAGCAGGGGTCTCAAACATGATGCCAAACTGCCAGCTGTTGTAGCATCTTCACCAGCTTAGTACTGTTGCAAAGATTTCTGTACCTACAAAAAAATAACAGCCTTCCTGCTGGACACAGAAAAATCTTACTGTGCAGGAGAGCAAGTCCTGTGTTTTTAATAATTCAGTGAAAATTGGAAGAAGTGTTGTAAGATTCTTTACATTACAACCGAGGACAAACCTTAGGATTACTAAAGTTCATAGTGCAGGAGAAAGTAGTCTAGTGCTCTATATAAACAAGCTCGTTAACTTTGTTTTAGAACTAGGTATTTCAACATGTTATAATTGCAGAATAAGCAGTACTTCTCAGTTCTGAAAAAGATGTTTGCTAATTTAAAATTTGGAGCATAAATTACTCTGTTTTTTTGGAAAATGAGTCAGACTTGCATATTTTCACCTTTTCCAGTATGCATAGTCAGAATGGACAGGTCTTTTCAGAGATGAGGTATTTGTCAGTAGAATGTAAAAGAAAACCTGTTGTGGCTATGTGTTTCGCAGGATGAGCCAACCACAGGGATGGATCCCAAAGCACGTCGATTCTTGTGGAACTGTGCTCTGAGTGTAATCAAAGAGGGGAGATCAGTGGTTCTCACATCTCACAGGTAAGTAGCAGCCCAGTTGTATCATACCCTGGCTTTTGCATCTGCCAGGGCTGGATGCTAAACTTTGCTTGTCTGCTGCACCCTTCACTGCTGATTGCAGTGCTAATGAAGCTACTTCTGCCTACAGCATGGAAGAGTGTGAAGCCCTGTGCACTCGAATGGCGATAATGGTCAACGGGCGATTCAGGTGTCTGGGCAGTGTCCAGCATCTAAAGAACAGGTAACTGTTTTATTTTCACTTATACCACAGAGTTGTCTGCATTTTTAGGGAGACCCAGTCAGACTTAATTCTTTATGCAGCATTCCCGTTGCTATTCTGGCTATGGGAGATGCCGCTGGATTTTAAGCTGCACTTCTCTTTCAGAGGCACTTAACTCCTGTGCTGGCCCTCTTGTTTATAGGTTTGGAGATGGTTACACCATAGTGGTGAGAATTGCAGGGGCAAACCCAGACCTGAAGCCTGTTGAGGAGTTCTTTGGGCTTGCCTTTCCTGGAAGTGTCCTGAAAGAAAAGCATCGGAATATGCTGCAGTACCAGCTTCCCTCTTCACCATCCTCCCTGGCCAGAATATTCAGTATTCTCTCCCAGAACAAAAAGAGACTCCACATAGAAGACTACTCTGTTTCTCAGACCACACTTGACCAGGTAAGCTTTCAGTAGCCTGTCTGCGAAAAGCTTCTTCGTGTAGATGTAGAATAAATCTAACAATTTACTGGAGCTGTCTTTGAAGGGCCTTTCACCAAAGGGGAGTGCTGAATCCCGGGACTAGTTCAGGAAGCCCAGTGTATAAAATGCCCCGAATTAATGAAAACCCAGGGTGATGTGTGACATGGCCTTTTTTCTTGTAGGTATTTGTAAATTTTGCTAAGGACCAAAGTGACGACGACCACACTAAGGACCTGTCATTGCACAAAAACCAGACTGTGGTAGACATTGCAATCCTTAATTCCTTCCTGCAAGACGAGAAGGTAAAAGAAAGTTGTGTGTGAGCCAATTTCAGCAAAGAAATGATGAGCAGAATGCAAACTTCCTTTTCCTGGGATAGGATACTCCCAAAGAAGAAGCTAGAGGAAGAGAAACCGGACACTCTACTGATAACCATTCAATGCAATGCAGTTCAATGCAATGAAAACAAAATTCCTTTACAGGGGCAGTGCCTCGTGGAGTCGTCTTTTACTGTTCTCAAGTGAAAGACTTGAACTTAGCTCATTACAGTATAACTCTGAAGCTGTGGTAAAGCACCCACCAGATGCTGTGGGCTTTCAACCATACTGTATCTTGTCCTGTAAAGTATGTTTGTACTAAGGTTGCAAAAATAGTTCACTGAGGAATCATGGCCAGTGGTTATTTATAGATATTTTAGACATGCATGTTTTAGTCTTTAAAACAATCATGTCAGGAGTGGGAATTTCCTGGTGCTACATCCATTGCTGGCAATGAATGCACCAAGACAGTCAATGGCAAGAAGAGTCACCACCAGTGTTGTAGCCTTAGGTTGTGAAAGCTTACCTGACCAGCTGCTTTTCCTAGACTGGTATAGGTCAGTTGGTGACAAGTCTGGGGCCACAAAGCAGTACTGTGCAGATGGGATGGCGAGAGACAGGCCATCATATCCATACATCTCCATCAGTAAGTGGTGATATGCAGAGCTGTGAACCCTGCAAATGCACAGGATTGTCCCACCAGCATTGCAACCAGTAACCTACTCTGACTAGGTTTTTGTGTAGTTAAGTACTCTCCTGCTCCTTTGAGGTACTGCAGCAGCTACATGAACACCTAGTAGGAGGAGGTGGGTGAGAAGCAGACCTAGGGTTTGGACCACAGCAGCAAACTCAGTAGTTGTACAAGCTGCTAATGCCAAGAGCAAATTCTAAATCATGAGATGTCACTCAGATATGTAATATCTGCTCTTTAACCCCTGCTTTGCAGCAGAAAGGTACCTATTATCTGAAGTTACTGCTTAGCACAAGCATGTTGCCATTTCTGGCTTTGCCAGATAAAACTAGAAAGGAGATGTAGATTTTTTTTTTTTAACAGTATTATTTATGACTTTAAATAGGTAAGTAGTATAATTAGGGATTGAAAGTGCTTTCAGTTGATCTTCGTAGCCACAGTATTTCTTTACATTATGCCTGCAATGCTATGCTCTCGTTCTATCCATTCAGCGATAGCTACATTCATGATCTGACCAAGTTCCAGACTCTAGCAATCAGCTGCTATCTGCGATTACTGCAAGTTGTTCCCCTAAAATTTTCCCATTTGGAAACTGGTATAACATTAGATTAATGTGTAAGTTTCTGCTTCTGTTGTGCAGTGTAGTTTCAGTCATTAGGTGATCCCTAACTGGAGAATACACCCTTATTATACATGTGACAAACTGCTTCAGTAAAAATCCCCTTCAAGAATAAGATAGTTCAAAATAGTAGTGCTACAGTTACATCAGTCAAAAATTTTTGAAGTTTTACAAAGCTAGAATAATGTTAGAGGGGATATTATACGATAAGAACAACCAATTCTCATTCACATTGTACACAGTCATGGGAGAGTATGCTTTCATTGATACACCTGTGGGCCCCTCTGACTTGCTTTTATGTTCGTAAATAGGTTCAGTAATGTGGTTTGAGCCCAAGTGCAGTTCCTGGGCTATTGCTGCGTGTCATGCCTCCGCCTTAAATACCCGTGCAGGTTCTGCACTAGTTCGTGATGCTACTCCGCCATGAATCAGTCATGGACCATTTTCTTCTGTGAATGCCCATAGCAGCCCAACAAACAGTGAAAAGGCTGGCATGAGCCTGAAGAAGGTTGATTACATTACATATTTCCAGGTATACTTGGTAACACTGACCAATTCAGCATTTTTAATACAGTTAAATATTTAGCACAAGTTCCCAGCCCCTGCTGTGTTCTGCCTTGGGAAAAAGTAAGAGCTTACTACATGCTCTGCTGAAGTGCCTTTTTCATACTATTTTTTTTTTTAATCTGTACAATGCATTGCTAAGGGGATTGAGAAAGGAGTGTAATGGGGATTGGTATACCTCACTTAAAACATGCTTTGTTACTACCTTTACGGCATTGTCACCCTATGGGGATGAGTTACGGGGTGATGAATACACCAGACTTCCAGGTGCAGAAAAATTGCTAAGCAGCCGAGCTACAGCCGTGAGTTCTCTGTAGCAGGCTGGAGGTATGTTACGGTATCATTGAAACAAATGGTGTGTCTTGAAGGCTTACCACTGCTAAAAATCACTATTACAAATCAGCATTAAGTCACCAAGTGAAGGGCTTAAATGCTGCACTGCACCAAACAAGTGCATGCAAACCTAGAACGAGTTTTAGGAGGATTCAGATTTGGTTGCGAAGGGGCTGTGGTTTGCTCTTTGTAACTGCTCATGCAAAAGATGTGTTTAGCAGGAAACAACAGTCACATCATAATCCTCTTTCCTTAGCGCACTAAGAAGAGATTTTTGATTCCTATTGCCCCGTGACTGTCATCATCATAGAGAGTCTGCTGTCTGGAACAAAATGTTATAGTAAACATGGATATTAACTGAACTACTTCAACTAGTTCACAGCTCTGATCTGTCTTTTTTGTACTGAACAGACAGCATAAAGCAACTCTCACATGAAGATGTGTCATGGAAGAAGTTCAGACAGCCACTAATTTACTCTCTTAAGTGTGTGCTGGGGAAAAAAAATCACTCTAGAGTCACATACAGTATATGAACCACTCTTGATAATGAAACTGCACTGAGGTGTTAACTTATTTTAAACTTTATTACTATTGACATGTTGCATCCCTCTTTGTAGTACATCTGTATTTCAGTAAGGAGTTGTATTTTCCCCATGGTTAAACCACCACTTTGTGCTTATCCTCCCCTCCTGAATTATAGTTGGTCCTTCATTCCAAGCACTTTATGCTATCTGTAATGGGATCTATTTTTGCACTGGAATATCTGTTAACTTTGCAAAACTTTAAAGAGATTTCACAACTGAAATTTCTAAGTTAAATCCTTAAATGGACATTTTCATTAAAAGCAAAAAAAAAAAGTATATATATTTGTATTTGCTAATAACTGTCATGTGAAGTATTAAAAGGCACTCTAATTGCCTTGTATTAAGTAAAAAATAAAGCTGTTATGGCAGTATTGGTCTTCAGAGTGTCATTTTTGCGTATGTTTGAGGAGTGCTGTTAGCCGCTCTTGTTTCATCTGGTTTTGTTTTGTTGTGAACTTTGATGCTTAATGTACAAGCAAGTTCCAGTATCTCGACAAATGAGCATGGGGGACGTACTACTCTCAGGTAAGTGAGGTGGCGCAAGATTTCAAAGGCAAGTGCTAATTTCAGCTTCTAAAGTTAGGAAATAAAAAGGTCTCCAGCAAATCCTGAAAAAAGTGATTGGTAGAACTGTCAAATCCAGCTGCAGAGCATAACAAACTTACCTGGACGTTTAAATCCCAAGTCAGGTACCGGCGTCTCAGTATTTCCATTACAGAGATGTGGCAAGTTGCAACTATTGATAATTGTTCCTCCTCTTTGCTAAAAATACCCTATAACTGTTTTCACTGACAAAGGAAAAATGTTATGTTTGAATACAAAGAATCTGAAATACCCTAAATTTAGCTAGTCCTTAGCTAATATCAAATTAAAGGAAGATCACTCAAGTTGATGGATTTTGAACAGCAGTGTACAAATGAAAGCAGGATAATGGTCCGATCGCTCAAAGGAAAAATGGTTTTAAAATTTTGCCTTCTACTGACAACCAGTTCTTGAAGTGACACTCATCAGGAAAATTCATCTTCTGATTAGAAGCCAATGAAAATTTCTTGGGTTTTCTGTTTCAATCTAGTGTCTAACTGGTGCTTTGTGTAATGTGCTTGATTTATCAACCTCTTGTCAGAAAACAACAAACTTCGGAATAAAGCATACCTCTAACATCCGGATTATTCTTCACTGTCAATGCTGGTGAAAAGGGAAATAATTTTACTATAAAAAAATCATACTGTTTTTAGTATACCTCTCTTTTTTATTCCAGTAAACAATAAAACAGCTTATTTTTTGCATGCACATGGGGAAAAAAAAGGCCTGTTAATTTCCTGACCCATTTTTCAGCCCATGTTTTTGCTATTATAAGTCCTCCTTTGAGTTACCTGCCATAAAGCAACATTCTGAATCAACTTGGTAGTGATGGCTTATCAGCCATTTACACCTTAAAAAGTTTATTTGCAGTGGTCTCTGAAATACTGCTTGTTCCACCCTGCAAATGCTGAAGAAGGCTCTGTTGGAGGGAGGAGAGTGTGAAGACTTCGGCAGGGGAGCGGAGACCTGTTGACACTCCCTTACTACAGCAGCTGGATCCCAGCCATGCACCTTAGCTGTAACCGTAATTGCCTACAGCTGTTTTTTTAGTGCTTTCCTTGAGATCTTAATGCACTTTACAACCTGTAAGCTGCAGAAGAGGGTGCTCTGTACCACCGTACACAAAACAGGAAGTTTGACTTGTCAGCCCACGTGCCTTCTGCCCTGCTGCTATTCACTCCAGCTTACAGGCGCTAAAGCAACTATTTCCAAAACTGTTGTTGACCAAAATGCAAGACCTGACAAATGCTGTACTTGGAGAATGGGGTTTATCATTTCATGGTTTAAAAAGAGTTAAGAGCTCGAGCTGTAAACACTAAAAATTCGTGCTTTATCCAAATTGATTTGGCTTTAAAGATTCTGGTAAAAAGTACTTCCAAGAATGTAGGGACATGTAGATCAGCTGAGTTTGACAACACAGTTGAACAAGAAGGGCTAATCCAACTTCAGCGCCCTAAACAAATAATAAAATCCCTAAGGCAAAGCATTATGTGTGTAATCCACAGTTTTCAGGAAGAGTTTACTGAACAAAAAAGGAAAGGGCTGAAGTGAGCTGTAACAGTGAATAAATGTTTTTGCTGTGGCAGACTTAATTGGGACCCACCATCTGACTGGCTTCACTGCAGCACCTCCTGGGGGCAACTTCAGCCACACTGATGGTTTACATGACGTTACTCAGAATTAATACAAAGCATCCCAGTGAAAAGTCTGATTAAAACATAACTGGGTAACAGATATGTGGGGCCTTCCTTCTTAAAGCAGTATGCAATAGCCAAGATGTGACAAGAGCCACCAAAGTACGTTATGAAAATGACACTATCCCTGAACTGTAACGTTGAAAAGAGCACTGAACTTACCAGGTTTGATAAGAGATGCAGAAAAGCTTTAAGAACTGCGGAGTTAAAAGACAGGTGAAGTGTGGTTCATGACGTAAGTGATACAGCTCGAGTCCTGGGGATGTAGGAATACTACCATAAACTTCTGTTTAGCAATTGTTATCAGGGTGGAAAATTTTACTAATTTACACTACTAGCGATCAGCTTTCATCCATTTATTGTAAACTGAAGAACAGTTGGCTTAGTTCATGAGGGTACAATGGTCCACGCAGTGGCACGTGCTGACAGTGCTTCCATCTTGTCCTTTCTGCCATCAGTGAAATCCTCTGGAAGAAGGCTACTTCAGCGGTGAGCACTGCATAGGAATCAGGAGCATGTTTTGCTGGGACTCCAAGAATCTGACACTGTCTCGCACTGAAATTGAACACGTATTTAGTTAAGACAGTAGTTCAATGAGAAATACTGCTTTTCTCAGCATGCACGCAGGTAACACTAGTGAGTTGTCTGGATCCATCATCTCTTACCAGCTGCTACCACTCTGGCATCTTCATGGGCACTGTGCCTTCCCACTGCCCGGTGGTGTGGGCTCTCGTTCCACCAGATCACATGGACTGAGAAAGTAGAAACGAAGTGAGCTGAATACTGTTACGCTGCAACACAACACGTACTGTAAGTCCTAGCAGTCTGCCTCCACCTGTAAGATGCCTTGCAGTTAGCAGACACAATGCACCAGGCACGTAAGGAGCGGGACGATCCTTTGCTGAGCCTTTAAAAGGCTGGACTCTTCAACGTCAGATCTGAGAGTCTTTCAAGACAGCAGCACCTGGATTAACCCTACAAGCCGATACACAAAGCTGGGTTCAGGGACTGCTTACAGGACTTTGGTGATCCACACCAACATTTCCACCAAGCCAGCCAATCCTGACCGAGGCCCCTCTCCCTCCGCCCCTTCCCGTGCCAAACTCTGTATCGGAAATTGAGTAGTACCTGTGTTAAGTAATCCATACTCTGTGTGGAAAACACCAATCAGCTTGGTGTAGCCAGTGTTGATGTGAGCATTGATTGCACCTCGAAACGCTTCGCCCCACAATGCTGGCCCACCAGGCTTCATCTGGAAAGTAACCCATTCATATACTCCTGGAAAAAAAGGCAAAGACAACCTGAAGGAAGGAAATGCAAATTAATATGCCAGTTCTGAAACAGTGTGTCATGGCCACAACCTATTTATCGTGAAACCAGTGCTGCAATCCCCTGCTGTCTGGGGTCAACAGGACATGAAACCACCTCTTCACCCCAACATGCAGGACATCTCACAGCATCCAGGGCTCACACGAGCGCACGCAAGTGGCTTACTAACTGGAGCTAGTTCGAGGGCAAACGCACGTACTGGGACGCTGAGGAACAGAAGGCTTCGCTCAAAGCCCACCTTAGCAATTTTCAGTGTTGCCTGGAAATCTGGTGAGATTCAGACTATTTTGCAGGCATCATAAATACCCACACACATTGGCAGGATTTGGAGGACTGATGGCACAATGCAAGGTGGCCTCTTCTAAGACTGGCGATGTCCTCTGGCATTGAAGTCATTTATGACATTAAAAACCCCTTTGACTCCTGGCGGTTGGTCACAGCAAGATCTGAAGGCATAACCAACGCACTGGGACTAGTTTAGCACCTCTGCCACACGATCTCCCGTGTTTGCAGACAAATGGCATCATCTGCTGCCTTTCGATTCAGGTAGTTACGCTAGATCACAACTGCTGACGCTTCAGTAGAAAGTTAGACACTTGCCATATGGCAATGTATGTCTGGTCTCGTTCTGCAGCAATGGGCTGGAGATGATAAACCAAAATGGGAGTGAAGTGTTTAAAAAGTCAGCTCTCCAGTTGTAAGCAAAAACTGGACTGCTTCCAAATTCAAATGTAACAGCATAAAATTCAGAATCAGAAGAACGAGGACTACTGTACATATGCACATGCTGAGGGCTAAAGCAAGGCCTCTTTTAACGTCACTCCACGAAACAAAGCCCGCAGCCGGGAAACAGTCAATACTACTAACACCACGTTTGCTACAGACAGAATTAAAATGCATCAGGAGAGGACATCTACACCCAGGCCATGATTGTTACAACGTATGCTCGACCTGCACGTATCTTTAAAAAGTAGGGATTATTTTTGGTGTTTCTTAAAGCTATTATGAAAAAGCAGCAGTAACACCAACACAAACTGATAAAAGAGAAAAATCTCCGTGAAAGAGAAAAGTCATTGTCTTTATTGTCTCCAGGAAACGCCCTCTCACTGACAGATGGACAAAGCAAGTCTGGGGTGACGGCTCTGACCATTACTACAGTGTTGCCATCGTGCATGTTCATTCCGGCAACTCACACACCTCTTCACAACCTAAGTGATCAGGGCTCTAATCAGTTACTGACAGAAGTTAGTGTAAAATCTTTCTTAAAAATTTTGTCCCTCATCTGTGTTATGTCACCTTTTTCACATGGGTGTATGTACACGAACTTCTTACATAAAGGGTTATAAAACCATGTAATACCTGGTTTAAACTTTAAGCCATGTTTTGTTAGTCTGTGAGCATCAGTAACTTTAATCAGCAAAAGAGAAGATAAGCTCACCCCCTTCTTTTGGAGGCTTCCCAAGTTCACACCAGGGTACCAGATAAGCAACCTCGTTGTGCTGCTTTTCTATCAAGGGGAGAGCTGGGGTGATGAATTTTCCCTGCCATTCTTTGTCATTGGCTAGTGCATGCCGGACTGCTGTTCTGTGGGCAAAATCATCTGTAAGACAGGAAATAAAAAGAAGAAAACTATGAAAAAAATGCACTTAATGTCACATCAGACTCAATCAAAATGTACAATTACAAGGAGGCAAGCTGCAGCTAAATAAGTTTGAAACTGGTATTTTTAAACAGCCGATTAGCTTGAAGCAGATCTGGTAAGTTTCCGTTAAATTCTGCAAAAATCTTTGCTTTAGCTCTCAGATTTAAATGGTTTCAAGCCAAACCAAATTTTCCAAATAAGTTTACAAAAAATTTATAATACATTAAGAAATGTTACTGTTAAGAAAGATTTGTACATGGCATCTGCAGGGACTACTAGGTATGGCAACAGCTACCAAGGATAAGGAGGTTTGGAGACATCACAGTGGATGAGGAAGTGAAGTGGAAAAGAAAATTCAGGAGGAAGATCAGCCTGCCAAGAGTAAATTAAGAAAAATGTGTCTTTTGGCTTATATATATATATATAT
>Ga0181612_151448_pt1 | contig 23227 bp, 9 predicted proteins | sample HoacroProtozoa21_FD_119630 | JGI IMG/M metagenome (GOLD analysis project Ga0181612, IMG submission 119630) | Hoatzin crop microbial communities from Cojedes, Venezuel. Combined Assembly of Gp0051906, Gp0051904, Gp0051908
CCAGCCCAGCAGCGCGGCATTGCCAGAAGTGGGCCCTTCCTCCACCCCCGCCCTGTGGCCCCCCAAACCGCCTGTGGCACACCTCCTGGCAGCTCTAGCAGGGCAGTCACCCAGCAGCTGCTGGAGGTCCTGGGAGAGGCCCGAGCTCCCACACGGCTCCCAGGCCCTCTCTTTAAGGCCATTTTTTTTCCCAGATGTTCCTAGTTCTGGGTTGCAGTCTCCCCTGCTGTCCCTTGTATTTGAAGGAGCAGCTCAGCTTGTCTCTGCCCTAGGTGTTGCCTTGTCACCCTGAGACCCTTCATTTCGACTCCCAGTCCCCATCTCAGACTTCCGAGAGCCAGCAGTGTGCCAGGACCCCAGATTTTGTCCAGGCGGGAACCGGGCTGGACCTGCCCGCTGCCTGAGGTCTAACACCTCCAGAGGTGCCTCTGTGCAGAGGCTGGGTGCCGTGCTGCAGCAGGGACGGCCACATCAGGAGCTGTGGGTTGTCGCCAGCTCCCTGTGGCGAAGGGCTCGGCGGCAGCCGCGACCGCAGCGCAGGCTGTCACGTAGCATGCCACCAGCCTGCTTGTGTCACGAGGAGAGGAAGCTGGGAAGGCCAATGAGAAACTTCCGCTCTCTTCTGGCAAACCTGCCCAGCTGACGCCTGCTCGTGCCTGAGAGCAACGTGCTTTACAGAGGCGCCTCTTCCAGACAGCAGAAAATGACAGAAGGGTGTGAGAGCGCAGCGATGGGCGCTACAGGCATCACTGAAGTCACAGCAGATGACGTAGCCCAAAACCAGAAGCATCCATCCGAGTCTGGTGTGTGCAAACCCACCATTTCCAAGGCTGATCCGGATCACTCATCCATCATTTAACTGATCAGATGCTGAGGTCCCAGCACCCCCAAGCACTGCCTGGTTTTTCCAAGCGGCCTGGGCTGTGTGTTTTCAAGCCTTGTATCTGGACTTCAGACCATCTCTGTGATGTTTCAGGACATTTCACATGGTCCCCATGGCCAAATGTCACACTGGACGTGCCAAGGTCAGTATCCGGGGCACGGGCCAAGAAACACGTGGGTGAAGACCCTGCAGAAGGCAGCACCAGGGCTGGGAGAGCCTTGATCCTGCCACCAAAGAGAGTAGATGTTGTCCAGTATGGCTAAACTGGATTACTGGAGATGTCCACAAAGGCTTGCAACAGCTCCGGCCTCCCCCGCGGAGCCGCTGTACAGCCAGGTACGGTCACTTACACGTGCATCGCAGGTCCCTTGCACAGCAGGCTAGGCTTCGCTGGAGACGCTGTCCCAGCAAGAAGCCTCTGAGCGTGGAGCCGGGGCTGGGGCGGCTGCTGGAGCGTGGGGATGGGAGGCGTCACAGCCTTCGCCCCAGCAGGAAACCCCTGTGAGGAAACAGAAACTTCTTGCAGTCCCACAGCCGTGCAGCGTAACGCGGGCGTACAGACCTGGCCAGGAGCTGGGGAAAACCAGCCGGCAGCCCTGAGCTGAGGACAACGCTGCTCGGTGTTGCGGCCGGCAGCGAGTGCAGCTGCTGTCCTCGAGGCTGCTTTGTCTTCACCTCCGAGGGGAAGCGAAGGCGGACGACGGTGCTTCTCAGCCGCAGGCTCTGCCCTTGCCGAGGGAGGTCTGGCTGCTCCACGCCAGCCAGACACAGGGAGAGTCCTCTAGCCTGGGGAACCTCTCGCTTCGCACTTCTTTAAGGATCTCTGCTGCTGCTCTGTTGTGCTGTACAGATGTGGCTTTTCTTCACCAGCAAGACAAACTATTTTCTATTTTCCTTATTTCGTAAAATTTTTTCCCGCTTAGCAGTAGATCATACAATGATCTGATTTATCTTCCAGACAAAGCTATCTCTACGATGCAGAAAAGGGACAGACGATACAGAATTTTATTTTTTTTAATTCCTGAGGTTAAAAAAGGGAAGAAAAAAAGCATCAAGAAACGTTCTAGTACACAACCGTCGACACCTCTGTAACTGTACAGACGCTGGTACACAGAAACCTCTTTTCCCCCATCTGGAGCACAAGGCGTGGTGTGAATGGGGTTTGCAGTTCTTTGGCAGTTAAGACCAAAAGATGCTTCTGAACAAGTTACAATCTCAGTAATTAAGCATAATTAAAACTATAGTGCAATTTTAACTTTAAAAAAGGAGCAAAGTCAGGCTTTTTTAGCTTTGCCATTTTGTAAGGTGGTACACTTGTGCAATACATCTCACTGATTTTTTGTTAAGCAACACTGAGTAACCTCGAGTAAAGGAACACTGTCATTTTCTTACAGCAACTACATTCTTTCCTTCACATAAACCTCTGCATAACCAAAAATATTACCCTCCGTTCTTCCAGCACCCAGGGAAAACTCCCAATTGCTCACACCGGCCACAATGTGTACTCTCTTTGTCCCATGAGTGTGACATCCCCCTAATTCAATTTCATGATCGATTTATTTATTTTCTCTTAACTGCATTGCTGAGGATGGTCCATTAACAAAAGGTCTAATTCAACAAATGACCTGAGAATCTGTAGGTGAACAGATTCACCAGCGTCCCTGGCACAGCTCACACGAACAAGTGCTTTATGAATGGGAATGTACGGTCCTTGAACAAAATCCCATCTTGTGCAAACCTACACTTCTGCTAAGCCCTTTCCTGGGTTTCCGTGGCTCCAGTAATTAAACCTTCCGGGACACTGAAACAAAAGGTGGGTACTAACGACAGGTTCCTTACTGTCTTCTCTGCACAGCCTCTGGGGAGTGAAAGGCTCCCTCTTCTAGGTGGCATGATAGGATTCCTGTTCCTGAGCAGCTGATTTGAACAGCTGCACCTCTGCCCACTTGTTGTACCTTACCCATTCGGGTGTTTCCTCTTCTGGATCTTTTTCTCCTTCCTAAATACTCTCCTTGGTTAGAAGCAAAGCTTTTCGTCTTCAAACTACAGGTTCTGTCTCCCACTCTTACTCCTCTTTCAGAGAGCAAAAAAGCCACAGAACTGCTCTCACGGGGCAGGAAAACCTGAAGAAAAGCTACCATAAGGACTCCAATGCTAAAAAAACCCGATGTGGTTTTTTTCCCCCCTCACCCCAAACACATGTTTCAGCCAGCCTTGGGACTGTCCGCATGGAAGACTTGCAGGGAAAAGTCTGCCTTCCTAGATGGAGCCAATTACATCACGAGTTACTTGAAGAGGGGCTTAAAAGTATTTGCCATGGGACGAAAAAATGTTAAGAACTGGGATGCAGAGAGGAAATCCAGAGGCAAGCAGTCTGTCAAATAGTTTGGAATGGAGATATTTCAAACACTTCTGAGCAGAGACGTCAGATTTTGGCCTAAGATATTTGACAGTGTCCCGTTACCTTACATTTGGCATTTTAAGAACAATATCCTAGTAAGATTAGTATTCTAACGAGAACAACAGCAAAATGCTTTTAAAAACCACGCCTAAAAGCTTAAAGAAAAACTGCAGCAGACTTCAGGAACAGCTCGGTGAAATTGCATAGCATATGGTACACTCTACTCCATTTTTAAGCAATAAATAATCTCTTCTTGCGTAATCAAATATAAAACATAGCTTCAACACTGAAATATGCCATAATTCCTGCACTGATCTTTGCGCCATTTATTGCCTGTTTATTGCCAACTTCAGCCTCTTGTCCATCTCACCTTCACGCACGCAGCCAGGCAGGGGTTTAACTGCACTGCAGCTGGTTCCCTCCAGAGGGGGAGCAAACCAGCTTGTGCCTTCCCACTACCCCCTCCGCCTGGCAGGGGAGTCAGACACCTAAAGTCTAGGTGCTCCATGAAAAGTAGTCATTTTTCACAATCTTTTTTCAAGATCACTGTATTTATACATTGTTAACAACCAGAACGAATGATTATTCTGCAGTATTCTTTTCCTTCCTATGACCAGAAACTTCCCTCTACCTCAGCTGCTACGATGTGAATGTCCAACACTTGTCTCTTGATCGCCATCGTTTAAACAATGAGCCTTTTGCTGCAGAGATCCCTCATGGGTAACGGACCCGACCAGCAACACATAAACACCAGCTGGACTCTCCAGACTTCCTTCCCTAGTCGAGCTGACCCCTCCAGTTCCCTGCCCTTGCTTTCACATTTACAAGTTTGCCCCTTTCCTCTCTCCTAAATCATTTGCTTCCGCTTGGCCTTTTCTTTTTTCCCCTCATGTTTTATTTTCTGTCTCCCACCATGACCCCTGTATACCAGCTACAGGTGCCACCCTGTCTGCAGGGTTCCCGGCAGGCTGTGCTGGTCTCCTACCAACCCCCGCACTAAAGCATTCCAGGTCTGAGCTTTCCTTGGGAGAACAACTTGAGAAATCAGACATACCCAAAATCACACAGAGCGCTGGCTGGGAGAAAGAGCTTTTCTCCTTCCTCCTGCCAAGTGTTTTGCCTTTCCATCTGAAGACAGGGTTTTTAAACAGCAAAAATCCACTTTCAGATATTTTGACAAGAAGTTGAAATGCTATATAGAAAGCAGACAGTTTGCAGGCAAATTTTGTATAGACGAGAACCCAGTCTTCCCCTAAAAGGCAATGTTTACTGCCAGCTCTGTCCCCAGATCTGAGATGGAAAGTGAGCAGCTGGCTGGGGCAACGGCAAGGGTTAGGAAAGGGGCAGAACACGGTGACGCTGGGTGGAGAGCTCAGCGGGGCTGGACATGCACTCAGTTTTGGATGGACTTTTTGAGGCCAATTCAAACGTTATTGCTACCTTCCACATGGTCTAGAGAGAGACACCGCTGACCTCCTCAGAAACTGTGCTTTCCTGTGAATGCTGATGACTAAGGTGCTAAAGCAGGAAAAAGGAATGCTCCTCTTCCTAATACCACACAGTGAGCAGTACTTCTATTTATTCTGCCACTGGTACTCACCATAGCAGCTGGTTTCAGTGGACCAGCTTACAGAGTATGGTGAGCAAAAGTGCAAGGAGTTGCTGCTTCATGTTGTATTGTTTTGTAACTGGTATTCAGTACAAAAGCGTTTGTAAAAGCCAGTTAAGACTTACCAAATCTTAGCCCAAAATGTAAAAACTCCTTATGTTGCTGTTTACAAAACTGGGAAAAGATAAAAAGTTCTAGATGGATTACAATATATGCCTGTGAAGACTGAAGTGTTGCATAGTTGTTGTTCTGACTGTAAGAGCACCAGACCAGAACAGAAATGGTTATGTCTACTCCTCAGTGAAGAGGTCAACAAAAATATGCGTTTTTCTTTAAATTTCCTTTTGAAGGATAGTTTTAGAAGAAAAGTAATTCAATTTTCAGTAGGGAATTTCAGTTTACATTTAGACACCCCCACACTTCTATTTTCCCCACTGAAAAAAATTTGGTTATTATTGACCTGCTAAATCAAACAACATGGCTTTTCAGCAGTCTGTACACAGTACAGAACCATTAGTGTTCCTAAAAAGGCTTCTGTTTTTTAGTGTATACATGTTCTCTAAGTGCATTATAGCTATTGCATAGTTTCAAAGTCTTCAAACACAGTGGTAATCATAAAGCTTACGTGTATATAAATAACAGCATTTCTTAAAAACATAATTAAAAACAACGCAGTATAATCAAGGCTATGGAAAATCACTTCCGTCATAGATGACAGGTCGCTCGACAGCCAAGTGATAAAACACTCTTTTTGAGATAAACCTGTCAAGGAAAAAAAGAGAGCAGGGTGATCACATTAGCTGAAATCAACTAAACAGGAAGCCTTAAAAGTGTATTCAGTTTTTCAGTTTATACTCAGGTGAGAAACGGACAGGTGTAAAAAGAAGTATGCCTGCTCAAGGGCTGTCAAGTCTGTTGTTAATAAGATGACAATACTGACTAAACTGTCTTGGAAGGAGTCACAAATGACTGACTGACTTCTGTTTACCTTCCCAGAGGATGAGACAGAAGAGTGGAATTCTGCTGTCGGGGGAGAAAAAAACCCAAACAAGAACAAGAACCAAAACTCAGGCTGAAGATCTTTGGACCAATTTCTCATACTTCTGAACAGCAGAATGACGGTACATCTGATCAGTTCCACACTCTGTAAAACCAAGCTTATTTCACCTTTTACACCCAGCTAGGACCTACCTAGAGAATGTGTTGTCAAATATCAGTGTGTAGATTCCAGAGTTTCTGACTTTCACCTGTCCTCTGATAGTTTCCTTATGAGAGTTGCAGCGGGTCATAGGAATAAGAACCTGGAATTCAACACAAATCAAAATGAAACTTGCTATTTGCCTATAAATTCACATTTGCCTTCAGAAAAATATTTAAACTTGAGCCGTCTTGAAACTCCCAAAGTGCATATGTGCCTGCAAATCTATTTATTTTCACTGGTTAGCGTTAAAAATTCACCCAAACTAAAATCTCACAGCGAGACATCTGTCTTCCTTTGATAAGTTATGGCTATAAATCTCTAGAGTTAGAATCAAATCCTGATCTTTTTAATGTTAATCTAAGCAAGTGTACTAACATCAGCAGTCCTACTTTAAAACTATACAAATATATCCAAGAGCAGGACTTAGCTAAATGTGTTTTAATATACGCTTTTATACTCCCTGTATTATAAAATAAGCTTTCTCAGCAAATCTTAATTGTTTATCTAAGCTTACAGCAGAAGTGTGTGTAACCATCTATCTTGCTGTAAAACCCTAGCAGAGACAGTTGTCAGAACAGCAGCTGCTGTAGATCAAAGATGGCCCTATAAAACCCAAAGTTATATCAAATAGATGTATCAAGACGGAAGCAATGTTCACTCTTCATTCGGCTTTCAGATTAAAAAAGAAAAAAGGTTTTATATGGAGTCAGTAACCATGGAATGAATTTAACCATGGAATGAATTAACACATACTGTATAAATGTCTTATTCCCCCAGTGAAATCACAGCCTTGGAGTTCCCTCTGCAATGCTGGGTTAAACCAACAGCTGCCTTCATTAAAACTTTGCAATTAGCTGAGTAATACAGATTCACTTAATCCATAATCCTCATGAAACATGGACAGCACATATAAAAACTGGTATCTGGGGCACAGGCAAAGCGATTTTGCATACCATCAAGGCACTTAAATACATGCTTCACCGTAAGAAATGCAGATAACCCAATCCATTTATCTGTCTCCTTGTGGCCTCTGTTTAAGGGCCAGGCAAGATCAGCCCTAAGCAACTTACAAATTAAGTAACATTGAGGAGAGAAAAAAGAAGTTTGCAGGCTTGGACTTTTATTTTTTGCTTAATAAGAGTGGGTAAATTTCAGATGTGACCAATAGAAACTATAGTGCTTTTCAATTCAACTTTTGCAGGCAACATTAAATGGTTAAAGATGTAGCTCTGTCTTCAGCAGAACTGTAGCTTAATTGGAGGAACAAGTCCTAAATGCAGTAGCAACCGGCACTCTTGTGGAGACCTCCTAGCTATACTTGCTGATTCCTCTAAGTGGCTGATGGCAGTGTACCACAATCTCTAAGGCAGTAAGCAAACAAAGGCCTTACCTTGCACTGATCCAGTGGCGTCTCTTCTGACTCTTGGTAGACAATGCTGAAGGATATGCTTTTAGGGTCTGATGAAAAGATCCAGCTAATTGTTAGCCCCACCTCTGTAACGGTGATGGGAATGATACTGTAGGTGCTGGATTTAATGAACAGCTCTCTGTTGCTTTCACCAAAATTTAAGATCTCTTCCACTGTAAGTGGTAATTTGATCCTGTGAAGGACAAAAATACAATTACTTGAAGAGATCCAATCTAATTAGTCAGACAGAAACAATAATAATTGCTTTTTATTTTCCACATATTTAAGGCAGACTCCACAGCAACTCTGGGACAGGTCCACAAGATGCAGGTAAATTCAGCCGTGGATGAGGCCAAGAACTACAGAAAACATAATGGTATCAAGCACTTTCACTGCTCTGGCAAATGTGGATATTGTTCACTTATTTATTTCATTTTGACTAGAAAAATACAGTGCTTGAATACAGTTACTACGTTTAAGAAAGTCTGCTGCCCTCTACTGTTCTTTTTAAACAAATTTTAACAAAAAATAGTCACCTAATTTATTCACCTTTCTAGATATCATTTGTACAGGAAATGGGGATCAGGAATACAGAGGGGACAGATGGATGGAAGGTGAACAGCTCTGTCTAGATACTCTGAAGTACCTAATGCTACAGCTTGGTCTGTTTTACCCCAGAAAGATGCATAAAAGCTGACTCAAAGTATGTCCAGTCAAAAAGCAAGTTCTTAGCAGCTAGATGATCCTGAGTCTTGAAGCATTATATTAGTCCACCTCATTCTGATATCTATTTCAGACTGCAAAGAGCGAGGCCCTTAAACAAGAGAAAGCTGCTTGCTTTCTTCAGGGGAAACTTGGAATTTCTAAGAGCTGTGGATCTGACCTATATTACCTTAACACTAATCTAACATATCACTCTTCAGGCCAAATAAAATGCTTCCAAATCAATGAGCTCACAGTAAATCACAGTGCTGTGATTTGTTTGTCAGCAGCTATCAAAAATCAATACATTTGCCAGAAGATATCACACAGTCACCATGATGATTTGCTGCTCCACAGTAAGGAGGAGCTCAGTTTCCAACCACGACTACACAGCGGTTAGGGATCACAGCTGATTTATTATGACAACTGTTGCACTCTGGCCAGAGAGGAAGCTTTATCGTAAGTTTTGCTTACCTTTTACTTTTTCCTCTTTGCTGAAGTAACTGCTGGGTTGTCTCAGGTGGTCTTTAATTTTAACAAACTAACAAACACTCCTCATTTTGCCCTATAGCCCAGCTATCATTTTAGTTACTGCTTCATTTACCTGGTTCTCTAAACAGCAGCAAGGCTGAAACATGGACTAATTTATCTCCCTGCAGACAAAAGTTTAAAACCTTCCCCATATCTAAGCCAAAATTTCAAAGCTGGGCTTAAGGGGAGAGTGAGCAAAGAGAAATTTCTCCAAGACGCAGGCATTTTCATATGTCAGATTCCCTCCCTGGCTGTGCAGATGACATGCTTTATCACTACTGCACATAGCTGTTAATTTCAGAGCAGGATACATGCAGAGAAGTATGCACACACAGTTCACAGAGGTTGAGCAGAGGCTCAGCTGAACATTTTATGCTATGGCATGTATCACCCAGAGCAGGCAAGACAGTTTCTGTGAGGCCACCAGTAAATAATAGATAGATGCTACAAAAGGCCATGAATTCTCTCTACATGGCAAAGGTCTAACTCGGACTGCACTCCATGACTTGCCCTTGCAGCTTCCTCCGGAGACTACTAGAACTATGCAGCCTTCATTTTGAGCGCCCTTCCTGTTCACCTCCTGCAATAAGAATAAGAAGGAAGGTTTTCTGATGTGCTGTCAACCCAAATCTTTCCTTCTTATTCCTCACTTTCACTGAAGTGTTGCAGGACTGAAGAGAGAGGACCTGGCTCATCGCTGCTGCTCTGCGTAGCTGAGCTACACTCTGCTCCTTCTCAGACCAAATTCTACTGTGGGAAAGAAGCCATCAGCTCTTCCAGGAGTCTGCAAGACTTGTGCTCACATAGCTGATACTTGAGCTGAGTGTTTATTCTTTCACCTTGGTAGTAACGAAACTGTTCTGCTTACATGATTTCTCCTGATTTCAACAAGCATATCTCAGCATCTTGAGCAACTTGCCACTCTTCTGATTCATCAAAGGTTGAAGAATTACACGTGCTGTTTCTAGGACAAGGAAAAAAAGGAAAGCCATGATTCTCTGAGTAGTATGTGGTCAAACACCATCTGCATGCTGACGCCTTCCTAAAATAGAAATGTTTTGATAGTCATGATGCCAAATTCTAGAATTCTTATTTTGCGCATTCTAGGGACAAAACTGTCTGGGCAAAACTGCAGCCCTTTCTGCTAACCACTGTGCGCAAATGTAAAACTGTTCCTATCCTGGTTTCACAAGCCAAGAGGAATACACGCATCCAGAACATCTCTTCTACAGTCTTAAGATAAATTCCCTATTGAGATGCTGCCAGATTTTAAAGATTCCCTGGCAGATGGAAATCTTGATGGAGGGCAGACACAAGCGAAACAGTCTGGACTTGTCCCTTAATCAAAGCTTACACAGCGATACCACATTTGCCATGGATTTAATCTGTGAGGTGTTTTACAAATGTATTATCCAGTTCCTTGATGATACACAAAACATATTTTATCACTGTAAAATCACTACCGTGTATCTTCTTTTCATACAAGAAATACTGGATGATTCAAACACAAATACACCAAAGAAGCTGTGACGGGATGACAAAGCAGTGTGTCTCCTCCCCACCATGATGTGTCCAGGAGAGCAGAGGAAGTAGAGGGAAGAAACTGCCATCCACTCCTCATCTCAAAAAGGGTGCATGCACTGGAGTAGAACCAGCTATGAATTACAGGGCCGGGACACAGAGAGAAGACTGAGTTTGAGAGTTGGTAAACAAATGCTGATAGTTTACAAGTTAGAGCTTCTCTAACTGATGCTTACTTTGCTTCTCTGCACCTCAGCAGGTTGATAACTGAGACAATTAGGCTGTCATTCCCAGAAAAACGCCAAGGATTCTTATATACAGGGAACCAACTGGTTGGTTCCTTCCAAAAACGAGCAGAATCTAATGAAATGTAGTATCACTTGTATGTGCTTCTGAATCATCAAGTGTAATCATGTAGCAAAAACATAATTGCCACACACTCTGTAGACCAGTTCTCAAAACCAATGCACAGTTTAGCATTTTCTTTTAAATCCTATAGGACCTTGCTCTACAAGCAGCACTCCTGCGTAGACCAGCAGAAGAAAACATCTCCAGGTAACAGCACCTTCAGCTGGTCATTGGCAGCATCTGAATACACCGTGCCAGCCCATGCAACCATGTGTGAGTTTAGTGGAGTGACACTATTGGTTGGAAACAGGAAGAATTTGGTGTTATCAGCACAACTTAAACTGCACCCACTGTCTACACATTTCCCAAACTCATAAAGCGCTCTAATCTGCAGAATTCACATGATCTTATTCCTGTAGCCTCTTCAATAACTTTTGACTAGTTCAGAGCCACACCACTACTGTTAATACCCTGAGGAGACAGCTGTGACCTGCAGGCAAGGCTCAAACCCGTGACTAAGCGTGAAAACCTAAGCTATAACCAAACACTACCTGCCCACTGAGATGTAGGAATTACATACTACATGTTGGTCCATAAAGGTTAATACAACATCTGTGCAAATACTTTGCAAGTGATACAAATAATTTTACTGTTAACTATCTTTATACAACTACATAAGAAAATTGATTAGAAAAAAAAAAAACCTTAGCAGACTACACTCTAGCTGTAAACCTCTACACATACTTTGCTTGCACAGTGGGAACAGCAACAGACTTCATGCTGTGATCCACAGAACTCTCCCTTCCCACCACCACAGGTACACAGCTTTAATTTCACAGCCTTGAATTCATACAGACCAAAAGAACTACAGGACTACAGGCTTCCCAGAAGTGTCGAACTCCATGATTTATTATGCATTGCCATTAGAGTTCCTTATTTAATCCATTAATTTCACCTTTCTTTTGGGACACTGAAATGTAAATTAAATCCCAGGACCAATATATTCTCCTTGATCGCCTCTAACACGTGATTTTCCTTACTCCTGCTGCTGCAGCCTAGCACATGGCTAGGTGATTAGCTTGCCACTGGGTTGCTCTAACCATTAAATTCACCGCACTTACTCACTATAGGCTAAGGGAACACTAAGTCTCCTATTTTGTCTCTTAAACCCAAGCGCATTGCAATCACAAAGCAAATCCTCCTTCTCTTTACGATATCCCATTGAGTCCCACGATCTAAACTGAGGTCTGCTAGCCTACATGGAAAATATAAGAAACACAGTCTCCTGGTTTGACTAGAGCTCTTGTCCCCCTGACAGAAGCATCTATTCTTGCATGACCTATTCACACTAGGTGGCACCATAAAGCACGTTCCTGCAGCTTGCCAGGTCCCCAGCCTATGAATATGCACCCTCTGGTGTAACTATTAAAACAGTCTGGACTGTTTCTCTTCCTTTTCTTTTAAAAGTGAAATGAAGTGAGGCTAAAAAGCAGGAAGAACTGCAGCATGGCAAAGACACTACAGCAAGAGAACAGTTTTGATTCAGCAAATCCTTGAGACACAGATTGTTGGACGCTGGTGGAGCACTTTGAGGAAGTATTACTACATGCTTGTCCTGTTCTTATGCTCTTCCTCAGGCATCTGATGTTCATCACTGTCCCTCAGCTGGATGGTCTGGTCCAGTGTGCCTGTTCTTCTATATGGAAAGCACTAAAAATACTGTGACCAACACCATGAATGGTTTTGGGAGTTAGAAATAAGAAGTCCCTTTCAGAATTAAAACCTGAAGAAAGCTGGTTGAACTCTGCCCTCGACAATTTTCTGTTTTCATAAACACCTGAGCTCTGGAAGCTGTAGCTATGCATCTCAGGTGTCAGCTTCATGTGGCTGAGCAGTGAAATCCCGTAAGCCATCTGCCTGTCAGCAGTGCAATGATTTCTGGGAAGAACTTCAGTCGTCCAGGGCCAGAACCTTACCGAACTGTGTGAAAGCCAGAAACCTGGAATGGAGAGTGGAGGCTGTGCGGAGCCCCTCACAGCTGCTTAGCCCAGCAAGCACCTCTGCAAATGTCTCTAATGCCAAGAAACAATCGAAGGCGTTATGCTGACATGCACCAATGATTCCCTGGGCCTGCTGTTACCTAGCAGGACAGACCCATGCCAGGGACCCTAACTTAGTTACCAGCAGTCCTCTCCAGCCCAACAAAGGGGAAGAAAAAAAGAAAGAGGATGGTGAAGGATCATCAGAAAGGATGGACAGACAGCCCTCAGCATGGGCAGGAAGAGAGGCATGATTTGGGATGAAGCACGGAGGATACAGAGCTCACAGTTTTTAACAGGGTGCCGGACAGTATGTTGCATGAAGGAGTGTGTACAGGTGGGAAGGGGATGGAAGGGTCACGGGCAAACCCTGACCTATGTAGGGATGGGAATGCATCATGCACACAGCTGATGAAAAAAAAATGGACGGACATGAAGATCCACCACGTGCTTTGGGTGACCAGCATACTGGTTCATAAGAAATCCCAGCGATTTCTCAAAAAAAATGCACAATTTAACGATGCTACATCTGTATGAAAAAAACTAACAAAACCCAAAAGGACTTGCCTGCCTTAAAATTGGTGACACTCTATCTGTAAGACCAGAGGCAACTGATGCATACAGAGAAAGCAAGCTAGGGAAACAATCATGACAAAGGGATATTTCTGTGCTCCAAGGGAAAACATGAAAATCTTTTGAGATTTTTTTAGTATGGTGATATGGAAGAGGTTTGGCAAAGGCTCTGAGAAGACAGTCATCAGTCAAATGCTGCATTTGCAAGAGGTTCAGTAATAGGTTTCAAAATAAGCAATTTGGGACTACCAGGGTGCTTTCAAGTCCCTTCCCCAGCAGGAGGCAGCAAACAGATGGCGATTGGAAGCAACACTAGAAATACTGGCGAGCCGCTGCCGCAAAGGTCCTAAACTGCACAGTCTGTACTTCATCAAGGTTACAGCCAGCAATATGGGTAACTTTAGCTTTTTTCAGTCGTGAGGTATTTGCTCACAAAATCGAGCTGTTTTTTCTTAGATACCTTTGAATTCTCTCCTTGCACAATTCTTTAAAGCCTATTGCAGGGAAACTGAGGCACACTCATAGGAAAGGTACAGCAGAGGCAGTTTCTGGCTTGGGTTTACACCACGCTCCACCAGGAGCCCCAGGCCTCCTTGGCAGAACTGCTGCCCAGCCCACAGCGCCCAGCCTGTACCTCTGCACAGGCTGGTCCATACCAGAGCCTGCAGGATGCCTGCAGCCAGTGCGGTTTCTGCACACAGGGGGCTTCACAATTCTACAATGTAACATGCTTCAGACTGGCCCATCCAGGAGTAACAGCTAGTCTCCCCGCCCTCTCTCTGAGATAAACTCACCCAGCTCACCCCTGTTTTTACCATGATCCCTAGGTTACAGTGATGATTCAGTCATGCTAGAACAGGTATACCACAGGCAAACCAAGGTAGGCAAGCCAGTCTTACAGAGCTACATGTATGCAGAGACATACAGCAGCAGCTCTCACCTGTGCCGGAGAGGGCTTCTTCAAGCAGGCCATCAAAAAATACTTTACGGAAACGCAGGTTATGAAACAGTGGAGGAAAAAAGGTCAAACTACACTTAGGCTAGGAAGCTGAAATAAAGTATCGCTCAGTTTCTTTTGATCCCAACTGCAGACAAAGGGTTGAATACTGCTGATACTGCAGTCTTCCTTGGTAAAGGGTTTATTAGAAGTTACAAAGAAGTGATCCCAGGGTTCCTCGTGTATGGATAACAGCAAATGTATGTCAGGAGGCTACTGGTCTCCATGGGAAGGGCACGCCCGCCCATACAGTCTAAGAAGGGAGCATCTCTGGTGACTGAGGAAGCAGCAGTTGCAATGAGGTCACCGTGAACTATGCTGACAGAGTAGCTCGGATGAGCTCTCCATAAACGCACGATTAAGACATTTCAAAACCGACCCTGAACACTTTCTGGTTTAAAGGAATTTCAGTGAGCCTCGTTGCCAGAGAGGGCTGATTGCTGGCCCTCTGCAACACAGTAGGAACTTTTACCTTTTCTCAAGGCAGACATTCACACCACCTTAGGGTACATACACTACCACATAGCTTAGCCACTGCTTTATCACCCTCGTAACCTATTCTGCATCTGAAAATAATTGCTAAAAGCTGGTGACTGTTGCAACCTATTGTTCCCCTGTTTGACATGAACGGTTTGCGAGAATTTAGGACCTTGCTGCAGGTTTATTTCGCAGAGACAAAGGAATTACTACCACACGCAATGAAGCACAAGAGAGAACTCAATTTTAAAGAGCATTACAGGGCCTTGCATTTCTTGTGCAAGAAGTCTTCTTTCAGTAAATGACGCGGTAGGGTTAAGTCAAATTTGGTGTTGTGTTGGGTTTTTTTTATCCACATCTGCAGGTACCAAATTCAGGTACTCAGAGGTACAAGCATACTGCTCTACAGGACAGAGTCCCAGAAGCACTCCAGCTACTGTACCATAGGCTGCTGCAAAGATCTAACTGAATTCTTTCTCTGAGTTCTGCCTCCCTCTCTTGCAGAATCTGTTCATGAGTAAGACTACTACTTTTCTACACTAATCACGGCTCCTGAAGATGAGTCTCCAAAGGCTATCAAGAGCAGCGATGCTCACTAGAGAAGTGGGCATAGCTGATAAACACAGCTAGGAAACACATCCAGAAATGTAACCTGAAATGTTACCTGCACTGCATGCAGGACACCACTTTATGGGACGTGCAGGTTCTGGGCTTCTCCTACGAACGAATACCACAGGAAAGGTTAAATGAAAGCTACAGCTCACACTCAGTTGTGGTGATGGCCAGGCATGTAGTTTAGTTACAAGGAGTGAACAAAAGATGTCCCTAATTACAGTAGGAACAAACAACAGCAGAGTATCACTTCATTGAGCTGCGTCGCTCAGGCACCTCCACTTCCCTGCCCTCTCTCAAGAGCCTCCTCACAACTATTTCTCTCCCAGATCTTGCACCCATAGGCTGCAAGTCAATTCCCATCCCTGAAAACAGTCACTCCTGCACAGGATAGGCCCCCTCTGGCTCCCTTGTAAATATATAAAGGCCCTCCCAGATTCTTTAATTGACTCTGAAAGAAAATTTAGCACACACACTAACTTTAACTAGGGCTGAGATTGCTTTAAAGGTAAAACTTGGGGATGCTCACAAACACAGTATCTTTCTAGCCACCTCTAGCTCATCTCAGATGGGAAAAAAAAATCTGAGACAAAGTAGTCACTAGAATATTTTTGGTCCAGTAAAAATAGAAAAACTCGAAGGAACTAGAAAATCCAGTATTGTCACAAAATACGCACGAGTGGTTGAAAAAGGTTAAGTGATAAATACAGACTAAGTTTTAATTCCACACATAATTTTTGAAAAATCAGTTTGGTTCTGGACATTTCAGATGAATGGTCACAAGTAAGTGAATTTGAACTGGATCTCGAGAGCATAGCTTGTTCATGCTATGTATCTATAGTAGTGTCACTGAAGAATCAAAACAAAGGAGTAACTTCACATCATGTTGCTTTGGTCAACAACAACTACGAAAGCTGTGAGGCAGCAGCACTGGCTTCAGCACTGATAAATAAAGCAACCTGCTGCTTTCACATTTCCTTTGAAAGATAAGACGACTGGGCTCCCCCAAGATGTGACACCATCTAGTAAGTGGCTGTTTTCTTGACTTCAGGTGAATAGGCAGACAGTTTAAAAAAAAATGAAAAAAAGAAGCTTTAACATTTACAAATATACAAACTTGAAAGATTTTGTTAGTGTCACACATATCCTCCATCCTGATATGCAAAATTTAAGAGAAAGGGTGTGGTTTTATTCAGACTGTTGAGGATACTAATTTTGCATTCTGGTTTTGTTATTAAATCTTTTCCAATGCCTTGCTATTGCAGTAGCTCTTTGGTTTACACTTGATAGGTTTTGAAAAAGGTCTTTAGACAAATTTTTTGGGTATCTGGAACTCAGAGGGTGTATGTTAACTACCTCCTTTCCATTTATGCTCTAGAATCTGTTTTTCCAAGTGGTATGTGTTTGAAACCTCTCATCTATTCCAACAAATATATACATATGAGATAATTTCACCTTTTCTGATTACAGTCTCAAAACCCTTTTGCAATCAAATCAGTTCATTTCTAAGAAAGGCACATCACATGATGCTGACGAGCATTATTTACCTTTTTCTCTTTATAATCTGTATTTATTGGCATGGCAAATTATGCTGTTTATTATTTTATTCCAAAATTAATTTAAATTTAGATTTATTTAAAAAAAGAGTGATCTACATGGGATTTTCTGTTTGGAACCCTGGGACAACAGAAATTAACAACTGGCAAGATCATTACTACTGCTTTTTACACTCTGCTTTTCAGCACAGCTACTAAAGCAGGCTAGCTGATCAACACAACAGAAATTAGACTATGGAGACCAAAACAGGAAAACCCCTGCAGTACTGAGACTACCAGCTCCTGGGATACCCAGTTCCCAGAGTAGTGGAAATGATAAGCAGGCTTCTTCTGGTGACAGGAGAAGAACTATCTATGCTGGGGCAAACCAGAATAGCTTGTTCTGACTCTCCGTTACTTGCTTGCATTTCCATTTCTTTAATTTGAGAGTTAATTTTAATAGAATCAGACCTCAAAACAAATCCTGTATTAACACACTGGACACTGCATGGCTCTCTTTATCTCATTTTTCTACCTGTGATGTTGTTCCTATCCAATTTAAGCTTCTATTAAACTTCTAAATCTTTTTAGAACCTAGACTCAGTCCATACAGGCTGGAACAACATTTCCCTGCAAATGAAATCATTCTGCTCGCTATTCTCCTGACCAATGAATTTTCTTCCTCCTCCCTCCTTATCTACCTAGCACAACGCTTTCCCACTAACTCACTTCATATAAAAAGATTATTATTGTTCTTTCCTTTGAGGAAAGCTGGAATAACTCCAACAACTAGTCTGTCAAGGCACAACAACTCTGAAGTTTGGCACAGCATACAATGTGGACTCTAGCTTAGGTGTGTGAGTAAAAAGTAGGGTGCTTTCAGAGAAATATCAGGTAACATAATAACAACGCATCACGCAAAAATTAAAACCTTTTTAAAGTAAACCTCTGGACTTTCTTTCTCTTAAAAGTTACCATTCACTGGGGAGCAGAGGGGGAGGATGAAGAAAAAAGCTTATTGGTCTGTGTTTTAGTGGAGTTGAGAGGCTGGTCTGCAGAAGGTAAAGGTCTCCCTCAATGTTTTTAACTTCCATACCACTTTATACACACTTGCAGCACATATTCAGTAGCAAAGACTGAAAATATTTGGCAGAGGTGGTCATCTGATCCAGAAACTGTTCAGCCTCATAACACAGGATCAGCCTTTAAGAGAGCCTTCTTGAACAACTCTGAGCTGTCACTTCAGCTTGTCTGGAACACAATACTTGAGATAAAAATGTTTTCAGCTTTAGCAGCTCTTTCTCAGCTCCTTATTGCTCGCTAGCAAAAAACAAAAATTGGGCTAGAAATTTCCACACCTGACTTTGACTCAAACATGGGTGTACAGTTCTGCAAGGTTAATCTATTTTTATGCACATAGGACTTTTTTTTTTTTCTTTTTTTTTTCCAGAGCGGTTGGTAATCAGTTAGGCATTTAAGACTCATTTCTCCTGCTGTCAAATCAAGAAGAAACTTAAAATGGCTATATTCAGGCAGCAAAAAAGAAGGAAAAGAAAGAAAACTTAAGGCCTTTAAGATCACAAGAATGTGACATGAAAATAAATTTCTAGAGCATCAGTTCAAAGGTCACATTCAAGGACTTCCATTAATCCTTTGCTATCTGATGGTATCAGTCACCTCACTTCTTAAAACATGATCCATAAATTCTGAGTTCAGGAGCCCAGCTAACTGAGAAATGTAAAGTGTGTGACACGTCAAATAACATTTTTAACTTAGAAAGACCTCTTCTGCAGCATTCTGTTCTCCATCGATATGCAGATCTGCTCATGTCAGCATGCAGAGGAGACAAGAATATCAGCAGCCAGTGACTGTTATTTGTATACATGAAAATTCTTCACAGTTGGAGTTCAAACATTATCCTAGCCTGGCTTTCATATGAAATCCATAGTAAAACTCCCATCTGCCTTCACCAAAACCAAATTAGGGTATTACTGCCTGAATACAAAAATTCCTGTGAATAACACTAATGTAATAGAAAAAAAAGTTAGTTAAAATTTTAAATATTTTGGTCTGTACAGAGAGCGAATGTTGTACCTTACTATGGAAAAAAACCTATTATGGATTAAAAGTGGGTATTAAAAACACTTCTTTTAAAACAGTCAGTAGGACTCTCCTAAAGGCTAATTTCCAGTAAGCTTGGACACCAGGAAGATCTGTACTACTTTAGTAAGGCTACTAACAGAATGTTATGTTGTCAAACTACAAAACTGAGCGCCTAGTAATTACTCTGTTTCAGCTTAGAGGAAAACACCTTTCCTTTACAAGAAAGAGGCAAGAAACATCAACTGACTGCTGCTGCAAAGAGTACGTAAAATAAAACCCAGTGCTTCCATTTGTTTCAGTATACATTGCCTTGATGTTGTTGAGCCTAACTTACTTTTTCAGGTTATTGTCATCCCATGCTTGGCCTCCATCTGAACTGAAAAGTAAAGTATTCTATAAAGAGCCAGTAACTTTTCAAAGCAGCACACGGTTCTATATTACTTCTTTCGTGACTAGCAGACTGCACTGGCTCTGCCTCTTGGCCCCACGGAAACTACTTTTTCGGGTAACGTTCCGTCTGCTGTATGGTATAACTCACACAGGCGAGGCCTGTCAGCCAGTCTAAATGATTCAGAAGCGAATTCTGCTGATCTTACGCTGAGTAATATCTTCTAGTAGGATTAGTCTCACAGAAACATGTTCTTTGTTGCCCAAGAGAGGACATTTAACTTTAGGCTAAATCTTTGAAAACCCCATTAACCTGTCTCACAAAAGATTTTATTTACAAGGCAAACAGCTTGCAGATCTGGTTGTTAATGTTACAGCTGTTACTCCCACGTGCTGCAGACAGCCCTGACAGAAAACAGACCCTTACCTTGGAGAGCTGACACTGCGATTCTGCATCAGCTCTCAAGATGGGGTGTGATGGAGGGGGTTTGACAGAGAAGTGGTCACTCCTCTCTCTGACAGTAATACAAACGTTCGAAACAGATTAACCAAAATCAAATGAGGAAGAGACATTAATGAAAATCCTCCATGTTTCCAGTAAGCCACTTGAGAAGGGGAAAGGAAGAAGTGCCGCCATCTGATGGTGTGACTAACATCTGAACAACGAGCTAAGACTGAACTGAATCACAAGCTCTAAAATGCTCGCTCACTGAGACTCAAACCCTACTTTTTGAGACATGTCCAACCCAAGCCAAACAACCCTGAGCCTTAGAGCCTGCAACCTGAGCCTAACGGCTGAAATTGGCAAAACAAATTCTGTTTCTCTTACAGGTCTCTCCAGAAACCCTCAATCTGAACACTAAACCACTGATGTATTTGAAAGCTTAATCCACACTCTGTTTTCAGAAGCCTCTTTGTAATTGTCTTATGTTTCTGAGCCTCCATCAGTATAAATCTGGTAACAGACGATGTGTTTAAATCCACCAGCTGTTGTGTTTGGGTCTTGACTGTCCAGACAATCCTCTTCAGCAAATGAATGTATTTGCTTTTTGTCTGTCATGGATGTTTTACTACAACTCTTGTCCGCACTTAGGAATTTGTCTGTCTCCTGGATGCATTAGGATTTAATTATTTGCTGAGTAAAATAATCTCAACACGTCTCTTTACAGGCTGCCTCTAAGAAGAAGGCAACATGGCAACTACAGATTCTGTGAACTTTTATTATAACTTCTCCATCATTGATCCCAACGAAAATGGAAGTGAGGATTTTCACACATTTACAAAAGTCTTCCTGCCCTGTATGTATTCGGCTGTTTTCATCCTTGGGCTAGCAGGAAATGCGCTGGTCTTTGTCATACTAGTTTTCTATGAGAAACTGAAGATGCTGACAGACATATTTTTGCTGAACTTGGCTATAGCTGACTGGGTCTTCCTTTGGACACTGCCATTCTGGGCATATTCTGCTGCTCAGGAGTGGGCTTTTGGGACCGTGGCATGTCGTATTATACGGGGCTTGTATACGCTGAACTTGTACACTTCAATGTTAACTCTAACATCTATCACCTTTGACCGGCTTATTACTATTACTTTTGCCACCAAAGCACATATGTGTCAAACTAAACGAATGACATGGGGCAAATTAATCTGTGTCTTCATCTGGGTGATCTCACTAGCATTTGCCACACCACAGTTTATTTTCAGTGAGGTGTTTAGTATTGATAAGGCAATATGTCAGGAAGAATACCCAAACCATCACACAGAACTGGTTCTTGAAGTGATCCAAGTGACTCTCGGCTATTTTATTCCCATGCTAGCCATGATCATCTGCTACTCACTAATTATTAGAACCTTACTGCACGCCAGGAGCTTTCAAAGGAACAAATCTCTAAAAAAAATATTTTCTGTAGTTGCCATATTTATTCTTACTCAGTCACCGTATACTTTCTTGAGACTGATAAAGATCATAGACTGGAGCTTTAACTTGAACAGCAGCTTTGAATATGCAATCATTGTAACAGAAGCTCTTGCTTACTTCCATGGCTGTCTTAATCCTGTTCTGTATTTCTTCATGGGGGTGAAGTTCAGGAGGAACTTACAGAAAATTATTAAAAAATCAAGATGCCTCAAACGGCGAGTTACAGCTAAACAGTGGCAAACCACTGAAGAGGAAGGCTCTAAAACTTTTACTGCCTCAAATAATGCAGATGCAACAAGCATGTACCCACTGTAAAACTGCTTAGGGAACCTGGCAACTATTTACAGCTTCTTTTAGTAAAGATGTTGCGACTGGCTTTAGGTCAACATATCTTAATCATGATACTTCAGCGTTTCCTGCTTTTCCTGGTCAGAGCTGATCCTAAGACAACGCTGCTAACTGAGTTAACTGTGCAGAAGATCTTCAAAAGGTCTAAGAAACCATGAGACAAAACACCATTCTTCATGACATAAAGCTAACTTGGACTTCATGACTCCAGAGGGGCTGAAGACATTCACCAAATATCTGGCCTGCTGGTTTTCCGTGAACAGTATTTGCTAACAAAATAATTTATGAGTTTTATTTCAAAGATACTACAGATTTCAGTTCAGCTCATTCATTTCATGAGAATTCCTGGATTAAAACCATACACATTTCAATCTTCATGCTGGGTTTCATGTGTGGTTGGGGTTTTTTTGCAGCTTTTTTGTATTTTTCAATTTGGATAAGGTCTGCACACACACTCCTTTAGTGTTCATCTAAAATTTCTGTAATAGAGCAGCATTTTCATCTGCCTCCCATCTAATATCAGGTTCATGGTCTCAATCTCCCATATACATCTTTGCATCTCTCCTCTGGTAACAGAGCTCCTGTTGCCAGATGACTACGCCTCCTGTCAACACAAGGGGTTATCATACTGCATGCAGGCTCTAACACTGAGCAGTGTTTCCTCAGATGCAAATGCTCACACCCTAATTCCCACACATTCTTTGCACCATGGCATCTTTCCATTCCGTTTTTCCTGGCAATCCCTTGGCACCCTGGTTCCCTTGCCACGAAACTATGAATTCCTTAGTTGATCTCCTTCCCTGTTCCCACAGTCCCTCTTTTCCACCCCTGGCCTTTTCACTTCCCAGTGGGAGGCAAAAAGGTACGCAGGGTGCAGTGTAGGCTGGGGCAGAAAGTCTGCAAAAGCTCTTGCAGAGAGTAGCAGAACAGGGGTGGAGACTGGAATAGGGAAAAGAAAGAAGTGATGTTGGAGAGGAGCAGCAGGAGGGCTTTATGCATCTGTGGCTGCCTATGACGAAGGCAGGGCTGGGTCTGGCCCAAAGGCTAAAAGTCCTTTGCATTACAGCTTTGAAATACCAGTTTTGACCTGTTTCAAACCATTCTTGCAATAACCATGCTCACTCTGGATGTTCCTTTTCTCCCCATTAACACTCAGTCCTTCCTACCAGGTCACTGCAGCTCAGTGATACCTGAACCTTATCGGCACCATTGTGTCCACGTCACCTTTTTCGCCTTAGAAAACAGCCTCTTAGGCAACCCCTTCTTTACTACACAATCCCTCCTGTTTCTCCCACAGTGAAATCATAGAATCATAGAATAGAATCGTAGAATAGCTTGGGTTGGAAGGGACCTCTGTAGGTCATCTAGTCCAACGCCACTGCAATGAGCAGGGACATCTTCAACCAGATTGTGTTGCTCAGAGTCCCGTCCAATCTGACCTTGAATGTTTTGGTTTATTTCCAGGGATGGGGCATCGACCACTTCTGCGAGCAACCTGTTCCAGTGTTTCACCACCTGCATCATAAAAAATATCTTCCTTATATCCAGTCTAAGTCTACCCTCCTTTAGTTTAAAACCATTAGCCCTCGTCCTATCGCAACAAGCCCTGCTAAAATGTTTTTTCCCATCTTTCTTAC
>Ga0181612_112226_pt1 | contig 23225 bp, 13 predicted proteins | sample HoacroProtozoa21_FD_119630 | JGI IMG/M metagenome (GOLD analysis project Ga0181612, IMG submission 119630) | Hoatzin crop microbial communities from Cojedes, Venezuel. Combined Assembly of Gp0051906, Gp0051904, Gp0051908
GGGGGGGCGGAGAGAGAAAAAAAGAAAAGAAAATTAAAAAAAAAAAAAGCCCAAACCGTGACATTTCTGTCGGGAACCTGGGACAGCAGGGAGCTCGCAGCTTCTCCGGGGGAGAGGAGGGACGGCCCGGCCGGGGACCCCCGCGTCCCGCCCGCCTGCTGCGGTGCCGGCTCCCCGCGCTCCCTGCGCTGCTAGGAGGGATTTCCGCTTCGAAAGCGCTTTGTGAACATTCACTAATTAATCCCGGCACTTCGTTACGGAGCAGGCATGGAGGAATTTCAAAGCTCGCCTCTATGATGGGCTTTATTTATTGTCGTTTTACGGTTTTGGTAAGGAAACGGGGATTTGCACAGGTTTCCAGTGCAACGGCTCCTATCTTAGCAGGGGGAAGGTGAGGTCTGGGATGGGAAAAAAAAACCTACCCCCCCCACTCCCCAACACAGCTGAGCACAAACTAAACAAAGTACGCAACGCAACACACAAACCTCCTGCTACTAGTTTGTGTGTCGGGGCAGCATATATCCAAATAAGATTAGTTTCTTAAATAAATAAATAAATTAAAAATCCTTTAACGGCTTCCGTTCTCGAACTGTTTCTCTTGTGTTCAAAGTTCCCAGGGTAGCTTTTTCTTACAGGGTTCGAGAATCATCCCACTTCATCTCTCACCTGAATCTTGTCATCTGTGCCATCTTGAAGTGATCTGTGAACAATGCTGGTCCCTTGGACAACCCAAGCTGGTCAATCAGGCAGAACAGACTATGCAAATGGAATGGAAAGGCGAAGCGATGGAGAACAGTGGCCCCCATTGTCTTGGGCATTTCAAAGCGAAGCCCAGCTGCAGCAGGCGTTGCTGTCTCGGACCCTTGGTTGCTACTCTAATGTCATCATTGCAAAACATCACATTTTGAGAACTCTGCAGTCTGAATGCATGAGCAGCCCGCCGCAAAGGTTTCACTTTGCCGTGACATCTTTCCGAGTCACCAAAAAAAAAAAAAAGAAAAAAAAGAAGGGGGAGAAAAGGAAAAAAGCCCAACAACTGGGGACGGGGATCCCAGCCACGTTGCCCGCTCGCACCCCTCAGTCCTCTTCCCTTGCGCTCCTAATGACTGCTGTGCAGTGGACCCCGAGCACCTTTTCCAACCTTTTGGTGAACGCCTCGCCTTTCTCATTGTTTCTAGAGTCGAATGGATGGTGGTTTAAGTTGCATTTAACTTATTTTCTTCAGGTCTCTTTCAGGCACTCTAATGAGCTAACGCCGAGGAAACGTCGCTGTGAGCAGGCGGTGAAGTATTTATTCACAACCGCTTCCACAACTTCAGATACGCGGGGCTTTAAAAGAGTCAGGCAGGGTCTTTGTGCGTGGTTAAACCGACAGCTAAGCTGCGTATTTACGGGTCTGTTCGGAGTTTTTTTGAACACTCAGTTGCTTAATACACTCAAGCAGTTGTCACTCCTACGTATGGCTGCCAGCCCCGCTCCAGCTCCTCTTCCCAGCGCTGGTCCCAAAGTTAGCCCTGCCATGAGAAACGAACTTAGTTGTGCATTCAAGCAACTAAATCATTGCCCATGTTTCACTTGTCGTTCCTTTTAATTTCCTTTTTTCTGCAGGAGAACATTTGTGATCACCGTGTGGTGAGCAGAGGAAACTCCCCTCTCTTCTACCCCCATCTCAGGAACATGCGCTCAAGACACAAAGGTCTGTGCCACCGGTACCTTAAAACGTTGAGGGCTACCCTTCCTTCCTTCCCATCTCTTCTCTCATAGGAACTGGTGAATCCAAAGCTTCTTCTCCAACAATGGCCTCACCACAGTGAGCCTTCACAAATGGATAATGCCATAGCCAGCCTCAGACACTGTCTAACTCGTAAAAGGATCGGTCACTCATTTGAGTGGTCACCTCTGAGTATAGACTATATTGAGCATTCATGCAGGAACAGAGAAAAAAGTTTCATTGGACTAAGAGAGCAAAGCTAAGAAACTCTCAATTACATTCTTTGCAGGACCAAGAATAATTCAGTGTTTCTTTCCCACTCAAACTGTTTCTTTCCCTTTCTCTGGGGTAACGCATTCTGTAATAACGTCATCAAAATTACAAAGGAAGCAAAGGATGGAGTTATTTCAAACTAAATAATTATCCAGTGCAATTTGATCAGCTTCCTAAATTCAAGTTTGCCTGTTTCAGAATGCAGTGTGTTGGTAAGAAGAAAAAGGTGAGAGTAACAAATTAAAGCAAAGAGAGGCTGAAGTCAATGGGGCAAACAAACTGCTGCGTAGGTGCCATTTCATCTTCTGTCTGGAAGTTTCCTCCCCCTCAAAAAAGAGAGTCTTCCAAGGACAAATACTGGGTTAAAAGAAAGCCAGGTTCCTGTGACATCGGCCTTTTGGTCAAACGAGCAACAGCAGGAACGCAGGCTGCTACCTGCTTCATGCAGATGCTTCAATAGAGATGATACGCATGGTAAGCACCCTTTCCTGCCAGGCATGTATTAGCAGATGTCCCCAGCAGTCTTTCCCCTATCTGTTCACCACCTTAAAATTTTACCTACTAGACAAACGGATCCCCCAAGATCTATGTCCTAGGAGGTCTTGAACATGCTTCAAGTACTGTCCAGGCCCCTCACTTGCTAACTTGAGTGGAGAAACCCAAAGGAAAAGCAACGTTGTGCAGCCAATGCCTACGCTGAGGACAACAGCAATGCACATGGCCAGCGGCCAAATGCCCTCTTGCTGTAAGTGGGTGCATCTCCACCTGGAGCTCTGCTTGAAGGAGTTCCAGAAAGAGGTTCTGAAGGAGGAGGATGCAGCGGCCCTGAAAGGGGTGCAGCTGCTCCTTCTGTGCCTCCCGTGGAGGTGCTGCCATGGGGCTATGCAGCACTGGGCATCCCCTCTGTGTTCACCACAGCTCCCACTTGGTGGTGGGATGGAGGATGTTCACCAGGGCTCAGACCACGGGTGGGGAACGGGGGCCCACAAGCTCATCCCACTGCCCTTGACCCAGTCACTTCCCTCTGTGCCAGCAGCCCTATTCCCAGCCCATGCTGCCAGCCAGACCTCACCCCCTCTCAGAAGTCCAATGGCCTTATGCACCGGGGCTGAGAGCCCAGAGGTGGGCTAGCCACCCTGTGCTTGGCCGGTTGTCCCTTCACAGCACCGAACAAGTTCCCGTCACCACAGGTGAATGGGCTGGGCTCCGACGGGAGGGAAACTGCTCCAGATCTGCCCCTCGGGCAGGGTGCTGGGATAACTTGGGGTGACCTCCTTTCCCAGAGGCCCCACGTCCCCCTGCCAATGTGAGCTAATTGGAAGCAAGACCACCTCCTCCCTTGAGGAGCTGAACTTTGTTTTCCTCTCACAGCTGGAACATCTGCCCCTTCCCCAACCAGCCCCAGCCCTGGTACATTCAGCCACAGTTATCTCTGCTCGAGCACTGACTGTATTTTTCGTGTTTATTATCATTCAACACAGTGTAGTGCCATCTGGCACATGCACACATGGGGGGGGGTGTAAGAAAACCATATATTCAGCAAATGGAGCATACAGGGTTTAGGTTTTGTTTTGTCTTGTTTTTCTTCTTCCTGCAGTTTCCATTTAAAATTATGCAGCAGGGATAGCTGAGCAACTCATTCTCATGAAAAACGATCAGAAATTTCAGTTAGGAAATTAAAAATTAGAGGAGAGCAGTGATACCGGGAAGGGACAAGAACACCCTTTCTGCTGAAATACTGTTTCTTCTTTTCCTCCTTCCGTATTTCATTTCACCTCGTGCTCAGATAAGGAACAGAATTACTTTAAAAATATTTGTGTTAACTCTTTTTACCCAGGATTTCTTCTGGTCTTTCAAATTGTTATTTTACTGTAAGACATGTATTTTAAGCCAGTGATACATAACAAACTACACTCCTCCGAAGCACTAGAGCACCATGAACCACCCTGCAGCCCTCGAGATCTTTGCTTTTTTCACTGCTACAATAAAAATGGATGTAAAAAAACATCTCCAGAGTGGATGTAAGAAACACACATAGTAGTTTCAGTGAAAGCTAACACCTAACGCGTTGCTACCTTAATTTGAAGATAGTTTTGTAACAGAGTTGTATAATCAAAGCATTTTTCTTCCCTGGTAATTCATGCACTCTAAGATTATCAGTGGAGTTGCCCGTGGAAAAAATACTACACAATGTATTGTATTACTTGATTAATTTTCTTTCATTTTTTACTTTAATTTTGTCTAATTACTGTATTGTGATCTAAGTCAGAGATCTTGAATTAACTATCAGCCAAAATTTTGAAGAAACCCTACAACTGCAAGATAATGATGAAATTTAAATTACTGTCGGTTATTGTGTAATGTCTACACCATGGAAAAGCAAACCTTCAGGTATTTTCATTCCATTTGTGTATATAGCATTATATTTTTCCTGTTTCATTTTTCAGACTAGAATTTCCTTCCACTTCCAAGGTATGAAAACACTATTAAAAAAAGCAGTTTGGGATAAGTTGTTCCACCCACCCCCCCCCAACAGAATTACAGCTTTGATGAAAATGAGAAAGAAAATAATTCTTGGGACTAAATTGTCAGCTACTCAGATTTCTTCAGAAAAGCATCTTGTTGTTTTACAGATATAGATGCAGAGGGGTAAAACTGTTCTCTGACCCTGCTAAAATAGAGAAAGATACTTCAGTGCAATCGATACGATAGCTGTATATTGAGCTAGATTCTGGTCTCATATCAGTTTAAAACTCAATACACCCTTTGCTCAAGCCCTGATCCAAGGCAAATGATGTCACTGTAATGACTTCAAGTAGACTGTGGATCAAGGCCTTTTACGCCACTGTCCCTCACACCACTAGGCTGAGAAATGCTATTTTTACTACACTTCTCCTGTGAAATCAGATTAATTAGGAATAAATTAGAAATGCTTTAACAGAGATCCTTGGGGTAACTTTTTATGACAATACTTTTAATTTTAAATATTTCTTAAAAATACAATTTGATAGCAAAATAAATATTTGCATTTTCCAGTATATTTCTGCTCATCTTTGATTTTTGGGTGAATTGCACTTTACTTTTATATGCTTGTGTTTATCGCCTTATTTCTGGCAACAGAGAATTGCAATTTTTATGTAAATAACAAGCGAAAAGAGAATCTATTGTAAAATACAATGTATGACAAATTCATTGAAACAAGCAAAATAATTTAAATAATGGTTATTCAATAAATGTCAGGAAAGCAATCCCACACCTTTGCTGATCGAGGCTGCTGTGTAACTTGGAAGAAAGCAATCAAGGGAGACTTTTTATGCAGTAATATATGGAGCCTGTTCCAGTTGTTAAGCACATAATTAGAAATTCAGCAAGTCTTACCAAACAGGATCATAAACAACCACAATTAAAAACTCAAATCTCTCTGCTTTGTATGGCAACGTGTATGGGAAAAAAAAAAGTGTTTGTTTTTTTTGTGATGACTCAGATTAGCTTCAATTAAACTTAGCTTTAACTCTGAGAGCTGCAAAGCGAAGCAAACAGAACTTTGCCGCATACTGTTAGAGGTTGTTTTACTTACAAACCGGTAGAATTGCTTTTAAGCATCTCCAACAAAAGAGGTATAGACGAGAAATCAAAGTGGAAGGTACAGTCCTAATGCTAAAAGTATAATGTAAAAGCCTTGTGTGCTGGTAAGCATTAATAGGTAACAAATCCAACTTGAATCTACCCATTGCTTTTCTTTATCCTGTATGCACTGAACAGGTTGAATTATAAAAAAATCTTCTTGTAAAGGACTTTAGGTTTTAGAGTTTACAGTGTTTCAACAAACATTATTAATGAGAATATCCAGAATCAGTGTAGTCTGGTTAAATGACATATAATCTGCAAAATTTTAGCAGTGATCAGACAGCGGCAGAATGATATTTCCATATGTTGAAACTATCTCGTGCCATTCACGTGAACTGAAATGGCAGAACAGACTTGCCTCATTAAACCATGTCTGGAAAGACAGTATGTGGGGAAAGAAACCCCATCGTAATTAAGTGTCCCATCTAGATTATCATATTAATGTTAGGTCATTATAAGCGATGGGTAGGTGAAGCAATGTTTCTTCTCAGTGGTAAGAGCTTTGAAATTTTTAAGGAATTTAAATGCTTGAAAATATTTTCCAGCTCGCCTACTTTCACCTTGAAGTGTAGCGCAAGATTTCCCTATTATTATTCCTCTAAGTCTTCTGAAGTGGCTTTCAAAATGCATAAGCGAGGATTTATTGTAAACTTCACTGTTGCAGCTTCACTGTGGTTGTTCTGATCATTTCAGGACAAATGTGACAGTTTCAACTAACGACCGAACATCTATTGTGTTCGTGCTGTATCCTGGTTATCTAGTTATTATTTATTTCCTGCTTGTTCTATTGTTTCTTGCCTTACGAAGACTCCTGTTCGCTCAGATAAAATTCCTTACAACATGGCTGCAACACCAAGGGTTGGGTAACAGGGGTCCTCTGAATGATAACACAAAGAGCAATAGAAAGAATCCATCACAGCATTCAGTAGTACAAAGCAATTTATTTTCAGTAGACATCCTCTTCACTACTGGATTAGTCACTTCACTAATGAGCAAATGACCCATAACTCACAGGAGTGGGAACTTAATGTGCAGGTCTTGCCTTCACCAGTGCAGATGAACTGCAGTGTGCTCGCCATTATGCAATCACTTCACATTTATGGCTCCTTCCCATCTTTCTTGGGAATTCCATATGGCATGGGAGTTTCAGGTGGGTGAAAAATGCAGGACCCAACGACAAAACAGGTACTGGGCTTTATATTTTTTATTGTTCCAAAGAACATTAATGCAAGATGCCTCCGGCATCTAGATTCCACCAGAAGCCCATAAACAGACAATGAACCCTTTTTAAAAAGTGATCTTTGTATGTGCTAATACATTCGAGACGCTATTTCCTACCACTATAGGTTCGACATCTCTCAGATTCGTTGTCCAGATCTTACTTTCACACAACTTTAAGTTTAAAGAGAATTTATCAGGCCATTCACTATATGAATGCAGCTTGTCTCCCTGTGCTAGGGAAAGCTGACATTGAGAAATCTAAAAAATTCTGAGTTTGTCAGTAAAAGAAGAGTCTACAGTTTCAGTGGAATCAAAGAACTTGTAAGACAGTGCTTTTAAATGTGTTTTCCCCCCTTTCCTTAATTTCATATATTGATTATATGTATTTACAGAGCCCAGAAATTTGAGTGTATGATTACTAATTATTAATAACCCAGAGTTCAGAATGAATCAAATCAAAAGTATAAAATATTCAAAATTTTGAAGTTGGTGGATCACCTTTGTGACCAGGGAAACAAAAATGTAAGAAGTACACCCTGTACCTCATTTGGTAAAGAATGATGACAGGATTCCATACCCAGTATTATTTTTAACATTTTAAAGTAAATTCCAGGACTCATTTTGTACACTTACTCCAGAAATAGTTGCCTGGAGACAAAATAACTTTAGTTTTGATGATAGGGCTGACACTCTTCTGCTGAAATCCCCAGGATAAGTTCATCCCCAACTTTATACCCGGCAGAGCACAAAAAATTTACCTGCTTGACACAATAAACCCCATGGTAACTAGAAGGTTTCTAAGCCTTTAGAAATATTCTAAGCCTTACCCACTTACACATAAGGCCAAAAACCAAAATTGCTTCTGTTTTCTCAAACTCTGAGTGAGGCCCTGGACCAAATCCCACTGAAGTCAGCTGTACTCTTTTCTATTGACTGCTGTAGATCTCAAATCAGGACATACCTGCAACTTTCTTCTGTTGTTCTGCGTCAGTGATTGTTTTGTGCAAAACCTTGGATGAAGTATTGCCAACGACTCTCAAGACAGAATTAACTGAGCAGTAAAATGGAATGATTGGCCTGCTGCTGTGTTACGTATTACATCTTATTGATGTAACAAGTACTACAGGTGTTAGGTCTATGAATACCTCTGAGCTTTTCTGAATTAATGCTTCTTTCAAATAAAAACCTGTGGTTAAACTGGAGTATACTTTAGAAACATGTTTCATTTGGAGAAATTTCAAGGATGAAGAATCCACCACAGCCTTCAGTAGACAATTTCAGTGCTTAGTTGCCATCACCGTTGACCATTTAGGCCTTTTTTAGGTCAGAAATTGTCTAGCTTGACCTTCCAGGTGCAGTGTAGCATTTATTCTCTTTGTCTGCTAGACTGAAGAGTCCTCTACAGCCATCCTTCTGCCCCCATATAGATACTTATGCGATCAAGTCACCTCTTAACCTAGTCTTGAATATGGTTTATCTAGACTGAGTACCTTCCCTTTCTTCTACACACACTGTCGAAGATGCTCTCTGGTCTTGTAATCATGCTACTTGCTCTCCTCTGAAATCTTTCCAACATCCTCTAGGTTTATAGCACGGTGTTCTCAAGTAGCTACGCAAAATTAAGACTATTTTAAACCTGGAGTAGCAGCTTCTGTTAAGTTCTTACTAGAATTATATTAGTCATAATGACATTAGAAATAAATAGTGAAAGCTGTAATAAAAGGTGACATATCAGGTGGTACTTCAGGGTTAGAGCTTTAGGGGCAGGGGCTTAATGGGAAAATAAATGGTATTTGTGCCTTCAGCACTTCTAAATGTCAGCCTCTTTATTTGGGTTGCTAAATGTAGGTGTAGAAGTCTGGCAAGAGGTGCTGTTTCATAACCTAGAAAACTCCTCCTTTAATTTATTTGTGAACGTGGTCTAACATCCTAAAGTTTTCCGTGTTGCCTTTGGTGAGGGCACCATTCTCATCCTGCTCTTGAAAGGCTGCCTAATGCTCGTGTCCACTGTTAAGGTCACTGCAAAACGCGGTCTGAGGACTGATGCTGTGCAAAGCAACAATCCCGGTAAAATTTATAAAGCACTTGCCTGGGCAGCAAAAGTAACATGTTAAACTTTATCATAATTGCATTTTCTTTGGAAAATTACGTTGATTTAATTCACACCTGCTATAAGATCTCCAGCATGACTGCTTCGTGAAAAAGTTGCTATGTCATGTGAAGAGGCTTATAGAATTTATTTAAGATATTTCAGCCAGTAACTGACTGGTATGCAACACAGATATTTCATGCATGTTGCATCATGATGGTATTTCATGAATTTGCTTTAACAAAAAAAGATCCCATCAAATTTGAAGTAGTGAAATATTTGACTTTTCTCTGTTTTGCTGAAATATGTCCTCCCAGTAAAGCAAGTAACACCCCTTTAAAACTGTGTATCTGTTCACACAAACAAAAAACTCAATGTTTTATTTAAACAAAAATGCTCAGTTGCTCATTTTTGCCATGATCAAGTTTTTCTTCTAGCCTTTTCTGTTAGGCTTTTTACTTCTGCTTCTGTTGGTTTTGTTCGTGCTTTCAGTCTGTCACTGTTTCTCACACTCCTGTTTTTCTCCATCTTCTGTTTCCTTCCGCCTTACCAAGTCCATGTGGGACGAGCAGAAGCCCAGGCTCCCCGACCACCACAGTTTTTGAACATTGGGGTTTTGTGCTCTAAACACAGGTAAGCCAGGGAATGGCTGAGATCAGGCTACATTGTTTATTCAGAGAATTAAAAATGAGACTACAAGCAGAAAGAGGCGGGAATGCAAAACAAATCCCAGTAAGAGGGGGTTTGAGAAAACCTCTCAGTTGTGCAACTCTAAAGCCAGTTTCTGAGGAAGGGCTATGTATCTGTGCAAGTCCCCCTAAGCCCTGGTCCTGTCGGGGTAATTTCTCCCATTTTACAACTTCAACGCCGCCCTAAAATTGTGACAAGGTTTCATAAGTCAGCTCAGCACAGAGCCATTTCTCCTTCCCTCATCCCCCTCACGGCTGCAAGATGAGTCTAGGGTGCAGCGACAGCCACGAGTCAATCAAGGATGGTTCTGATTGTAAATGCCTGCAATGGTGTAAATGACAGTGCCGACGGAGATTATATTCAGAGCCACGTACATGCTGCAGAGGTCCCACCTCGAGATTAGCCTAAAATACCACCCAGATCTCTAGGTCCCTCCCAATTAGCACAGCCAGGCAATCTTCCTGGCACTACAGCGGCAAGGACATATTTTTAGCTCAGTGCTGTGCTCTCTCCCCTGAACTCTTGGAGCCCCGCTGAGCCAATGGAGTCCCAATCAGTGGGCTAGCTCTGATGCTGCCCCTTCACAAAATTGCCTGTAAAACCAGTTCTGTGAGGGATCTGTAATGAGCTCAGCAGCTTGGGGCTCTCAGTAAACTGCAGCGGTGAACTGAGTTCATGGGTGAAATACCAGCCCTTTTATTCATCATCAGCACATCAATTAGTAGTTTAACAGGCAGAGAAAAGATACAGAGACCGTTCATTTAATATTAGGCTGGTCCTAGTCTGCATTTGTGCTAATTCTGGCAAGTTTTCCGCATTTTGATACCCGAGGAGAGCTAGTTTCTTGATTTTACTTCTCCATTCCCCACACTACAAAGAACCTGCCAGCTAAGTTCTGTTGCAATGTACAGCATCAAAATGTAAAGATTAGTAAATAAGAAGTTAGAACAATTCTTTTAACAGATTACACTGCTCACAAAGAAAGATGTTCTAGATCCTGTAGGATTCATATACGACTCGTGATGTTGTTGTTATACTTACCGTTCTGGTTTATTACTCTCAGAGACCATTAAGCATTAACGATTTGCATTATACAGGAAACACTTGTGAGTTAATCAGTGCCTCAAGTTCTTCAGTGGTTCCACACTTTCTTTCTTCCTGTCTTACAAAGAGCTGATTTTACTACTTAATTAGTTCCTCTGGTCAAGGGCTATGGACCCAAGTGTTGTCAAAGTTAGCAGAAAGAAACATCTGTCCACTCAGCCAGAGTTCTCTCCCATCAACAGGAGACACGTACAAACAGTTGATGGCAAACAGTATGTTCACCAAATGATGGGCTATTATTTTTTAACAAACCGATTGGAACAGCTTAGGGGTTTTTTTTGTATTTTGTTGTTGTTTATAAGCATTTGAGAAATACTTGCTGGGAACATATTTCAGCCAATTTCAGCCTGTTGCGTGCTGGATCTGTGCCTTCACTATTCATTGCTTCCCGCTCTCCCAGAGTAACTAGTCCCCCAAGTCACACGGGGTTGTTTCTTGCCCACTACTGGGTGAGTGGAACTAATAAATAGCGGGGTGGAATTCTGAATTAATTTGTGCTTTCTGATGGGGAAATAGATTCCCATTTTCTTTGTAGGCAAGCACAAGCCCACCCAGCTCAAGCTTAGTATGTGATTTCGGAAGTTCAAGATTCCTGGGCCCTTGATTCTCTCAGAAAAAGAGAAGATTTTTGTTGAAAACCAGCATTTGCAATGAATATTTATGATTTTAACTTGTTTTCTGCTGTGCTGTTCCTAGGACTCTATGATGTGAAGTCACAAGCTTGGGACAAATTTACTATTAGTTCTTATTCATCCACATGACAAAAATGTCTTATTCTCAAATACTTCTTTGCTCTGTTCTTGGGTGAAAAAAGAACAAAACAGTTCAGAACGTTCTGCTACCCCTATTTTTTAATATACCTGCATAATCACTGCTTTTTCTGTTATCTTAAAAAGTATTCTGTGGATCAACTTCAGTTCTCCTGATATTTACCACAGGACAGAATATTGACACGTTTTTCTACTAAATATCTCCACACCCTCCCTAGCAGTCTCTGTTGTAGAGCATCAGTCAGTTTTGCTGGGCTATACAAGCCTCTCTGTGTCTCGGCCACCTATTGGGACTCCCTAGAAATGTGGTTTGGTCTGTCCACCTCATGCACCTTTTAAAGGCTTAGGTTTTCAATGAACACTGCCATATTTCTCACAGTCCCACTTGTCTATGTTTTCTGAGACTAAATACTCCTCTCCAACAAGGTGATATTACATTCCATACTATGATGGTTTGTTTTCATTTATTACATGCCTATCACTCTGCTAATTACGTATTTTGTGTTTTCTGAAACTCCTCTCTCATAGTTGCTTCACCCATCTGACCCATTCTTCAGTCCACATTCTCGCCCCGTGATGTGTCTGTCACCTACGAAATCAAAGCTTTTCTCTCTGTGCCTTCAAGCATCCGCATTGCTTGGCTCCTGCATTTTCCCTAACTTCCCTACTAAGGCTGGTCAGAATGATTGTCACAAAAGGGATTTTTCATCAAAATACGTTCTTTTTTTCATGAAGATGGTGGATTTATTGCCAGTGAGAACAAAACTGAATGTTATAACCTTGGAAACTGTCAGAATATAGAACCGTTGCCAATGATCATGTCTGCTTCCACCCGTTGTCCCTGTTGTCTCCTTCCTTCTCTGCTCCTCAGCAGTTGTCAGATCCAATATCCATTTTACCTTCCGTCTTCATAAACACCTGTACTCATTCTCCCAGACCAGCCTTTCTACCAGGAATATTATTTCCCAGATGATCTAAGTACTTGATTCTACATTTTTTCCTAATTCTTCTCCATTTTAAGAAGAACAAGTAAGGAGGAACAGCTGAGAACACATTCAATATATCACTGATAGGACTGATCATATGAATTTCTTATTAGATCAATGGTCCCAACACTCCTTTTACCCTCCTAGTCCTTTTCCCATCTGCTTTGATTTCTCACCATGTTGCTTGTTTCCCATCAGATTCAGACTTTATGCTGTTCTGGGGAAGGAGCACATTGTGTCTTCCTTGGGCTTTCTCTGGCACATCTTTCACATTCTTGAGTCATTAAATATTAATAAAAGTTAAAAATTACATAATCTAAAGTATAAAATATAATAATATACGCACACGGCAATGACATCTACTAATGCAAGTAATTGCATGTGACACGTGTATGTAAGTCGTCCTTCTGAATGGCATGACCAGACCTTTCTGCTCCTCAGACCTCTTGGGAGGAGTTCCTTGGGAATTCATCATTATGAAAATGATGCCCACACAGTTATGTCAGTTTTGCATAAATGCAGAGTTACCAAGGTTTGCTTGGTGCTTGGTAGGATCTTTGCCCTATGGTGCTGTTCCGTATTGCACTCACTCCCAAACTCAAACCATATATTAATATACTCACACACTGAGTTATGTCTGGTCCAGTTTCCAGTTTATGGGCAGGCAATAGGAAAAACTGTGTGGAGTCTCAGGCCAGGGAAGGAAGAAGATGTTGAGGTGTTCACAGCAAAATTCACCCTATTTTGGAAGCATTTGTGCCTCGCATCCTCATGCTGGCTGCAGTGTTGATGTTGCATCTACACATTGGCCACCCAGAGTGGGTCCCTGTACATTTTCTGATCTGGGTAAGACACAACTAGGTCTCTGAAGGAACTTCCCCATCACAGTTCCAGCTGCGACCATGAGGAGCAACTCCACAAGGTTCTTCTTCTGCTCTGGTATTGAAAAGTGAACAAAAAGAAGCGACGAATGCTGAAGGCCACAGGGACAGGTAAGTGATCCTCTCGCCAGTACTGTCAGCACAACTTTCTCTTTCTCTGATGCCCGGAAATGAAGGCTATAGGTGAGTTTGGCTGAGGGAGGTGGTGTTCAGGGAGAGAGGGAAGTTTCTTTAAGTAGTCAAGGTATTGTATGAGCTGTTGTGCTATTACAGGATGCTGGTGGACTCAAATTAATAGAATCATAGAATCGTTTGGGTTGGAAGGCACCTTCTAGATCATCTAGTTCCAACCCTTCTGCCATGGGCAGGGATACCTTTCACAGACCAAGTTGCTCAAAGCTCCATCCATCCTGGCCTTGAGCACTTCCATGATATTCAACCTAATTGGGGGAAACTCAACGTAACTGGGGGAAAAGTGGCTATGTGTAGAAGACATTTGCAATGTGTTGTTTTCTGAGGGAGCAGGAATAATGTCTGTTTCGTCTGTGGAAAAGGGATAGGGAGCACTTTCAGGTCACTGTCCTCAAAATTGGAGTGTGCTGGGAAACAACAGTGTGTGGATTACGAATAGCAGTATATCCCCATATATGTCCGAGAAAGAAAATCTACCAGTAACGGCCTTCATTAAAACGTAGACTTGTGGTTCTTCTACTGGTGATAACCCTGTTTCAATCAGTCAAATGAATGCAGGGAGGAGGATCCTTTGCAGAGTCCTCAAGAACTGAAGTGTCAGTGCCAGCCTAACACCAGGAAGGATGCACAGGGTCCGACTTAAGCCTGGCAGTCAGCTCCTTGTGGTTGTCTTCCTCAGAGGCTGCAACTGGTATTCAAAAGTTGCATTCATGCACAAGCTGGTGAGCATCCAGCAGATTCTGGAAGGCAGATGAACCATGGCTTCATTTTATAGTTTATTTATGATCTTAGAGGGGACTTTAAATAGCATATGATACGAGAGAAGAAAACCTCATGCTATTCCTGATATTTCTGTGGTTTAAAAATGAACTGGATACTTCTTTGGCCCAGAAGACTAGATCTTTCTGTGAAACTGCTTCTGGGAAAGATTGAGAAGATAAGTGGTCTTGCCATCGGAGATATGCTACATCCATGAGCCTGAATTATCTACAGGTAAAACAAAGAATATTTTGCTTTCTGGAGTGTTTGTCAAAAATCAGCAGAAAAGGAGAGTTTAGATTTAAAATTAATGTAAATATTTAAAATCTGATTTTAGATAAAAATTTAGTTTCTGTTTTCCTCAGTTTTTGCTCCTGGAATGTTTCTATTATGTTTTCAGTTTCTGCTCAGCAGCCTAGCTTTCACAGTTGTTTCACTTGAAAGTTTCAAGGAAATGTGTTAGCCAGCAGCCTCACCTTAACAACTGTATTTTTTCTGGTATGTTGTCTTGTAAATATGACTAGGTCTAATAATATTCTGCACTACAACTTGCAAAACTCCACTAATGTCAAAAGGTCTGCATAGGTGGAAAATTTGATGCATGGTTCTTTAAGAAATTTTTATACTATTTCTAGGCCTTTATAGGGTCTTTGGGATTATTGTACAAGAGTATGAGCGTAGCACAATGTTAGTAGGAGCTACGTATTCAGGAAAACTTCTTAGCAGCGTTACAAAACAGGTTTAAAATTGTCAATACTTTTGAAATTATGATACCACTTACTTTGACCTTGATACAGAGTGCATTTATCTTCCCTTCTGTATTTGTATAAACTTGCCAACACCTTATCAAGAACAGTAAAACTGCAATGCATATTTTTTAGTTCATAAATATGAAACCTCTCTCTTTGTATAGCAGTGAAAACAGGAAACTGTACACTATAGTGCTAATACAAATCGTATCATAAAATCCCACTTCAAGAATTCAGTGAAAAATAAAAAGTAAATCTGTCAAATGCATTTTGTGAACGGAAATAAAAAATACTGAACATCAGATTGTTGTATATTAAGATAAGCAGCTACCACCTCATTTGGACATAGCCAGTGCTTCTTTACTCATCAGAGGTCCATTGCCAGATTTCAGAACAGGTGTTACAATGCAACTGTTCTGTAAGGGCATCATAAATGCTGTGCAAATGCAGCACAAGTACTGGTGTGAGTGCAATACCTGATAAAGTTCTTGAAGCCATCAAGTAATGGCAAGGGGTATCTTTGGTTTAGACTGAGAAACAACCAGAGTTTAAACAATTGATCACAGCACTGCTCTCCAGTGACTGTCTCCTAGTGCTTTAGACAACATTCTGAGGTGTCCAAGGCTATTTTTTCTCTAATCCTCAGTAACTGCCCGAAACACTGGGTGTCTCGCTGTTCAGCCTGAGTTTGTTAGGTGCCCAAAGTTAACTTCAAACACCTTTAGAAACCCTGAGTCTGGAAATTTTGGTGACTAATCTCTTGCCTGAGATGCTTTATGATCTAAGTGCATTCAGAGGGATGTAAATGCCACCTAAGTCCCGAAAGAGCATTTCTCTTTCTCTCTTAAAAACAAATAAAAATATTTTTGCTGAGACTGTCTACTCCTCAGTGAGACCCTAATCATGAAGCTGAAGTCCTTCACCCTCTTGTCTACCCTCTTGCTGGGAACCATGTAGTGGTGCTCCTCTTCCAGCACCAGCAAGGTGGATGAAGAATGTGCCCACCGAAGTGACCTAAGGATCTAATATTAGGGGGCTACCTTGTGGGTGCTATAGGTTCAAGCTTTGTCAGGGTCTCTGATCCCTGTGAGAACACTGCAGAAAAGGAACAGAGAGCTCTTTCACCTGTGCTTTGGACTGAATGTTGTTTGAATCTGCTGTTTCATCTTTTGTTCATGTGGTATGAACCAAAGGAGGCCTCCTCATGGTCTTTTGGATACCACTGCACCAAAATCGACCAAGCACTCTTGAGCCGAGCAGAATGATATGGTTCATGTGCAGTGCAGAGCTGAGCCCTGCTGCCTGCACAAGTGTGGAGGAGCTCAGACAGACCTCTGCTTCTGTGGCAGCTCTGGGCAGCCGCCATTGCAGCACGCAGTCTTTGGAGGTCAGCTCTCTTTCCTCCACCGAATTCACAGGAATCTCACTCAGCACCTAACTGTGCGGGTTCAGAGCTCTTTTTTCAATGCCAGGTGCGTGCGATCACAGTGCCCCATAGTAGGAGCTTGTCCCTTGCACACCTGCAGGACAATGTATGAGTTTTCTTTGGTGATGTTTTTGTTGTCGTTCCTCTTCTTACATTTGTATTTATTTTTCAATTAGAAATATAACACAAAATAAAATGCACAGATACAGAGACTATGTTTTATGCTAAATCCACACCTGCTGGGGATTGCACTGGGGAGAGACTGTGGGGTCCTTGCATGATGTGGGGCTGGCTGGTATCCCACCTGCCCTGGGGTAACGGTCCCTGCAATAGCCTAATGCAGGTGTCTGCCAGGCCCCATGTAGCTCTGAGACAGAATAACAGAATCACAGAATCATAGACGTTGGAAGGGACCAACCCCCCTGCCAAAGTAGAGTCACGTAGAGCAGGATGCACAGGACCTCATCCAGGCAGGGTTTGAGTATCTCCAGAGAAGCAGACTCCACAACCTTCCTGGGAAGCCTGGTCCAGTGCTCCGCCACCCTCAGAGTGAAGAAGTTCTTCCTCATGTTCATGAGCTTCCTATGTTTAAGTTTGTGCCCTTTGCCCCTTGTCCTGTCGCTGGGCACCACTGAAAAGAGTCTGGCCCCATCCTCCTGGCACCCACCCTTAAGATATTTATAGGCATTTATAAGGTCCCTCTCAGCCTTCTTTTCTTCAAGCTAAACAAGCCCAGCTCCTTCAGCCTTTCCTCGTAGGAGAGATGCTCCAGTGCCCTCATCTTCCTCGTAGCCCTCCTCTGGACTCTCTCCTCCTCTGGACTCTCTCCAGTAGCTCCTCAAAGTGGATGTAGAGAAAATCGTGAAAACTGCAGTGCAGACAAGGACTTGTTGAAGCGATGGTGTATGTGCACATGATACAACAGTGACTGTTTCTTAGTTTTGGCTTATTAACTCTGTCCTAGGATAGCTTTAGTGGAAAATCTAACACCAAAACCATCATCATGCATGTTAGTCTGATATTTGCCACACATAGGATCCCAGCAGTAATTACAAGCGATAACAACATGCTGGTTCAGTGGACAAGACTTCAAACATTTGTAGTTGCTCATGGATTCAAGTTCCTCTCTGTCCAAAACCATGCAGAAAACCTGGTGGAGGACATCTGCAAAGATAGATGTCTGCACTGTGGACCCCAAAATCAGGTGAGGAGAACCTAGGGGTTCAAGACCCTGCAGCTGGTGTACACATTGGTACTGCAGAGGCTTAGATCGTTGCAGATGATTAGGGAGGTATGAACTCCTAAGGAAGATTTGTGGAAGAATCAGAACACACTTGCAAGCTATTCTGAGTAAGAGGAATAGGGTTATGAAACCCTCAGAAATAGCCCTAAAAGTAAAGAAAAAAATGAGAACGTTGCAGAGCTGTAAGGGCATGAGCAGAGGGACAGAGATGGATGGGCCTCTTAGAAGAGAAGCCAGCGCACACAGTGCTTCTGGGAGCTCCTGAGAGACTTACTGAGTGCTGTTAAAACAGTTAAAGTGGAGCTGAATGTGGGTTTTTTTCTAAGCACTGTAATACAAATTGCAATGTGAGCTAATTTGCTGCTGAAAAACTGGGAGTTGTGTTATGAGGATATTGACTATTTGCAGAACAAGAAACAAGGCGATATCGGCCAGGGATGCCCAAAAAGCGGACAGAAGGCTTCTGGAGTCAGGTGAATGTTTTAACTGTAACTTGACTTGTCTGCTTCAAATTCAGCATCATCCTGCCTTCTTGATGGGACCCTTAGTCGGTGCCTCAGCTCTTCCTCCATCAAAACTGTGGCCCAAAATCTTTGTTTCAAGCATCCCAGGCAGGTGACAGAGCAAGACATGGCCTCTGGCTTCCTGTGTTCTGGCTTCAAATCATGTAACCCAACTTTTGGTGTCTAGAATCGAAGTGTCACTGGTTGGTTTAACTTACCTTTACAATCAGAGGATGGAAATATGCTGCTCTGGTGGTGTCCCCCTTGCACATCTTGCTGCTGTAGCTTGATGCTGAGCTGCATGGTGACAGGAAGATTTCCCAAGGATTTATGGTGGAGCCAGACATAACATGGGGGAATGCGCACTGATGTGGACAAGATCAGACCCACGAGACACAAATTATGAATTCTTGAAATAGAGTAATATCTTGTTAAGTGGGCCAAGTCCTCTTCGGCCCAGCTAGGTGAGTTCAGCCTGTAGGTGGCAGGATGCTCAGATGTTATTCATCTCCTTTTTATTCACCTCTTGGCAAAGTGCATGTGCTCTTCAACTGCAAAAACACACATGTCACTCAAGGAAGGAGCCCAGGTATCCTCACCTACACACTTCCCACCCCGAATTACTATTGGGCTGTTTAGCACGCTCCACACGCCATTAGATGTGCATTGATTATCTGGCTTTAGCACCATCAATATTCAGTCCATCAATGTGCAAATGCTACTCTGGGAAGTAAATATCCATAAATCATTTTGCTAAAACTCCCAACCAAAATAAGGGCAGATGATGTTACTAACTGAACTGTACAACTTATTGGAAGTAAGAGCTTCTGAAATAGCTTCTTGATTGAGAATATATGTCTCATTAATCTTTTAAACAGAACAGTGCAAGCTGAGCACGAAAAGATAATGGAACCCTTAGCAGCACCCTTGGCCCTGCCGTTAGGACAAGGGCTGTCAGCGCTTGGGCCTGACTGAAGAAATCACTGTGGTGGAGGCGTCATTTTCTAGAGGTTCTTAAAATACCACAACCTATGTTTACTGAAGGGCATAACTGCCCTGGAGGCAAATGGATCCAAAATGGAGATCCTTCCGCTGCCCTGCTTGGTTGCTTCTCTTTCTACAGGTGGCCATGGTCTTCACAAGCTGATTTTTTGCTAATTAACCTCCCCTAACACCCCAAATCTGTCCCTGGCCTAAAGCTCCCCAGTATTAGGGGTAGTGAGTGTGAGCTGAAGTTAAGTGATGCTGTGGACCTTAGCTACCTGGCTTGTGCTGTTTTGCTCCATGCTGAGCAGAGCTGGAGGAGTGGAGGATCCCTGTCTCCACCATGCAGTGGTTGGGGCACCCCTCCAGAAAGAGAGAGACTCACATTTGGTTCCTCTTCCAGAGGGTTTTGCATTGGGGTTCATGGCTGTTGTCGTCCGTTGTCCCAGGGTTAGTGGTCTCAGCACCTCTCACTGATGTTGTCCCATGACACGTGAGGGCATCGTGTCATCTGGCCTGAGCAAAACTGTGGATCGGTCTTGTAGCTGTGCACCGAGGGATCTGCCTGGGGAACATGGAGCCCAGAACCTGGGCTCTCCTTCAGCACATTTCTCTTTTGTGTATCATTGTCGTTACAAAGACCACAACAAGGTCACCCATCTCATGTTGATTCTGGGTTCTTGCTAACTCCTGGCTTTCTGTGTTTCAGCTGATGTCATCATTCTTCACCAGGTGAAAGAGCGATAAGTGAGATTAGCTCCAGCTACAAAACACCCAAAACCCAGGTATCTAGAAAAGCCATCGAGGTACTCAGATTTGGACTGAGGCAGAGCAGAAGCTGGGTTACTCACAGCTTGGATGAACACTCCACTGCTGTGTCATGTCTATAAGAGGGACATGGCATCGTCCCAGACTGTAAATACAAGCAGGACTTGGTGACTGTCCTGGGAGTGTTAAATTCCTTGGTGTAGGTAAAGCCTTAGAGGTGCTTGGCGTTTCTGTGCTCCCTTCTCATCCTACTGTAGGGCCAGGAGTGCTTCTGAACCACTTGGTCATCTCGTGAACGCATAGCCCTCTCCTTTGGCTGTAACCTCCAGGGGAGATGCTGCCAATAGCTCACAGGAGTCTTGCCAAGCCAGTACACTTGCCTCGCATTCGCATTTGCACCAGTGAGTGATGTTATCTCTGGCTGGCTGGATCACTTTGATGTTCCTCCATTTCCTCAGGTCTTTGAACTCTATAGTTCAAATGCGGTATATACGTGAAATTATTAACTGACGTGGTTGCTTGTCCTTAACATGAATTCAGACATAAACACTTTACAAATTAGTACAGAGCAAACAAAACCAGATTAGAAGAATAGCTGAAGCTTTTCCTCTCTTATTTTTTTGAAGTCTGGTTTAGAAAAATCGATTCTAATCTCCTTTTAAAACACGATGCCAATAGCAAAGTCCTTCTGAACTTTAATGCATATTTTCCAAATATTACTGGGAAACTCCTGCTATTTCCACTTGAATATGAAGTTTGGCAGAAGGCTCTTGTGAAAATAGATTAAATATTCCGATCATAAACAGCAAAGGATAAAATGAACATCTAAAACAGACTGAAAACCGACTGCTCTGCAGTGCAGCCAAGAGGCTAATGTTTGATGAAGGTTGCCTGCAGTGAAAGACTGTTGGGCTATAATTTCTTAAATAATAGTGGTTTGCTCCATTTTCTTTTGAGGGAAGAGAAGGGAGTGCATAAAATTAATGTCAGCCGACCCCTACTCTCTACCAGCAGAATGGGTTGTAAAGCGCATCTTTGCCGTTCTCCATCTTCCCTCTGGAAATGGAGGATATTCTTCTCCCTTTATTGGGTTGCTGGAAAGCCAGTTTATTTTGCAGTTCATCACCAGATTTTTTTTTCTGCCTTTCCTTTGATTTTTATTGCCCTGTGATGTCACATGGCAAATCCATAACACTGTGTCTTTGAGTCACTGTGGGGAAAATCCAAGCAACCCATGGGTATTTGTACGTATAGACGTGTTTGCTATTCTGCAGGGCTCTGCTCGTTACCACCATAAAGCATTTGATCCAACACTATTTCTTACTTAAAATGGCCTCTTACAGTATTTCAGTCCCAAACGTGGCTCTAAATTTGCTGATGCAATCAATTACAGTTACTGATTGGGCCACGCTTCCAGTTCATTGTCCCTTTGTGAGCCTTAAAGAACCTAGAAATGACTGGACAGCATGATGTGCCTGGTAGATAAATTTTAGTGTGATGGAGGACCTGTGTTCAGTCATACTGAGGCACAGGGCGATAAGCTTAAATGCAAAGGAAGAAAGCTGAGATCAGACAGAAACGCTGGATCAAGCGTGGTGAGGATTTACATCCGTAGAGGATCTGACCTGTTGTGTGCACAGCTCAACCCAGGTAGAAAAGTGTGTGGTTCTGTGTCAGAGTCAAGATGTCATGTGGGGTCCCTGGGGGGGTTCTCTGCTGATTGCAGTAGATTTTAGATCATCATGGGATTAAAATTGCATCTTCTCCACTTCTGATGGAGGTCACCTGTAGCCTCCTAATGTGCTCCTTGGGGAAGATATCTTCCCTCCTCTTTTGTTTTCATTTATGCCCTTTCCAGCTTTCTGCCTGACTTCTCTTCCCCAGGCTGGGGATGTCAGCATGCAGAGGAAGGGAAGCTTGAGGCTCTTCAGCCTGCTGTAGGGTTGGCTGAAACTTGCCAGATTCAGAAAGAATGTTCATGGGCATTTCTTACTCAAACCATAATCAGTGAAACAATAAAAAAAACCACCAACCCTGAAGATGTCTTAACATTTTACAATTTTTTCACCGGTTGTGAAGCCACTTACGCTTTGGGAATTCTCATCTGAAATTCCAAATGTTATGAAGACAGGAAAAAAAAAAAAAAAGGCCTGTGACTTTTGGGAGATGTTCTCCTACCTCTTTACCTCCTACTTTCTTGAGATCTTTGTTCCCCTCCCTACCTCGAGGGGAGATCTCAGCCCCAGCTCAGTGGCACCAAAAAGACTCTGATACTGGAGGAAAGCCACACACAGGCAAGGGTCAGAAAGGCAAGGAGAGGGACTGCAAAATGGTCTTGTTACCGTTCGTGCCCTCCCTTGTAAAAGCCTCATTTCTACTCATTTCTTTTTTTTTTTTTTTAGTCTTGTGGTTTGCTGGGTGTGCAGGCATTGTGGGAGAGGGTCTGGTGAGGACCTGCGGACTCCATCTGATGGTGCCCTCAACCTTCTGTGAGACCTCCTGCCGCATCTCCCATCCTCCTCGTCCTTGCCAAAGCCAGTTAGACAATAATACCCAGCAGAACAGGATCTGAAAGGCCACTGTAATAATAGCAACAATATAATTGCCTTTGTTTATCATAAATTTCCTTTTAGCCAGTTTTATTAAGGCTCTTGGGCTTAGGCGCTGATAAATTAACATAAATTGCCGTCTTATTAATGGCTCCCACTCTAATCTTCCTTGTGATGAGAAAGATTGGGGTGAAAATTCTCAACAGAAGCTGCATTTTCTGGCAGGTTGTTTTATTATTATTATTGTGTGGTTGGTTGGGGTTTTTTTGCTTCTGTCTAATTGTAATTAACTAACAGTTGAGAAAGTCAGCCTTGCTGTGTCACCTGCAATTGCTAGGGTCCAAGCTGCAGCTGTAATTTAGAGGGCTGGAATAATCACATAATTACTCTGCAGTGATTACGGGAGACTTGCATGGTCAGTGGATAAGAGAGATTAAATGGCAGCGGGAAAACAGATTCAGACATATGTTGCTAGTTAAGTTAACCACTTTGTATTAATCCTGGCCCACACAGGGAAAGTGCCATACTTCTACCAGAGGACTGGCTGCACAAAGTCCTTGCCCAGACTGCGGGGAGCATAAAGCCCCGGTACCCTGGCTCCAGTGAGTGGGAAGATTAGTTTTAAAAGAGGAAAATAGGAAGCAGGAAGATTAAGTCCTGCAGGTAATCTGCTTTTCTTTGCTGTGGCATTGCTAAGGCA
>Ga0181612_149320_pt1 | contig 23225 bp, 11 predicted proteins | sample HoacroProtozoa21_FD_119630 | JGI IMG/M metagenome (GOLD analysis project Ga0181612, IMG submission 119630) | Hoatzin crop microbial communities from Cojedes, Venezuel. Combined Assembly of Gp0051906, Gp0051904, Gp0051908
CCCCTGTAACTTTAGTTCTTCTCAAATATTCTCCCTTATTATCTCTCGCATCGTGATAATATCATTATGAAAATCAAAATCGCAACAGTTGTACATGTAGCTAATATGTTCCTTAAACACTTATTTCAGCAAACAAATGTTTAAGCAAGTGAAGACTGGGGCTCCCTTCCCTCCTCTCAATGTTTATAAACTTTTTAGAAGTAGTGCCTTCTCAAGGGACTGATTAAGCAGGAAGATTTAAAACTCCGTGATAAGAAATGCTCCATGCCTCCAAATCCTAACTCAAATTCAGTATGGAGATAAATACTTTACAAGATTTTAATAAAGACGTTAAGCATGAAGTCAAAGAGGAACCAGAGAAACCAAACCTGTCATTGCCAAGAGCAACATCACTCAAATTCAACATCCTGCAAACGAAGCATGAGAAAGGCTTATTTCCAAGGTACTCGACAACAAAGTAGAATTTGTGCTGTACTCGCTCTTCTGGAACAACACTTTCAAAAGCAGCACTGGGATTTACTTCATTGCTCAGTGCAGTCAAATTTGGAGAACAGAGCAATCATGTTTATTTTTCAGTACACCTCACATTTTCTTTAGTTAATTTATTATTTTCATCAGGAACATGTCAGTCAAAGACATTACGGAGACAGAGAGATACATACACCTATCTCCACCCAATATAACTTATGGTTGCTTCCAGATAAATATGACAATTTTCTAGTTGTATGATTTTCATATTGGAAACATCCTGCCCATTGTAGAACTATTTGCAGTAAAAATCAAGTGTTTCCTTCCCAAAAATGTAACCGTGTTTATACTTGGTGATCAAACATAATCTGGTTTTGTTGAATCAGACTATCACACAGAATACAATATGTCAATCAAAGACCTAAAAAGCTGTTCTTTCCATACTGCAGAACCCAAAAATAGGCAGAAAGGTTTTCTAACTTAAAATCTATTACGCCTTGACAGGTTACACTTTGTACACACTACCTCACTTCAATTTTAATTCCAAGCCTAGAGAGCCATTCTGTTCTAGAAACATGCACAGAGGTATAACAGGAAGGCCAAGGAAGGTTCTCCCAGACTTTATAGCAAGCACTCACAGCTCCCCCCCAACTTTTCTGATCATAGCTTTGGTCTTCTCCATGTACATGATCCACCTACACAGCTTGCCCCAAGTCCCTGCATTCAGTGACATTCTGCGTGCAAGCAGAAGGGAATCAGACACCTAAAGGCAGATCACAATTGTGTCTCTACACATCAGCCCAGGATTTCTGCTAACAAGCCTATCAATGCCAAGCAATCATTTAATTTCAGACGTGTTAAAAAAACCTTACCTAATTAGGGATTTTTACCAGTGGCCTATACATCTTTCACCAATCCATTCATAATAAGGTGAATTTGCAATGATTAATGGAAAACAAAGAGACAAACTCTAAACTGATCAACAGAAGAGACGGGAAACCAGCAAAAGAGGTATGTTACTGATTCTGAGGACAAGAGTCAAGACTGCGAGCTGCCAAACCCCTGAAATACAATAAATAATTCTTTAGAAAGATCATAAAAGAGAGAACTCCAAAATATGAAATATGAAATGAATAAGGCATGACTAAAACTTCTAGAAGCAGCTCCACATGAACTTTCCCCATATTTAGGTTACGGCCTCAGAATGAAAAATTTCAATATTTAAAGGATTAAGTACCAATAAACTATGGTTTGGCAACATGATATAATAAAAGACTGTCACATACATGTCAAAATGATTTCAAACTCAGTAAAAAGATCAATCCATGAATAAAATCAAAGAGCTATTAACCAAATGAAATAACATTTAGGCCTAAGTCTAACTGGAATCAAGAAAAAATGTCCAGTTATTTTCACAGAAACGCCTACTACAGTTTTACACAACAAACACAGAAAAGCTAGTAAACAAATCGAAGCATAAGAGAAACCTCATTTCTTTCATGACAGATACTCATTTGTGCTTAAGCAATGTCCTCAGTAAGAACTTCTGAAAGTCTGTACTGAACTTGGTTAGAGAGATGGCACTTATGAGGACCTTGAAGCTAAAACCAAACTTAATTCCTTCCTCCTTGCAGTATGAACATAATGGAAGCCACAAAGACCAGCACTAGCTGGCATCAGTCCTACTTCTCACATTCAAAGCACTGGGGGAGCATGAGATTTCATGTTCTTCGCTGCAGTAAACCAGCAGCAGCACAGGAACTTCAACATCTCTTTCCATCAGTGTGCTTCCTTGCACACAGCACCTGAAGAGAAAACGCTGAAGTTTTGTGATTTTTGTTTGTTTCTGAAATTGGAAAAAAAAAAAAAGAAAGAAAGTTTCTAAAATGTAGAAGGCAAGTTATAAATACTTCCTCAGCCTTTGCTGTAGTAAAACTAAATCTTTGTGATGAAGTTCCCCAAATGTCTTCACTGTGTTCGTAATTCTACATTTTTAATCTGTCACCATAGTCTGCAGACCACATTTTGCAGCCCTAACATAGACACTCATTGGCTACTATTATCTTTCTTCTTCAAAACAATAATTAAGGCAGCTTATTTTAAGGAGGTATCAAGGGACAGGTCTGTATTTTTCTTGACTTAGCTCTATCTAGCATTACTATTGCTATTCTCATTATCGTAATTATTTATTTTCTTGTAACTATGTCAACCAGTTTTCAGTCTACATATCGCTACACTAAGAAATTATTGTTTCACCCCCACCCGCTCTCAAGACTTCACAGGGCAATAACAACATGATTATATTAGACCTGTCTGGCATCTGATGTATGGTAAGCCGGACACATTTTCTACTGTCTTGAGCTTCTTGCATCACAGTTCCACGCCTAAAAGAAAATTGTCCTAAAAAATAGCACTTTCATATTCTCTGCAGCCATAGTACTCAAAGGAAAAGTAAATACGCGGAAAGGTTAAAACCGTTATTGACAGACTGAAATACTCGCTAAAGAAGATCAACTTGCTTTCTTCTTGGGCAACAACAAAATATTTATCCATGCAGGTATCTACCATTCTCTTCATCAGAACATAAGCTACAAAAACCACATGTATGTACACACGCAACACAAAAATGAATCAATGAATCTCCTCACGTACTTTCAGTATTTTCGCAGACAGATTTCAGGGCCAAGCACACAGCCAATCACACACTGGTCTTCACCTTGCAGATCAATATTAAAATCTCTGTAACTAACCACTTTAATCCTTAAACTGCCTGTAAACTAATTAAGGCTTCTCCAATTCCCAAACACTAAACCAGACATAGGACTGTCATTTAGTAATGGAGATTTACATATTGCAAAAAATTTCCAGCTTGCTAAAGAGCATCAGCATTTCATCTACAGGGAGAGTCACTTAAATCCGGCAAATCCCTGTTGCTGCAGCCCCATTTTGAGTGGCCTTCGTAGAGGTCCCCATCTGCCTTAATCCATAAACTTCTTGATTCTTCTAAACCCTGCTTCGAATAAATGATGAGTTAAGTAAGAAACCTGGGATTCAAAGACTGAAAACCAAAACTGAAGAAATCACAGAATATTTGGAATGTTTAAGGCATTCTAGGTCAGAAGCACCTTTGGATAATTCTTTATCGATAATCTGCTTTAAGCGATTACCCAGTCAGGTAAAATGCTGCTTTAATTTTGAATGCTCATAGAACAGGTATCACTGAAAAAAAAAAACACAAACAAAAACAAAAACTCAAACTTATCTGAAAACACAACAGAGCTGGGAAATGTTTCACAGATCCCTTTAGCCACTGTACCAAGGCTGGCCAGCAAACATTCACGGACTCACTACCACAACCTACCAAAAGGACAAGGACCATCCTGAAACACTCTCCGTGTAGGGTACAGAAACACAAGCCATGCATAGTCTGACTGCTGCTCCTCTTGATCTAAACAGCCAATGTTTAGAGAAGGAATACCACCTTCCATCTTTAAACATATACAGTATTGCAAATAGCTCTAAAACCTTGCTGTGAGAAGTGCAGTTTTGGGCAACTTTTTATTATTAACCTTATTATTGCTAACATTCACACTGTTTAGACAATGCCAATTATAAGCATACCTAATTGAGGCTATTATTTTAGCTTTAGCAACAGGACACTGGTCAGGACAGAGGATTAAAGTGGCTTTAGTGGCACTCTTCCCACTGTTGTAAACAGAGGTTCAAAAAGAAGATACGAATTGATTTTACTTTCTGCACAATTCAACAGCTGCATTTCAGATATCGCTGTATCACTTGAGACAAATTGTAAAAGCCCAAGTTAATGCACTAAAATAAACTTGTCTTCCAAGAAAACACAGAAAACCTATCATCTGAATTTCTAACTCTCAAAAAGCATGTCCTATCAGTCCTCGTATCTTTACATTGTCAGCAGACAAATGCTAAATATGACATGGATGAAAATGCTTGCAGTATATATATATAAAAATAAGAACCTGAGAAACTTTCACCATAAAGTATTTGAAGCAAGATCCTGAAAAAGACAGACAGATTGACAGAGGAAAGAGCTTACATTTTCCATCCCTAGTAGCACACCCTTTCGTTGGAAGCATGCACTTGCAATCGGTTGCTTCCATCTTTGTCGTATAAGCCTCCTATCACTTTCAAACACAGTAGTTTTGCTGTATCTGAGGATAAGTTCAATAGCACATGCAAAATGTCAACACTTGAAGTAAATCAAAACACTGTTTTCACTAATATATGATAATATGACCACAAAAAACCTGAACTGTGTTTTCTATCCTGAGTTTTTATTACGCCTACTTCAAGTTTAACCCAGTATCAGTTCAAATGCTTTATCTTCAAATATGCTAAGCATAAGTTGCAATATATTTTAGGCTCTGGAAAAAAATCCTGCATTTTGCAACTCTTCGTAAAAAAAGCATGTAGCAGCTAGAGAAAAAGGACATCTACAGCTTTCTAGGACAGTAAAATGTAAGATGAAAGTACAAAGTCTTAGAGGAACCAGAGCTCATCTCGGATCTCATCACCTCCCGTTTCAACTGTGGAGCTCATTTCTCTAAGATACATCTATTTAAATAAGTTATTTGGCAACTATGAAACTAATAAATTCTGGTTTCCTATGAGTTTGTATTCCTTTGCCCTTAAAAAGCCTCATTCACCAGAGTAGATACAAACCTTACGGTGCTGTGTAACGTCCCCACTACACAAGTGGCAAGAAATGACGGATCTCACCTGGACCTGCACAGGGTTGTGAGCTTCCCTGCAACACATGACACCTGGTCACCTGCTTGCTGTCAAACATGATACCCAATGCCTGAAATCTCTCACAAGCTCAAATTGAGATAATGGCATATAGGACAGAACAGTTATGGACCAGTAAAATGGTCAACAAATTGAGGATTGTAGAGGATGGAGATCATGATTTTTTTAAGAATTAAAGAAACGGCAAAGGTTTATAAAAATTCAAAAGAAGGGCAGATGTTTTCAGTAGCAGTATTATCAAAAAATTATAAAGAACTAACATCTACAGTGTAATCATTAACAGTTTGATTTCCTGAGTTGCTGTTGATGGTGAGCGAAGCAAAAGAGAACATTCGCATCTTCCAGCTGGGTGGTGAAGAAAGCCAGCAGTCACGCGGTTAAAAGATGGACAACAGAGGCTGCTGCTGGAGACACTGACTGTAAAGGAGTAGGAAATGGCAGGAAGACAGTAATTCAGACAAAGCAGGCAAGTAAAACATGATAGAGATTACATGGAAAAAGATCATTTAAATACAGTATATGAGTATTCTCTTGAACAGTCTCCCCACGATTTTCCTTCTTAGATAGTATATGTTGCTTTAAAGAACAGAAAGATCTGAGGCTACCTCTTCACATGTAGTTTTCCATGCACAGAGATGACAAGATTTCACTTTCTTTAAAGAACAGTTCTGTTTCTAACTGGAGTATCATTCTTACTCAATCACTGTTTTATATATCACACTGCATTTCTTTATGGTATCCCTGTGCTCCTCACAGCAATGTAAATACACATTGTTTAGGGTATAAAGTTAAAAACACAATGCTCTACCTTTAACAAACCTGTTTGTATTTTCTTTTAAATATTCTATGCAACTACTGAGGACTTAAAGAGAAACAGTACATTTAGTGTCTGGAATGGCAATTTCTTACACCAGGAGGATATTAACCTTTAATCCTTGAAATCATTAAAGAAATGTTTGTAGAAATATTTTTAGCCTCTTTATCTGGTCAAAGTACTGGAAGTTAAGTCGTGTCTGTACAAACCAATCATTTCACCAGCAGTTTTATATTTCTTTAAAGCCTCATATAAAAAGCACCTGCTTAAAGTGAGTAATGGAGTTTTATATTCATTGCACTTAGGAACAGCGTATGTAACCTATTCCGTTTTCCTCCCTTGTGGAATATATTTCAGCTTATATTGCACAGCACATTACCGACGTGTATAAAGACTCTCTGATCAGCAATTTGGACTGCAGACAGCAACCTGCATAAGTACACTTTTTTCCCCTCCTTAAATACAGTATCCACTTGATTCACCAACACAAATCAAAACCATCCTTTAAAGATGATGATCTCACCTTCACAGAGAATACGTGAAGCCCATACATGCTAACACCATGACAATGTCAGGCTACAATCTACAGCATATACCCTGCACAACCAACAAGCCATACATATGCTGCCAGCATTATCAAAAAAGAAGCTAAAATATAATCTTCCCTGGCCAAAGAACAGAAAATCTCCGTTAGCGTGATCAATTTCTGATAGGCTAAAAATCTTACTGTCTACTAAGATACAAAAACAGAAGAAAATCCAAATGCAAGGGAAGCCCTGTAACATAGCATATACTAAGGATGTGGTTTAATCTTGGAATTAGCATTTAGTCAAAAAAAAGCATGAAAAAGGGTACTTCCATACTATAGGTTATGAAAGCACATGCTTGTGACACACTTCTTCATAGCTGAGAAGCTTAATGAATTCTTCAACTCAACTTCAGCATAAGGTTTCCCTGCAGAAATATTTAGTAATGTATTTTGATAAAACTATAAACTTGCAATAGCTTAACAACAGTATTTCAATTACAACAACATTCATATTGGACTGAAGTATGTAACATAGGCATGACCTCATAACAAAAAGCATATACTATTTTTAAGTAAGCTCTCATTGTCCATTTTAAAAACAACTTAATTTTGACGGGACAATTTAAATAATTTGTGCAAACACTTTTGCATGATTAACCAGAATCATACAATTGTATTCACAAATTCATTGTCATATGTATCACTATATTATGCACAGAAAGCGCATTGATTTCAATGTATTTCAAACAGCCTGCTTAGCAGACTGATTTATCCTCTATGCACAGAATCGTATCTTCACAAAACCAGATGCTATCTTAAAGTAGACAGTTACTCTTCTTCCACCCACACATCTCCATGTTGATAAGTTTTAAATAACATGGAAAATAAATTTGCCAGAACGACTTAAATTAAGCATAGAATTACCAGTCAATATCATTGCACGCAAGTACTTACTCACTGAACTAAACAGGAAGAAGGGCTATATTACATTAGCTTTATTAGTACCTCATGGAACGCTGCAAAAGAAAGTTTGAGGTCAGGGCAAGTTTACAGAGCCCATGAGAAGCAGAAGGAACAGATACTCCATAGTCACACATTTGAAGATGTAATAGCTATGACTGGGGAAGTACGTGTTTTCTAACTTACTGCAACTGGGTTAGCACTACAGTAAGCTTGCTTGTTACAAACTAATTCTGATATACTTAGTATAGTAAATCTTGATAAATCTGCCTAATATTAAAATATCTGAGGAAGCAGAGGACTTCAAAGTTAAAATGAAATCCTGATAAATCTTCACTGTATCTTAAATGATATCCAAAGGAGAGTTTGAAAAGAAAAAATAAAGCCAACTTTTTAATCCAGAAAAACGTCACTAAGAACTTACTCTTTCTACAGTGCTGTTTCTTTTGCCATTTAGATATCCTCACCATAATTTCAAACATGTACTGAATGTCCTTAGCAGTATTATAACTCGGCTTAGCTTATAAAAAGGAGGCCTATATGAATGCCAGTTGTATGCTTTTCAACAGAAGGATGTAAACTTATTTAGCGATCTGTTTTTCTCTTTCATCTTATCTCTAGTTTCTGTGTAGATTTATAATGCTCATTGCTTCCAATTTTAACAAATCACCTAATGGCAGAAAGGAAAATATGTCAACCTTGGAATTATTTGCAGTTGTAGAAATCCCTTTTGTCTGGCTCATGCAAGGCCTGCAATCTGTTTTAAACTCAGATTGTCTGTCTTTTGTCTGACAGCCACCAAGCTGCACAAATTACTTTCTGCCTGTTCACCTGTTTGCAGCTGTGTCTGTAAGCTAAGGATTCTGTAGCTTGACTTGAGCAGCCACTCCAGGATTGATGACATGTGCTGCTGATAAACTGAGCAATTTGAAGAAATTACTGGCTAAACTTATTGAAAGACATCTGTGCATGAGCTGAGAACTAGAAGCCTTCAATTGTGTGTTTGCAACTTGCAGGGGCGGCAATCTGTTTGAAGTAATATCCTTCTATAACAGAGCTGGCCCTGACACAAAATAACTAAACCATCTTTGCAACATATTTCCTCACACACCAATAGAATTCCGCTCTTTTGGTCCTGAATTGAGGATCTAACAACAATTAAGACTTCCTATACTCATCTAGCAGAAGTAACTTCTTTTGAAGTGTTTCCATTTTTCACTCAGATTTGGCATTTTATATTGTTTCCCAGCCTTCTCTACTATACAGACTAGTTCTCAGCAGTTAATGCTAGTATGAGCATCTCTCTCACTCTCACATTAGCCAATACATGCCTTCGCACTATTATGGGGGTACAGCTCAACTCTTCCTTCCACTTCCACTACATCATTACCTCTTCATCTAATTAATATTAACACCTGAAATTTCTGCTCTAAAATTTAGTAATCAAGGAATTGTATTTCTGGCCCTTGCGAATCCGGATACTGTTTGAGCTTCTGGGAGATATTTTGAAGACACACACTGTAAGCTCACTGTAAGCACTGACTGCTACCTCAGGGTGAGCGTGTGCATGCACATGTGTGTATGCATGAAATTCTTTTGGTTTAAAAAAGCTCCACCAGACTGGTGAGCTGTGCGTGATTGTCAGTCATTTTTAAGTTGTACATTACATTTAGCGAAATAAATTCCTAAGCACTTTGGGACAGATTCTATAGCGATGTACTTCAATGTTGCTCCCATTTTCTTTGTTCTTACACATATAGCATAAGTGTGTTTCAAGTATACATTGTGACAGAGTAAGTCAAAGCAGAACTCTACACATCTTCAAATGTTTTAGTAGCCCAGAACAAACAACAAATTAAAAACAGCACTACAATTGCTTGATACAGTAAAAAGGGGGGGGGGGTGGGGGGGTGGTAGTTGAAGGGAAAGTGCGTTAAGCCTAAAACTGTAACTAAGTGCTTAAGGAACTTCCAAAGCATGTAGTCAGAAGCACAGAAACTGTCCACGTTCACATCTGCACATTAACCCCCTTCCCTTTATGCATTTAAAAAGGATTAAGTATGCAGTACTTCAGTATACGCAGTGAACCATCAAAACAAACTACTTCTTTCACCTTGCTGTCTTTACAATTAGTTCATAATGAAAGTCAAGATACTAAAATGATCAAACAATTGAGACTGGTATCTGTGATGTTTGTTAGTTTTAGCAAATGAAACTAGTGCTTCTATTTTCATTTCTTTAGTATCTGAACACAAATATTACATTTATAAGTATTTTCACAAACAAGGTCTACTAACAATGATACCAATTTTCAAAATACGTATTATATTTGATGAAAAATTATCACTGTGCTTAAACACATTTGAAAATAGGAAAGCAAAGCTTTCAAGTTAAGTAGCTATATAAATTGGGCTTTCACATTTCAGACCCCATAAACTGGATTCAATACAGAGCTGAAGTGACCTCCTGGAAAAAAGGAAATATAGTATAGTGTATATGCACACAATAAATCAAGGCCTGATTATGTGCAGCTAATAACTATACATCACTAATAATAAAACCCTTAAGATAGCATGCTACAGCAGATATCTAAGTAAATACAGTATGTTTTTATCTTTACCCTCTATGCCTATTGTGAGTTCGAGCATTTTTAATGTCAGCTTTTATTTTAAAAGAACCAAGTCGTGAGAACATTCTTATGTACCACTTCATAACTCTGACACCAAGTATGTATAAAAAGATTAGCCTTTATTTGGTATAAAATCAGTTGGCAGTTTTACATCTGTGCAATGCAACATAAATACCCCAGCTGGCATCTCAAGCTCACACACATATGGACTTCAAAACAGAAACTTCCTTATTTGCAGCACTGCCAGGGTAATTTTGAATACTCTGCATACTACAGCTATTTGTCAGGCCTCTGCAGGTGTGCACTGCACATAAACACACAGCTGTAGTCTAGCAAGCCAAGTGTTCCATCAAACACATAAAGGGAGACCTCAGCAGCTGGATTAGTCATCCCTGCAACAGGTCCAGGGAGAACAATATGGGTTAGTATTTTTGGAAAAGCATGGATGGTAAATTTATGATTATGCTGGCCTTACTGAATAACTCCTGGATTGTGTCATTTTTATGCAATGTCTGCTTATTAAAGTTTTTGTTAGAATGGCTGGAACAGACTGAGTATTTTTTAGTTTTTAATATAAACAATAAGGTAGTTTATGTACAAAATAGTTTATTAAGTGCAAAATGTTAAAAGGTTTTCATGCTAGTGGTTGGTTTTTGACAGATGTTACAATTATTTGCATTGGCTTTAACAGACAAATCACTGGAATCAATTATAGTTAGTATATCATAAAGTTTCTTACCAGTTATATATTTTACTTTGTCACATTTACTGTAACTACATAGCATTTTTCTATCTCTATGTTTTTTGCTCTAACTGCTTAGATCACAGGTGAATTCCTAAAAACAGCTGATAAAAATAAGTGCAAAATAAACACTTTATTGTAACTTGTTTGCTTGTTTAAAGTATGATTTCAATGTTTAAAAAAAACCCAAACAACAACAATTAGTCTCTCTCAGAACTGTTTGGAAGACATCAGCATCCACTCCACAGAATTTCATGGTGGTCATACAGATGTTTAAAATATTTTAATCAACCAGAACCAGCAGTAAGCCTAATTTTATGCAAGTTGCCTTTAAGAAACTTCGTATGTCAAAAGCAAGAATAAAATTAATCAACAAGAAAATTAATAAACCTTTTAAAACAATTTTTCCACCTATTTATCCAGTGTTCAGGGTAGGCTATGTACTTCAGTATTTAACAATTGTCTCCGAAAAGACAAGAAAATGTGAACACTATAAGGACAAATCCTAGATGCATTTCATCCATTAAACTATGAGTTCAAATAATATGCAGGTACTTGTGCTTGCTTCTCTTTGGTGTTTGTTTAGGATCACAAAAATTTACCAGATCTTACCCACAGCTCTCTTTTCTGAAGATGACATATTTACACGCTTACAATAGCTCTTTCAGATTTCATGTGCTGGGAGGAAGATGTCAGTTCAGCACATCAGCAGGGCAGACATCGACTGAGAACGTTACCACATTTTCCTCAAGTACAGCAGTACTTGGCAGCACCTGGGAACGCTGTGAGCAGGAATCCATTCCCAGCTGCCACTTCTTCATTAAGTTAATTGCATGATTTCAAGAAAGAAGAGAAGGGACTTCCTAAAGGTCATTTTCCTAAACATGACCTAAAGACATTTCAAGACCATGTATCTGTCATCCTCCAGAAATATCTGGTGACTCGGTGATGTACATAAAGGTTACGTTACCATTACGGTAACGTAAAATCTAATCATTAGAATTACTGACAGGTAACTAACAATCACATAGTGATTTCCTCATGTGGTATAAAGGTAGCTGTTCTTTTAAGCCCAACAGGTTGTAGTAAATGCTGAAAAGGCACACATGGCACCAGAGACAGAGATGAACAATACTCAGCCATACTCAGTATGAGAGCCAGTAAAACACAGTTTAACACCACCATAAAAAAAACACTTCAAAACCATAATGGGTATCTTTTCATGCAAACAACTATCTTTCTGAATTAAAACAGAAAATCTACAATTTCAGGGACACTTATTTTGTACCTATCTTGGATCTACAGCCTACAAAAGAGAACACCTATAGAGCTTTAACCATGGAATTACTCTTCTCTGGCAAACTGAAGACAGAGTCCGTATCAACCACACAAGAGTAAAAGGAATAGGGCAGAACAGACTGATGGTTTGAGGGCAAAGTTATCAAGATCTAATGGCTTGTTATACCACTGACAAACAAACCACACTCAAAAGAAAAACAAGAATTATTTTGTCAAAGTGATTTACCATCATATAAGAGCTCCTGAGAAATCAGTAGGCCCTACTTCAGAAACAAAACATAAAACATCTTTCTTGAAAAACAACTAAAGATGATCACGATATTATAAAGCAAAATAAGGTGATGTCCATAAAGTAAGACTGTGCCTTTCCAAACTACTAATCCTCTTGGCACAAATCTGAATTTTCAGGAAATCTTTAAGCAAGTGTTTCTGTGAATACTCCAAAATAATTTTGAGAGGAATTAGCAGTCATAAGGGTTAATCAATACTACACAGTGAACTATAAGAGAATAGCAACTAAAGAGGGGGAAAAAGAGGGCAAGGAGAAGGGTGAGAGGCATCCATTTTCCCTGGGCATTACAAGTGATACAGTGGATTATACGTGGATCTACCAGTCAGAAACTTGCATTCTAATCTTGGTTTTGAGAGGTATTTCCTGCCTGACCTCAAGAAAAACATTCAACTTTTAGGCATTAATTTCTCTCTCAAGAAATACAATGTCTTACAAGGACATTTCTTCATAAGACAGGGGAGGATTCATGTTTTGTAATTTTTTTTAGTATTATACAAATTAATCACTACCTAATTAGCACAGAACTATTATAGTGTCACTGTTCATATATGTAGACGTGAAAGAAGTTTTCTACTTGTACACAGAAGTAATCTTAACACTGCTGTTATGGGACACGATTCTGGATTAACTGAATGCCACAATAATTGTTGTGTTATACATCAGTCCCACTGCTGCAAAGTCACTCAGATTCACAGAATCACAGAATGTCAGGGGTTGGAAGGGACCTCTGTGGGTCATCCAGTCCAAACCCCCTTCCGAAGCAGGGTCACCTAGAGCAGGTCACCTAGAGCATTCACCCTTTCCAGAAGCAAAGCTTCAATATCACATATGGAAATGATGGACACAACACACATTCTACGAAGAGTATCATCATATTTTGGTACTACAAATGCATGGTGCTTAAGTGTCCATTACTGGGGCTGGGAGGTGGAATGCCCTAGTAAGAGACAGAAGACATGGAAGGAGAGCCCCCTCATAGTAGTAGGGTTCCACAAAAGGGAAAGTCCTACAGAGAGTCCTACAGAACATCAGGACCTACTTGCCTGAGCAGACTAAATATGGAACTTGGCTTGGCCTTGATGTTGGTATGGATCTGAATTTGGCCTGAGCTCTCCGAAACAACACTTTCCAACTTAAAAAAAAATGTAAAAATCTAGGCACATCATGATACGCTTTTCCCTTAGCCCATTCCCATATCCTGAGGAACCGGATTCCAGCACAATTAAATCAAGTTATAGACCCTCTTCTCTGTCTACAGTGCTCAGGCAAGTGAAGTACTTTCAACAAAAGGTCCTCTCCGGGAAGAAAGATGAACTCATTTGAGCTGACAGGGAAACACAGTACTTATTCTAATGATGAAGGATATATCTATACAGCTAGATGACAGAGATGTGTGCGTATTTTTGTCTATGTAAGTCAAATAGTATTCAGAATTTCTTCACAGTCAAGTAACCTACACTTTTGTTTCCTTTTAATTCAAAATTCATATTCAACCATTTGTCCTGGGATTTTAGGCAGTTATATTATGTATATCTTAATCAGATCCTGCCTAAGACTGTATCAAACCTGTCTGCAATAAATCAAATCAAGAAATAAAGGAAAATGAAGGCACTGCTGAACTTCTACATTTTCTGCTGCAGATAGCATGCCTTTTATCAAATTAATAAAAGTTAAAGCATATAAAACCCTTCACTTAGGAACTACTCAAGAATATTGATGAACAAGAGTGCTGCTGAATAAGAGCATTTTGTGTCTCCGCAATTTTTATTCATTCATTGAGGCCTAAACACTTAAGACATTCCTGCACAACGTTACCCAGCAGACCTTGATGATTTAGTGATGTATATAAAACTTGCCGACCACAGGAAAACTACAAGCTGAAACAAAAAAAACGGCTTGCAGTTAAGTTAATCCATTGATACAATACATTAAAGAAAATAACCCATAAACAATTACTGGAAGGATGCATCGGTTTCCTAAATTAAAGTTTGAGTCTCAGCAGTGACTTTTAAATTTTAGAAGACACCATCACTAAATGTTCCATAACAAATAAAATACTTGGTTTGTTCAAAGAGCCTATCAGGGTCAAAAGAGACAAAACCAAGGTGGGATACGCAGAGATACATTCCATTTATACAAATGGACACAAATGCAAAAGTAGTAAAAAGAATTTTGTAGCACTGAGAAACAGAGGAAAGACGTTCTGGAATTTTGGTCTTTATTCTAGTTAAATCTTATCCTGGTAAACATTACAATTAAAAAGCCATCCAGCATTTTAAAAATGCTTGACAAATGCATATGGACTGTATCTCCACAACATTTTAAAAGCCTGATAAAACCTACATTGATAAAGAACTTCCTATATTGAGAACTACACTGTTGCCCAAACAGCTGCAGCAACATTATCAAACTGTAACCAATTCCAGGCCCCTCCGGGCATCACACAGACCGTGCTCTCTTCTCTCTCCATTCCTACCCCTACTTTTTTCCCATTTTTCTTAAATACAAGCTATTTTATAGGGTGACTGTAATATGATACTATGATCATTGCTGATTGCAGTTAGAAACAGACCCTTCTAATCCAGCTGCTCTCCACTTCAACAAATGCCATTTAAAAGGTACTTCATAAAAACATTATTGCTTCATACTTAAAAGACATTAAGTCAAGATTTTGGAAATTCCATTCACTTGATTATATCAGCAAGTGCACTATATGTTACATTTATCATTAAAGCAAAATCCACGAGAACTGTTTTCCAGACTTTAGTCAATGCTCTTCTGACACATTTGGCCAATGAAAAGGATGAAAAACAGTAGTGCTTTGAAGCAATAGCCAGTAAATGCCGCTGTGGTTTACCAAGAGTGGGATGCACAACATATTAGACCACAGTTAATGAAATTAAACCATTTCTTATGGTTTTTAAATGTATCCTGTATTACTTGCTTGGAAACTACACAACTGCTTCACCTTTGAGATTTGACTTTTTTCTGTAGTAAACTGTATCTCTTACATCCATTGGTAATTAAATCAGTAAGCAGCTACCACTGCTTTGTATTTCATAACACTATTTAGGGCAAAATAACTCAATAAATAAACTGCATGTTCTTTTTTGTTTCCACATAAAAATGAAATTCTAACTTTATGTTCTTTATTCAAAGATCCAGGTAAAAGATTACTGCAGCGAAAAAAGGGTAAAGAATTTGCATACTACCTACTTGTATAAGATATGCGCTGATAAGTAGTTTCCTTCCATAATATGCCCATGAAACGTGGATTTAATGTAATGCTTTGCTTACACAGTTTTGACAGAAAAAATTCTCCTGGCAGATATTTTGGTGCAGTAGATTTTTAAATCTTTAACTGCAGTCTTCATGCACTACTTCTTCAAAGCAGCAATGAAATGGTTTATTTACCAAAATAAAACACTATTTGTCCTCTATTCTTCTGAACTCCTGAAGAACCAAACAGATAATGAATCTTCAAAACCCATTTACTTCTCTAGCATTTTTAAGTATTTACACAGTATTTATAAATCTATGGTTAAAGTCTAGCTAAATTAAATCCTTAAAGAGGACTACATGTCTCCATTATATGACAATACACTGTACAGTCTCCCATTTACATCAATAAATCTATGAAAACGTAGTATTTTTTCTTGGAATTTAAGACATAGAGCTCACAGGTAAAATGAATATCTTTCTAGCATCCAACCAGTTGTTATCTCAAGCTAAGAACTCAATTCTCCTAAGCCCTTCAAGCTTTCCAAATTAAGTTCTTCACACATGGTACTATAACAAGTTAATTTATGACTAAGCACTGTTAACTAATAAACTGTTCCAATTACCATAATTAGTTAACAGTAAACTGAGGGACAGTCAATAGTTAGGTCATTTTTACATAGCATCACTGTAACCCACTACTATTCTTCCCCTGGATCCATCAAGCCACAATTTTGCTAGTTACAGTCACCAGCAGCATGAGAAGATTTATATATGAGAGATTAGTCATGAAATAGCATCAAAAACAATCTGTAAGAGAAAAAGCAAACAACAACAAACCTTCTATTACCCCAGATCAGAACTACTGTCTTCTGTTTGCTAATTAGAGGCATTTCATTAAACATTTGGAAAAACACAGATATAAAAATTAAAACTCTTCTTTGGGGGGTGGGAAGTGTGGCGAAGAGAACGAAGATATGAGGCCTTCCAAACAACAGAACATATTTTCAGACAAATCACTTTTTCCAGACAAAAACATTAAAAAATCAGTGGACCTCTCAATGTAACTTGCAATGTTGAAACTATAGCTTCTGTATATATTAAAACAGAAGTCTCCTAAAAAGAAATGAAATGAGATAATTACTGTGCTTAGCAGAAAACTGTCCCTATTAGCAGAAGTGTTGAATAACATGATCTTTAACACAAGTTACACTGCACAACAAAGTGGCAGAAAAGCTCAGATCACATACCCTCATTTCCATAATCATTTTCACATGTCTAGAACACATTAAATACAGTACCATCTTAAAAATGAAAAGCAGACGTTCCTTTGGAAATTAATTCAATATTTAGCATGTCACACTCAGGAAAGATCTCCTTTTATAACGCAGAAAAATTGGAACATAAATAATAACTATAATTGGAAAAAAAACTAGAACATAAATAAATAACTATAGGATTGTTTATTATTTCTTTTGCCCTAACTTCGTCCTATAGGCACAAGAATACACTACAATTGTGGAAAGATGGCATTCATATCTAGAACACTGGATTCTAACAATGTCAGCCATAAGTCTTCCTCTGAAAATAAACATGTACAGAACCTAAAAAAATCATCAACATGGAACTTTCTTTACCATGCGTCTCCACATACCTCACATTAACGACTCCTGCTGACAGACTTTGATCTCAATAGTCTGCAGTCACTTCCCAGAAAGAAACAAACACACACATCACAGAACGATTCTTCTTACCAGATTCCTTCCCCACAAAAAAAAAAAAATTAAGCCTACACTTTATGTATATGCATATCCTGAATCCACATATGCTAGCATTACAGAAGTTAGAGCAAAGGAGTCTATGCAAGAATGCTAATTAGGAATTGCTGTGAATATTGCTTCTCTTTATGCTGACTTTTGAGGGCGATCAAATTCTTCCCTACAGTCTGTGTCTGGGTTATCCATACTCCAGTTGATTCTCATGTTAACTTAGCTCTGAGGGCAATTGCTTATGGAACAAAACTAAAATTATTGCATCTGTAACAGCAGTATTGTAGCTCATTTGTAATTATTCTATCCAGAGGCAAGCCCATGGTTCTTCTCACTATGGCAAATTAAGTTCAACCATTAACCTCTTCACTGTGAAGAACTTGATTATCTCTTCTGGGTAAACAGGATAACTTGTGAGAACTCACTGAAGAATTAGCAATAGGCAAGTAGAGCTAAGTGACATTCTCCCTGAAGATCACACTACAAGATATGTTAAATTAAGCTTTAGTTTGCATCTTCTTCCAGAACTTTTCATTACGCTACTACAACAAATTCAGAAATTATGCATATGGGAATGGAAATTAATTTTGCAGTGCTAAGAAGCAAATGTATAACAAACAATAATAATGGAACTTTTCAAATTGCATCGGTGCTTTGAAGAACATATATGTGTAAGTAGGGTAGCAAGGGAGAATTCCTCTTTGAGTTCAATTATATGATAGAATAAATAAAACATTCTAACATTAAGCTTCTCCATTTACATCGCAATGCATTAGATACTTCTTGAAGTGGTTACACAACATATGAGAGTGTAGTTTCCAAGACTTCAGACAACGTCAATAAACAAAGGAAAGAAATTTTTTCAACACACCAATCAGAATGCATAATTAATAATCAGACAAGTTTCAAATAAATTCCCAGAGGAAATAGTTAACTAATAACCTTTTCACAGAGTACACAGAAGCAATGTGTAGACCAGCTATATGAAATGGCAACTGATGTTAAACACACTAACTTTCAATAGGCTTCATCCTATCATGGGAAACTATACATCTGCCAATGCACTCACAGGTGGAAAGATCTGGGTTGTTATCTTGCCAACCCAGAATATTCCATTGCAACAGGAGACAATAAACAAAAGACAGACCATACAAAAGGCAAAAACTATTTACAACAGGAAATCAAGGAAAGAGAAGATGATGTTAACATGATTTGTGAAAGGCAATTTATCCCATAACAGTGACCCCAACTTAAAAAAAAAAAAAAAAAAAAAAAACCTTTGAACCCGGGGCAAAAAACAAAAAAAAAAATCCCCCCCAAAAATTGAAGATTCAAATGCCTTTGAAAGAAGAAAATATGCCCACACTGATTTGGGCACACATAAATGCAATGGGCAAAATAAAAGAAAACAAGACAGATCTCATTTCTTGTATAAGAAATGTGTATTTTTTTAATTTCCTCTTCTAAGGATGTCATCACTTTAGGGTGAGGCCAAAAATACCCAGATGTTTTAATACAAAATATTAAGAATAATCTTGCTGATGATCAAATTTTGGTTTTCCAGAAGACAGCTGTTAACATTAAAAATGGAGGCTGCTGGCAGTTTTAGAAACCTATTCATTTAGAATTACTCCAACAACTTCCTTACAGACAATGCATTTGTCACATTTAAAAAAAAAGGGAATACAGTTTTACAATTCATTAAGCTGCCTTTCAGTCACACATAAACTGACAATTCTCAGTTACATTCCCTAAAGATTTGCAGAAGTCTAAAATATTTCTGCTGCAATTGTATATACCAAGTAATTTGAAACCCAAAAAACAGTAGTGATAAGTATTTTAGAAGAATGCCACCTAAAGAAATCTCATCTGTGTTGCTGATCAGTTACTTTGCTAGTATGAAAAATACCCCACCTACACAAATACATGACATACTCAAGGGAGATATAAAGAAACAAAGATGAAAACAAAGGAAAACACTTGCTCTTGCTCCAATTGCACCCAGTGATCACAAAACAGGTAGACCATTTACATATTCAAGTAACTGAAGGAAAGGCTAACCTTCCTTAGGAAATAAAAATCCCAAAGGAAATGAAAGTGGAAATGAAGCCAAGGGAAAAAGGTATTTGGCTCTACACACTCTAAGAATTGCCTACAGCAGTGTATTAGAGAGGTCCCTGGAGTCCGGCTGAGCTTCAACAGCGGCAGCATTACACCGTAAATATTGGGTCATCAGTGGCATAGTTGGCTGATTAAGAGATGAGGTAACATATTTACTTACTTTAGTAAGAAACAGCACAAAATACAGCCATACAGCCTGATATACAGAGAATTTTTGTACAGATATCAAAAAAAGCAAAAGATTTAAATCAATCATTTTATTAGAAGAAAATTAAAGTGACAGAAGGACTGCAAGGAGATTGCATCTTACTTCTTTGCACAGAACGTAGAGCAAACTAATCCCACCACCATCCCCAAAAAACCCAAATCACAAACAGAGTAAATCCATATTTATTCCAGTAACACCACCCAAGAAGGACTTTCATTCGCCGAGAATTATCCAGAGGCCAGGTGAGGTAGCTCTTAAAAAAAAACATTGTAACTGGTTTTATACCATGGATAATATTAGTGCTTAGAATAGTTTTGGATACAAATAGTAGATTTTTTGCACAGTATACCCATGCAGCTGTACAGAGGCTTCCTTCACAACTCTACAATTGCAAGATCCCTTTGCAAACACAATCTTCATATGCACCTTCCTATAAACAAAAATCTTTATTCTCTTGACTCCTGCTTTAAATTTCTCCTCTCACATCTCCAAACTAGGCAAGATGACAACCTTTCAATGTTGACTTTTTTTTTTCCTTCTTTAATGCCAGAAAGAAACACTTGAAGTTTTTATGGCAGTATCTCTGCAGAAATCCCGCCATGTGAGACTGGCTAAGAAGTGACAACTTCCGAAATGACCACCCAACAGGAGTACTACATAAAAGAAATGAAAACTGCTTTACAGAAAGTTACTCACCACTGCCAAACTGAGGGACTAAATCCTACCTACATGCTGACTACTGATACCTACTTTGTAAATTTCAGTGTAGGGATGTTACTAAAAGAAATGTCAGCTGTTTCACCTCTCAAGAGTAACGTACAAAATACTTTTTGGCACAGTGCTACAAGTATGTTACAGCATAGCAGAATGTAGAATTTCAGCAACTTTGACATCCTTTTGACTGATGCAGTGTGCACTTCAGCATTAACAGACGAGGCACAAATAATCCTACACAATTTATGTAAGTCCAGTATAAAGAATAAGAAGTGGGTATTAATAATTGTTTTGAACACAAAAAGAATGTAAACAATCTTAACCTGCAAGATTCTGCATCTTTCAGAAAGTAAAAGAAAAGAAGCTGATGCATTAAAATAAGAGCTTGAGATTGCTGCAAGAGCGTGATACCAAGACCAGCTTATAAATTTATTCAGCTCGGAGGTGTTCTCTCTTGGGGCAATGCCATCATGCCTTCTGCCTTGAGTTACCTCTCATGCTCGTGTGGGCACATTGTAAGCCAGATAAATGGCTACACTGACCCTCAGAAGGAGCAACTTCCAGCTGGACCTACAAGCTGAACTAACTGCTCACATATCTGCCTGATCATTAGAAGGTGTGGGAAAGCTGCTGTCAGGACTGGAAGGGAGGACCACCCCTTTACACAGTAGTATGACCCTACATCTTCTAAAAATAATAGGAAATCACACCCTTTGTAAGACAGTACAGATGAAGTTTTAAAACCCTCTTATCCTCATGAAAATGCCTGCAATCAAAATCCAGCATGCAAACACTCCAATAGCGTATACAAGAATAAACAGGTGTCAAAAGTTTCAGAAAGACTATCTATGTCTTTGTAAGAACTAGATCCAAGTTTTATGTGTTTATTCCTTGAACCCTTAAAGCCTTCCATTAAGGGTATAATTAGACTGAAAAAATCATTTAAAAAAAAAAATCTGGCTCAAACACACTGTAATCATAGGGCTGAGCAGGGACAAAGCCAAACTCTGAAACCATTATAAAGAGATATGATAAATACAAAGAAAGAACACAAACCACTGCTTTGTTTCTGGGTAATGTACTTCACATCCTTCCCCTGCAAAGGTAAATACTATTGGTTTTCAGCTATTGCCTAGAGACCTCAGGTATCAGGGCCCCGATGTGCTAGATTAGTGATTCTAAACAGCCATGAACGAATGAATGCCACGACTACATTAACTTAATACATTTAAGTGTTAAAACCAACTATGGATTTGCCATCATAGTAACAAAAAAAAAATTGAGATCCATAATATAAGATACTATACACATATTACTGAAGAATGTTTTGAGCACTTAGAGTCTAGCTAAGGATATGCAATCAGGCAAGTGAGGAGACAGATATGTGAACATGACTGACAAACTTGGGATTTGCAGTTTCCACCTCACATCCCCACAAATAAATTAACTACAAAAATATTACCAATTAGTGTTCAGAAATTTTGAATTTTATTTCTTCCCCCATGTCATAAGACGACAAAAAAATTAATAACATGTATTTCTTCCACAGGGTGCCTGTAAGTAATTACAGATCACATACGCTTGGAAGAAGCTCACATGCTTTGGATTCTCAATGGTAGCAACAAAAGAGAAAAGAATTGACTGTCTAACATTAAATGAAGTGAAGATGGAAGTTTAAGGCAACTTGAGACAAGCCCCTACAGAGTGAAGGAAAGCAAAAGACAAGACAGCAAATATAAAGAAACCAAATAGAACATCCCTCTACACAGAGAGACAGAACTAATAGGGTCAGTAACAAAGCTTTGAGTAAAACGGTACAAACAACATTTGAATACGTACTTCATTTTCTCAGACCAAGTCCAAACATCTAAAACAGTGCTGGTAATGTAAATTAATACATACATACAGCATTCGTGCAAGAGAGATAGCGAGAGATCATTTCTTCCTATAACACGACCCAGCAGGACCATCTCCAGTATCAAGTAACCAAGACAGCCACCTGTCCCAATGGTGAGTTACACAAGACAACAAAAAGTAAAATACTTCTCTGCTGAAAATAGTTTCCTACTAAAAGGCACTACATTGTCAAAAGTCATTACTAACTTTCTTAGAATTCCATTGGGCATTAAGATGGAAATAGCCATTACGAAAAAAATGAGGGAGAGAAGTTCCTTGTACTCAATAATTTGAGTTTGCATAAAAAAAATATTACTATACAATATATATTTGCTCTATGTCATTTTAGACTAACATACAAATCTTCAGTTCAATTAAGACAAAAATGTTTCCTTCACATAAACAGTTTGCATTCAAAATATCATTGAAGAATGTAAGCATTAAACCGTAGGCCCACCTAGACCAACATTCCACCTGGAACCAATGCTGGATTACTAAGGAACAGCACCAGAACAGCTGAAGTCTGAATGACATTTCCTAGGCGATACTTGAACTGCTAAGAACACATGACTTCTGAACCAGAAGGGTTGTCAAGTGAAAACCAATGGACGTCATCTATCAGGATTTTCGTAAAGCCTTTGACACGGTCCCCCACAACACCCTTCTCTCTAAATTGGAGAGCCATGGATTTGATGGGTGGACCGTTCGGTGGATAAGGAATTGGTTGGATGGTCACAGCCAAAGGGTAGTGATCAACGGCTCAATGTTCAGATGGAGACC
>Ga0181612_157398_pt1 | contig 23222 bp, 11 predicted proteins | sample HoacroProtozoa21_FD_119630 | JGI IMG/M metagenome (GOLD analysis project Ga0181612, IMG submission 119630) | Hoatzin crop microbial communities from Cojedes, Venezuel. Combined Assembly of Gp0051906, Gp0051904, Gp0051908
AGAGGTCCCTTTCAACCCCTAACATTCTGTGATTCTGTGTGATTCTGTAATATTAGCTACTGCACTTCAGAGATCACCCAAATGCTAACGTGGAGAACCTATTATATTCTGCTTACTCGTATCAGCATGTGCCTGAGCCAAGGGTAGAAGGGAAAGCATGTGAAAATCAATGCCATTCCACTCTGACCTCAGGAGATAGCAGGGCATGTAGGTAGAGTGTTTCCACTCTTGGGTGGCATGGCATTGCAACTAGTAACATCGTGCCTTAGAAAGAGTATCAAAAGATGAGAAGAATCACCCCACAGAAAAAGTACAGAAAATAACGGTTGTCGTTATATCTGATAGAACAGAAGAGCGGTGCAAGCATCATAATGAAGTAAATCAACAAGAAACCTTTCAGATCCTTGATTAGAACAAGCAGGTACATACCTACTTATATTAACTTTTTAAAAAATGGAATTAGATACAGTCTTTTTGTTTACCGTCAACCGAAAGGGTGGTGTAGCCTGAGTAAAGGCTATGTTGCCTTGCCTATGCTTTTTCAGAGTCTGAGTCTCTCTCTGCAGCTGAGAAGCAGAACTTCTCCGTGTCTCTCTTCTGACTGTGTTAGGCAGGATGACAAAAGAAGCAGTGCCTTTGAATATGGAAAAGAAAAAAAAGTTATTCTATTCGAACACGAATGACTTGTGGTTTCCCGAACATATTTCAGCCCCTTGCAACATTTTGTGAAACTTGTCTCAAATCTGGTTAAAATCAGTGAACAGCTAAACTTTATAATTCTGTACTTCCCGTTTCCTCAGTAAACCAAGTTGAATTGTGCAGTCGTCCGCTTTAAGACACAGGACTGAAGCATGCTTTGTAGGTACTGCCTCAGTTTTGAGCAATTTGGTCTCTGCCAAGAAAGACTAATTAGTAGACCCATAGTTTGTGCAGAATTTTATTTACCCTTCTTACATTCACTTCCCCTTAGCTGCGACAGCCTAACTCCCTGTTAGTCAACAACGTGCCTGAGAATGGTTGTACGTCCTTTTGCAGGCAATTCAAAAGTACTGTTACTCACTAATACCACCTTCTCCAGATACAAGAGCTGTAGCCTGCTGGAGGTATACATTAATAATACGCTAATATGCATTAGCCAGTAAGTGTTTGATGCAAAAAGCAGGTGAACACGTTAAAAAAGCTAAAATATTTTATTGTGTCATAACTGGCTACTGTCAATGGGGATTTCAGACATGTTTGTTACTGTGATGTGTCAGTGCCAAAGGCCTCTGGATGTTTGTTCTTGATCCCCTGTTTCTGGGTATTTGTTGTCCCAAATACCACAATGTACTCTGGTAGCAAGCCACAGATGGCAAATGGGACCGGCGTGTATATCTCACTGCAACCACATGTCTAAGGACAGTTTAATGGACAGAATTACATTTTGTGTAAGCACACATACAAGTCTCAGGTGCAGATCTTGTCAGAGGATGCTTATTTCTACTTCTGGATGGCCCTCTGCTTCACCAGCTGTCTTATTGCAAGAGGCTCTGCACGTCTTCCTGACAGCTAAGGCCGTGTTGATGGCTGCATATGCAAATAACAAAGTGGGCCTAAATAGCCCCATCTTGCCTGAGACATAGCCTAGTTTTTTTCCATGACCATCTCCACACAGTGTGAGTTGAAAAAATCCAGTTAGGAAATAGGAAGTATTGTGGGCAGACTTTCGGAGCAAGACGATATGTTGTTGTGAAGTAAATATGGAAGAGTATGGTTAAAAAATAAATAAAATTGAAAGCTAAAGCAGGGTGATACTTAGGTTTCTTCCAAGCTGTCTCTCTGTTAAAACTTACACATTCATCACTGAAAATCTCTGTAGGGACCGATTTGGTTTTTAAGCAAACCCTCAGTAGTAAATCTCTCAAGTATAACTCTTTGGCCAGATTACTCTAAAGTGAGTTAACCCACTCTTTTCCAAAAGTTCCCTTTGTGTTCCTTGCCTCCCTGTACTCAATCTTCAGACCTGGCATCCTGGACCTCTAAGAATACTGTCCCAGTGCAACCTGCAAGTTAACACTGGGCTAAATCCTCAAGACATTACACTGCACATCACTATACGTGGATGTAAAAATCTCCAGATTTGAACATGGAGCAGGCAAGACCCTAACCAAGCTGACTTTCAGATAACTTTGCAGAATACAGATATAAAGAATATATTACACCCTCTCCTCCCTGTCTTGCCTCTTGTAATTGATGCATGCCTGTCAGCTTCACTTCCTGAGACTGTACAAATCTCTGCTGACTCCTTTCTGCCTTTGACTTTACATCTACCAACCAGTATTTTCTTCCTGTCCATCCACTCAAAGTGTGACTTTAAAAAGCAGAGATCATCTGCTCCTAAAATCTCCGTAATGAGGGATCTGTAAGTTTTCTGATGAAGAACAGTAGCTTGTCATCCACTCATTTCTCTGGCATGTAAATACACTGAGGTGACCAAGGGAACGGGGAGCTTGCTGCCACCAGGCTTCTCGGGGTGCTTGTTGGAGGCACAACATGCTTACTGACATGTCCGCGCAGAGAGCGCAGGGTGAGATACACTGATGTGTGCAAGTGTGACTGTGAGGGAAAGATGCCTTCTGCCTACAGTTGGTGAAAGTCCTGAGGGCTGATTCTCAAAAATGTGAGCAAAACTGACAGCAAAGTGTTTACTATGATTTCTTTCTGAATTTCTACACAGAAGAGTTTAATTGGTGGGACTTTCTAAAGACATGCATGTCAGCTAGGTGCAAGATACAAGCATTTGAAAACAACCTGATGCATGCAAGTACTTCACCCCCGATTACCTACATGATGCAAATATAGATCTCGAGTATTTGTGAACTCAGTGAACTTGAGGTTATGGTATAATGTAACCAAGCTGCCTGTGCCAGAAATTTGGTGAGGTTTTGGTGCTGTCACAAGCTGCTGTTTCTTTTGCTTTCCCCTTCCCTGAAGGCTTTGTGCCTGTGCAGCAGCACAGGATGCCGTTACACATGGCTACTCAAGTCGCACAGTGGTTACAGAAATTAGGCACAGCGCTTATCAATCTCCTGTTTGACTGCAGGCTCCCATTCTGCTGACCACAGAACTTCACAGTAGGTGTGCTACCTGTGCCAGGGTTTACAGGTGTGCCTGAATACTGGCTTACTTCAGACCTGGCCTAATTTGTTCTGTATTGGCCTACATGGGGTATTGAAGGGTTTCAGAAGTTAATAAGCCCAGAGGAAATAGGCAAGCTCAAGGAATTAGGTTGTGAATGTAGTGCTACTTGAATCACTCCATTTCAGCACTCCTGTATAACACTAATTTTCTTCTTAAGAAAGAATTTAATCAACATGTATTTCTGCTTCTATTTAGGGAGCCACTCAGCCAGTGCACTTACTATGTCACGAATGTCAAAACACTGATGCACTAATCACAAAGAGAATATGCAAAAGAGAAAACAAGAATTGCTTGTGAAAATATATTTTCTCCAGCCAGACTCGGTGAAGATACTCATTTTTCTAGAGCTATGCAAAAAAAAAAAAAAAAAAAAATCACCTTCACTATTCGACTTCTGTTAATAGCCTCTGATTTCCAGTGTATTACAGGCTTTGTAGGACAAGTTTCCACCTTACCAGATTGATGTGCTAACCTTGAAAGAAATTGCAAAATTGTTTGATTCTTCAGTTATCATCTAAATCAGCTTCTGAATTTCTTTCAGCCTCTCTAAATGTATCACTCTGGGAAACTTCTTGGTTAGGAGGAATAAGAGAATTCACATTATGAACAGAAAATATCATTGACTGATCCCAAAGGAATCACAAGACAAGTACCGGTGGCTTGATTGTCTTCTCTACACAAACGGCATGGTTTACACATGCCTGTTTTTCAGTGGTAGGGTCATGTAAGTGGCTTCCACCTGCTCATTTTTTGTCCTCTCAGTGGTGTCAGTGCAAGTGCTTATGAAGCCACAAGATGAAGTAATCAGGGAATATATAGAGGTTAAAAATACTGTCTTTTCTTTTTAAGGGTAATTTCCAGCTTGGCTCACTCATCGACCCAGTTCATCATAGGGTCCCACAACAGTAGTACCAGCTTAATCAGTGCCAGGTGGGAGGGAGGAAGGGAGGGGGAGGCATCTCTCCATGTTCCAAAAGAAACACGCACGCAATCCATTGCCTCTCCCCCGGTCACTGGAGCAGTGTGAAGTGACTTCACACCTTTTGAAGTCCCAGAACAGTGTGAGGGGGAGTGATGTTTCTTTAAATGAAACTCCAGTGCAGAACGGAATGGCCCTTCTGATTAAACACACTGTCCGGCACTGCTCATCTGCTGCATTGTGCGTTACGTGCTGCAGCGTTCACCTCTCCAAGTCTGCAACTATCCGGAGGAGGATTTTTTAAAGCAGAAGCTTGACAAAGAGACCTATACCCAGAACAAAATGCTTTCCCAAGTACTAAGTGCTATACATGACAGTTGTTCGTGGCAGCTACATTTTTATGCATTTGCGCGAATAGTGTAGTAAGCATAGTGTAAACATGCATCATTCTTTTGGCTCAGCATTCATTCATGACTACTCTCATTGCAGTTGCAGAGCTGCAAAGCAGTGCCTGCTTTTCTCTTACAGACACCTCCACAGTAATTTCCTTAGGAAGTAAGCTCACTTTCCCCCTTGGAAGGGCTTTCAGAAAACGAGGGAACTCCTTTCAGTGTCAGCCGCTGAGGACTGGGTTGGAGTGCATGTGCTTTTTATTTATTTATTTAAAACACCAAAGTATTTCTCTGTAACAACTTGTCAGCTAATGAGTTCTTTTAAAACGTGTCTCCTAAATAGCATACACAGTATTGTTTTATTGATAGTCTCCAATTAATAGATATTATAAAAACATAAACAGGAGGAATGGAAAAATCATTAAAAGGGTGGCTTTTGGCTTCTTTCATTTGGATGAAATAAATGGGTTATATTGCTGCTGTTATTACTGATACTAGACATGAAGCAGATTAAAACAACGTATATTTTCAGTACTAAATGCTTGAGATGTGCACAGATGCAGGCTCAAAGCAGAACGAGTACATTGCTGTCATTTTGGGAAAACCACAGCTCATTTGACAGCCCTCTCTCTGTACATCAGAAAAATCAGGGGACACCATGCCCTGAGGACTCCACTAACGAGGATCAGGTAGCTGCAGGAGAGGTGTAGCTTAAGGCGAAAAGGCCAGCATAGTCATTCCATTCCCTCCAATATTCTGGCTCCAGCTGAGCCACCTATTTAAATAACCTCTTTCCTCAGAGCAGGAATAAACAGTGCTGCGTATCCTAAAGAGCATTTATTTACACGGTGATGTATATCCGCAGTTACCAGGCGAGGTGAATGCTTCATTCAGGCCAGCCCTGGTACCTCAGCCACAGAGCCACTTACGCACACATTGCCCTGCTCAGTGTGTTCATCATACCAGGGCAGCCTGGAAATAGGTTATCTAGCACACCAGTGCTTTTCATGACAGCTTCAAGAGCTCTGGGATATGCAAAGGGGGGCGAAAAAGCAAACGTTCCCCAGCCCACTGGACGCCACCTCAAAGGCAGTAACGCTGGTGGGAAGTCTCAGACCGGTATCCCGAGCAGGGGCACACTGACCTCAGACGTGTTTTGGTATCCACCTGGAATTCAAAGGATCTGTCTCAGAGAAACTCCTTCAAAGGAGTGAGTTTAGGAACATTTTACTTTGAGTCTTAAAGCAGTAGTAGAGCTAGTAAATGCAGAGCAATACAAAGATGGCATAAATAACTGTGTCACCCCGCTCCCAAGATGTATGCGTTAAAAAATGCTTCCAAGCTAAATCACAGAGAAAGCTAAAACACCTAGAGTTGCTGCTTCCGGAGGTTAAAGGTTGCTATCTGCTGGCCAGCCTCTTAGCAAGGCCTGACCCAAATTCAGAGGTGAGGGCCCCAAAAGAGAAAGGTCAAAACAGAAGACGTCGTGCAATTCGCTATCAGAAGAACACACAACTGGGGAAGAGCTCTTCTGTCGCTACCTCCCTCATTTGCACATAGACAGCTTGGCTACTGCTTGGGTGATAGAACAAAGGGTAGAAGAAATCGTAATTTCTGTCATCGGGCAGGAGCTATCTGGGTGACAGCAATGATAAGCTGATTCTGGGTCTTGGAAATCATCCCGCCCTGCTCATGTCTGATCTTTGTTTGCCCACGATCACTTTCTTGGTACCTGTTTCTCATCAGCATCACTTCTTTGCTTAGCTTATGCTAATTTATATCCGTAAAATAAAGCCCATTTAAACATTGCAGGCAAGTCAAAACTATAAAAGAAAAAGATTTCTTCAACAAGAACAAGTATCTTTTCCAGCCTGAAGTTTACTGCTTCCTGAATTCATGAGAGATATATAACTTCATTGCTCTTACTGGAGTAACAGTGTCTAGGCAAAGCTGTGAACTAAGCCAATGAGGGTGGGCATACGTAACCACAGCTTCAGCAAACAGGGACTGCTCCTACCCTCAGAAGGATGTTTTCAGGAGAAGAAAATCAATTTTATGTGGACCATTTAAGATCTTTAAATATATCTTGAAATTTCAAGGCTAAAATTCGTGTCCTAAGGTAACGGCTCAGGCTTATGTCCCTAAAATTTTCAAAGCTCACATAGTAAGTTTTATTTAACTACATTTTCAGTCACAAATGTTTTAACCTATGTTATGCAGCCACAGTCTAGCTTTGACACTGTAATCAGACTACGGATTGTATTTATGTAAGTACATATATAAATATGGAAGTATATTAAAGGGAATAGTATTAAACAGTAAGCACTGCTCTCAGAAAATTTCATCTTTAAAATATAAAACTTATAGCCTCTTGAATTCATAATACGACCCATAATCATCTTTTGAAGCCTAAACCTCATAAAAGCCTGATTTTCTTTACTTAATTTATAAATATTTAGAAATTAAATTAATGAATTAGTTATTTTTCATACTGTGTTTTTCAAGATTCTGATTTATAGAAACATGTTCCCTTGCAAGCCTCTACAGTCTTAAGCAGCATGAAAAAATATGGTACCATTTTATAAGAATAAACTACAGTGAGGAAGTCACTTGTAGAACAGCAGCATTTCAGTGTGAAACTGCCAACACATTTACTGCCTAATGCCTATATTTAATTAAACCAGCCTGTGAACATAACAGAGAATGCAGCTTCTATGTTTTTTGAAGATGGTCCAGTGTGCATTCCACATGGACCATGTGTGTGGTCTTTTCATGGTCAGAAAACAATATTCTTCTCATGTCCCATGTTTTCTGTGGTAATCTTAGCTGGCTGTGTACTCCATCCAAATGTTGAACAGTCCTTTGCTTGCAGATTCACAATGAAACCCTGCAGTGTCCAGCATTGCACGTAATAAATACACTACACTTGGTATTATGGTGTAACAGACTGTGAAAGCTATGTAGACGAGCTTGTCATATCCACCCTTTAACATTAGTGTTTTTATTTTGGTTGAGGGGGAAAAGTAGTGGAGTTAGTAATGATTTACATTTTTATTTATGCACTCTTAAGTCCCACATTTATGCTGCTAGAACAATTTGCTCATTGGCTTTTTCATTCTATTTGCAAAAACACCAGTTACGAGAATGGGCGAGGAGGTCTAACAGGAGGTTTCGCACCACCAGAGAAGGAAAGAACATTGTTAAACAGGAAAAATTTTCCAGCGTACCAAAGAACCAGAAAATCTGAAAACAGATCAAGTAAGCTCTTAGAAGACTGACTACTTGAAAATAATACCAATTTTATTATCAGTTTACTTATCCATTTTTTTCTTGAGAAGTGAAGTTAGGATCTTTGATGTTTGTGTGTTATAAGACTTTATGATATCTTTGGATGATCTTTAAAATTTCGGTGAAAGACACCTGGATTCGGGGGGGTGGATGTGTCTCAGTTTAACAACCCCCAACCACATGCCTCAAATGGAATTTAATTTTGTTTAAAAAGTATACAAGAAATTTACAAGCTTTTCAGAGAATACAGGACACAAACTGACAGCTATGAGCTTCTCGTGCCATTAGGAGGCCTGAATTTCCGTTATACACTCACTTGGCTAATAGCCTGGTTTCAGCCACAGCTCCCTTTCATAGAGGGAAAAGAGTGGAAGAATGGAAAGATATTTGAAGATGCAGCTTCTTGTCCTTTCTGGACAGTCAAGACAGAGAGTGATAGCTGGGTATTCATAACTCTGGAGAGTGGTTCATCCCTGATTCATACAAGCTGTTCCCTTCAATGAAACAGGAAGAAGCCAGCACAATAGAGGTTTTTCAGAGTGAAGAAACTGGGAAGGACTTAGCATCACAAGGCAGCAAACTGCTGTTATTATGAAAGACATTATGAAATAGTTTGTGGTTCTAAGATTAATTTTAGCTTAAGCTTCAACTTCAGAGCAGCTGCCAGTCGCTGACTCTCAACCCCTCATTCTCTCAGTTGCAAAATGGGGGACAAGCAGAGCACAAAAACCCTTTTCAAGCAGCTGTCCTCCTGGCCACCTACACCTTGACTCAAGTGAATATCAGGTCTCCAATCTGCAAAGGCTCTCGAGACTCCTTGCACCAATGCTGGACACTACATATTCCAGATAACACAGGATTTTTCATCATTTACAGTGAATTTCTAGTCCGACGTGAAAAGTGCACATGATGCAGCTCCTTCCACTACTTTTGTGGCAGATGGACATGTTAGTCCGAGTTTTCAGTCATCTGAAAAAACATCTACTTCGAAGACACAGGAAAATTGTCTTGAGCATTTTTTAATTAGGCCTCTGGCTACAGTCCTAACTGTAGCTGCAGTGTAAGTGAATATGGTACCAATACACTTGTCCACTCTCACAAGACAAAAAAGACAGGTAAACTGACAAACCATTTATGCACTGAAATGCATTTTTATAAAGATGAGACAATCGTTAACTTGATTTCTCATCCTTTCTTAAAGAATAGTACTAAAAAATATTGTAGAGGTATAACCTAAAATTGTTGTAGCGATTTTTTGATATAACAAACTTCCCTCTGTCCCTCACTGCAATCTTGGTCTTGGCTTTTCTTAGTTCATCTGCCCTGTTACACAGCAGTATTTTGTTGAGTTAAATGGCAGATTTTTTATATCATGCCTCGGTAAAGCTTTCCAACTTTTTTGGTATCCAAAGCAAGCTACCTTTAAGTATTGCAGCAGCCTGAAAAGAACGCAGTGTGACTACAACCATGGCTGTTTCGTCTTGTAACGGTTCCACTTTTTCTGTCCCTCCCCCAAATTCTTTTCGGTAGGGAAACAATAGAATGAGCCATTCTCCATAGGCAGTGTCTCATTGCCAGAATGAAACAGTCTAAGCAGCAACATTCACACTAGATAAACATGCTTGTGGCTGCACAGACCAAGGAAAAAACAGTATGAAGTTAAGAGCCTTAATATCGTTTGCTAACTGTCAACAAGGAAACTCTGTCTTTCAGAAAGGCTGTATAGGAACTGAAAAATAATTGCGTATGAAGGACTGTACTCTGATTCCACAACCACAGGTTAGAGAAGCAGGCAGGCAGTACACCATGATAATCATCGCAGAGAATGACGGCTCACAGAAAGCTTAAAAACAGCAGAAGAAACAACAATTTTCTGTCTGTGTGCATCCTTGCCATGAGAAGAGGGAGCAAGCAGTGGCATTTCATGGGAATGCCTTCACAGACTGCTCAAGGGAGGCAACCCAGAGGAGACCCTCTGGGGGGTCCCTACTTCCAGAGGACCAAACCCACATGGCTACCCATTATGTCTCTGCCTTTAGCAGGAGAGCCAGTGCGGAACACAAAGGCTGTGATCTGCTGAATAACCACGGCAAGCTCCACTACTCTCCTGAAGGTCCTTGGGGTACCTACCGCTTCGTTCGCCCACATCCTTCTGGCAGGGCTGGTGTGATCCATAGGTGCCCCTCAGATCCTGCTCCTCCAAACCAGAGGAGCCCCTGCAGAGAATCAGGGCTCCTCCCCCCCTAGGATTTTCCTCCCAAAGAAAGCCAGAGCGTGAGCACTGCACGGCAGCAATGCATTCCGATCTCAGACCAAGGTGGAGGTGGGAGGCAAACAGGAGGTATGCCTCAGGGCGAGGGTTACCATACACAGTGTGGGTGCACCTGCTCTGTGCTATGTGCAGCCGCTCTACATTTCAAGTTTATATGATGCTTTTTGTACTGGAAAGCATTAAAGATCCCCTTCCCCCAACAGAAGAAACATTGTATAAACAAAAATCCAAATCCTCACATGCAGGTACAGATGACCCCTTTCAAAGCTCTGCAGCTGAATTTTACATATCCCAGAAGTAATTAAAAACACACGTTATAATTCCAAAACCACAGCAGATCTACACTGTCCAACTGGAACTCTCTACACTGCAACATGTTTGGTTCGGCAGTTCATTGCTGATATGTAATCAGGCAATGGTTTGGTGACTGAGTTTGCACAGATGGTGAGGCATCCCTCGGCAAAGCACTAAGACTATGTCGAAAGGCCTCTGGGGAAAGGATCACCTTTTAAATCAGTGTTTATATAATGCCCTGCACAATGGGAAACCAAATCCTCTTCGAATTTCTAGATTCCATCAAAACTTGCCTGTAAGTTTGTGTGTATTACGCACACATTATTTATGCATTATAGAAGGACTGAATGACAACCAAGTAAAAGTCAGATTCCTTGCCTCTATTTAGTTAGAGTGGGATTTTTGAGGATTGCTCAGTGTCTTTCTGAAATTCTATTCTAAAGGGATAATTTATTAGACAACGGGTATATGAGAGCAAATTTTCTGGAAGGAGACAGATGGTTTTGTACGACGATGCCTACCCGCCTATAGCTACACCCTGGGCTAGGGCAAGGTCACCAGCTCTGCTGCAAGGCTTCCAGAAAGCCCGTTAGTCAATAATCTGTGTGGATTTGTAAACTGACCATTCTACTTTCTTTGCAAATCCTTTAGGTGATATCTGGGTGCATCTCTGATGCCAGCGAAACTTAGGTGGAGCTGTGAGAGTAGGCAAGGCTGTTGCAGCACAGTCTCTCAGCCTTCTTCTCTGGCTGGCTGGGTTTCTTTGGATCCAGGCTTTTGAGAACTAGATCTGTGATGTGATCCCAAGGGACAGATTGAGTCTCAAAGATGAATGAACCATGCAATAAACATCATAAAGTCTTTTATCTTGGAAGTGGTGATTTGAATGGTAAGCCCTGGGGCAGTAATAAAGACAATAACAGACATGTAGTAAAATCCCTCTAACTATACAGGCTCTCAGGAACAAAAGAATAGTTTTGTTTCTCTTTTTACTTGACACATACGTGTATATATATATGTATGTGTATATCTACATATATATGTATGTATTATGTACATAAATTTATGTATTTTTAAAATGTATACAGCCTTTAAGCAAACCAAATCTTTCCTCTTTGGGCCGGTTTCCTAACTCCTACTGCACTCCAGTATCTGAGGTTATGCTGAAGGATGCTGTGATAGCTGTCAGAATGACCGGTATTAAACAAAGACTGTCTTCACCAGCCATTTCTCCTGTACTAAAACGGAGCACATTATGTCAGGGGCCACCCTGGTTTTATTGAACTCGAAACCACTACAGGGACTGAAAGTGACTCTGAAGCTGTGAGCATAAACCTCCTTTGTTGTGTATGTGTGTGTTAGCATGTCATCTTTTGGGATAATCATCCAAATCTGGTGCCTATGGAGATGTGGCTGATTCAATACTTGTGCTCCCGGGTGGTCAGCCTGTAATTTAAAGATTCACTGGCCTCATGAAGATAGCCACAAATGGAACAGTAACCATAATTACAAGAGGCTGTTCCACTAATCCATGGTTAACAAATGCTAGTTTAAAGATAAATAAGCCTTACGCAAGTATTTCCTGGAGATATATAAGCCTTGTGTTTTCATTTGCTCTGGCTTGTCTCTTCTATAGCAAGGGGATGTAAGAAAATAAAAAAAAAATTAATCTGATTTTGCTTCAACTGTTAGAAATCCCAGGAAGTCTTTGAAGTTCAATTATCTTTTAAAAAAAATCCCCAAATATTACTTTTATATCTATGATACTGAAAAATATTTTAATTCTTTTCCAGGCTGAGTTCCTGTTAACAACTCTGTTGTTTGTTCTATTGTTTATCTTATTTCTAATCTCCAGTGTTTATAGAAGGGAAGAACAAGATTTTAGAATTTAGCACCCATCGAAAAAATAAATCTGAGGGACTGGTTTTCCTTTGTAAAAATGGGATTATTTCCTGTATTTTCAGTATGCTTATCACATTAATTCTTGCCCCTTTTTCTGCCAATTACTTTACTGTTTTAGTTGTTCTGAACTGTAACAGTTTTTCAAGATACAATTGCATCCATTTTCCTCTAGGTGACAAATTGCCTAACATGGGTAGAACTAAAGTAGACCCGGTTACACAGAGACGAAGGAATATAGGAACTGTATTACTAGCCCCCCAGGCTAGTCACATAACTCTGCTGTAACCTACTTACTGGTAAAAGTCTCTACATAGCTCCTAGCTGGATAGTTGTTGTTTTCAGAATTCAAGAATTAAGATTTATTCCTTTAATTTTTATGCTGTTTAATGTAACTTTGGATGTTCTCACTACCCATACAAATGTATAATCCTTTCTTGAATCCTGCTAAGCTCTTGGCCTCACACACAATTGGTATTCTTCCATATCCAAACACTGCTCATACCACCAAGGAACACTGCAGTTGTGCAGGAGGGATAAAAAAGCAAAGATTTTACCCCTAAAAAGCATCTAAAAGCAAATAAAGGAGTGTAATTTATTGAAACTAGTCAGTTGTTTAGGTCTTCTCTCTTAAACTTGTAAACATTTTAAAATGTTGATAAAACTGTGTATGCTAAAGTAAAGTCTAGTCAATACACTGTTTATGCTTAACACAGAGGGATCCTTTGTTCATAGAAGAATGCAGGAAGAGGTTTTATCTTATTAGATGAGATGCTACAGGTGGGAAAAGCAGGCAAAGCCTTCAGATCCAGCAATGCTCCAACAAGTTTGAGAAGAAACAGGGAAGTCTAACCTAAACGTGTTAGGTGTAATTGTTCTTGGTTAACTGTGGTGCTGCTACTTTATTAGAACACCTGAGCAAGAAAGGCCATTAGTAACACTGAGCAAGAGATGCTTGTGTCAAGGACAGACACACCATAGGACAGTAGAGACATATGACGGAATGGAGGGAAAAAAGCTGCCAATGCTTGTGCAGTGGGGAATAAGCGGGAAGATTGTGAAGTGCCACAAAATCAGTACCTCTGTTGAATAGCTTCCACTTTCCAGTAAAACTATAAGCTTATTAAGCCTTCTTTGAGAGACTGCAGCAGAACTATGGCTATGAAAAATGTTGTCTTATTGGTATGTGGTTGTTTTCATTCACTGTTATTACTTCTGGTTGAATGATATTTGCTCCATCCACTTCCTTTCCATTAGATCACTTAATGTGTTGGAAGAAACATATCACATTTTTTTGTCTCATTATGTCTAAAATCCATGTAGAATGTGGTATGCCCACATGTGTTTTTTTGGGTGGTAGGTTCAGAGATGTGATCTATTTCTATGGACATGAATGCTTGCCATGCGATGATAATTTTTAGGTTGTGGTAGCAGATACCCCACATGTTCTTCTCAAAACAAATGTTGTGGTATTTGAGAGATTAGTTGTGTGCTGTGGATTTGAGAGACATTTGGTGATTTCTGGAAGTAAATCTATTGGCCTGTGTATTTCATGAGCACTGGTCTGTTCCCCTTCCTTTACTTTCTGTTTTTCTTGAGGTTTCTCTATAGGAGAGAGTAGTCAAAAGCAGCTTTACCTTCGTGGTGAAAAGATTCTTTGAGACTAGGCAAAAAAAGAGTCTAAAAAACAACAAATGGTGGCAAACCACTCCCTCTTCTGTCCACCACTGAGACATTAAAGATGGAATCCAATATTCATGCAGGAAATATTTCTTCTCTGGGCTGGTCCAGAACAGATATTGCAGTTTGAAGATAAAATAGCTTATGTTGTCTGTGATCAGCAGCTGGGCATAGGGATTTCCATCTGTTTTCTTCTAGTGTCCCAGTTAAAAATGTGGAATTACTCTCAGAAGGGCTTAAGAGACTTACAAAGGACTTAGAAGACACTAGGAGAATCTTGTTAGTGGTAAGGTTGATGACATACTAGAACAAATTAAAATATGCAATCTATGGGGTCTCTAGCATTGGAGAAGCATAATTCATCCTACATTGACCCTAGCTAAAAAGACACTCCAAATGATATTTTGTGGCACCTTACAGATATACAATCTGCAATACTGAGGTAGGAGTTGAAAAATTTTCACACTTTGTGAACAACATCAATGAAAAAATGATTGAAATTTAACTGTTATTAGGATGGTATTTCTGTTGCTGACCACTAGTTCTACTCCCAGGCAGAAGCTCCGCAGCTGAAGCAATACTGATTTAACCACGAGTAAGAATACAGTTAAACTCTTTGCTGAAATACCATTAAATCAAATGGTCACACATAGATGACAGTCTGTTTGCACTTGGAAATCGAGCTTACAGAAGTCTTGCTGTCATAATTTAAATCTACGTATAAACAGCATCTATATCAATAGTTTCATTATTTCTGATAAGACTGAATTGACAAAAATGGAAAAAAATCAGTTCTGTTGTTAAAAATCACTTTGAAAACAACTTGAAACACAAAATGGGAATAGGTGTAATGAACACGTCAAACATGTATGAATTCACTTACTTGCTAATCTTTATTACAGATTTTCCAAAGTCTTTCTTGCTCAGGCACTCTATTTGATCATGTGGGATTTTCTGAAGAACAAGTTGGTTGCAGGCAAATACTTGAACATGCGGAGTGCTTTCAGGGATAAACTTGGGGTTTCACTGAAAGACTATCTGTGTATTCAGGGTTTTCAAGAACATTTGCAGTGATACAGTCAGGTTGATGTGATCCTCAGACTCTTCAGTACACACATGCCTGCCTCAGAATTCTGTGCTTGGGCTTCAGTTCTGCAGAAAGACAGGCTAGCCTGTCCCTCTCATTCTTTTCTAGTGGGGCTGGAAAGCTGAGAGGTTTATTGTTTTAGTTCAGATTTTGCAAAGTTCTGGCCACCAAAAGCATTAGCCTCACACCAGTTCCAATGAATATCTCTGGAAAGCATGGGTGCTTCTTTGTTACCTTGCTATGTGGGTACCATTTCACCAACAGGAAGACAAGAATTCTTGGGGAACTGGCACCAGTGATGGCTTGACCTTAGAGTGAGGCAGGAGGATCTGTCACCACCTTTTTTCTGTGAAGGATCACCTATTAGTAGGATCCAATGATCGTTCTTTTTGGAGCAGATAATAGCAGCAGGAATGATAACAATCTCCTTCAGCTGTTGTTCGTATGAGGGCAAAACATTGTTATGAGCAAGAATACTCAATAAAGTCCTGAAAATTAGGACATTCATGACTGCAGCCTGAGTCAACCAAAACATCAAATATACTTCTCCTTAAACCTTTTTTTAAACAGCAATAATTTGTAATTTGAAAACTGTAACCTCTGAATTTCTGATGCTAAGCCTCCCCTCCTTACACATACATTTCTGAATGCTTCACTTGCCATTTTCTAGGTTAACTAACTCAGCTAGGCTGTTCTCCTTTTTTGTTAATTCATGGGCATCAGCATAGGTGGGATGTGCAGAGGTACTGTGGCAGGTAAGAGCAAGGAGGATAACACTTCTGTACATCTGACAACTGGGCACTGTCCCTGCTGTATGTGGCCACGGATGGGGACTGGCCAGCTGAATTTCTGGAGATTTTGATTAAACCAGAATCTGATGTACAGAGTGTATTAAGGACCCTGATTTATCACCAAGTCTCCTACCTTCTAGTCGCCCTCTAAAATACTGGGAGAATATCACACTTACATAAAGGTGTAATCCTTTCCTTTTGGCCAGTCTGCAGAAAGATAGCCATTTTTTTGCACCCAGTCTGCTAATAAGTTTGTGGTCTACATCATCAACATGTTTCCAGCCCTAGGCCTCTCAGAAACAGAAACTGTGCTGAACTGTGCCAAATTCTGTGGTGGTTTTCTGATGCGGACAGCTGCCAGTTGGTGCTATAAGCTTTTTTTGTTCTTCTCATCCAAATAACACGAAGATGAACAGAAGCTTAAGTATTTGGTTACCCTTATTTTTCTTGCCTGCTCATACTTCTCCTGCACAACCCAACTGCATTTATTAACATTTCTGACTGACTTACAAAGATGGGAGATCATGTCCACGATGCCAGAAAAAACCCCAGCCATTAAAGCTGTGGTTGGAAGGTCAGGTGGATTGAGCAAAACACTTCAGTGGAAAATTTATAAGACAGATCTGGTTATGGGCCATTTTTTTAAGTCTGTATGAGGGAAAACATGAAAAAATTAATAATAATACTGGCATACTTGGAGTGGTTCGCTGTTTTGTTCATTTTAGGCCAATATTGTCATGTCCCACACAAAATTTCATTTTGAAAGGAGTTTAACTCTGCATTACCCTGCAGTTAGAATTTTGTGAGAAGAATCTTAAGAATACCCTCCCTTTCAGTTATCTATTCAGCACTTAATTCTGTTGTTTTTCTTGTCCCTACTTATGAGACAAAACCCAGGGCCTTCCATTATTTCAATTGAAAGCCCTCTGAATTCTGTAGTGTCCTATTATCTGTGCATACTTTTCAATAGTTTGCTGTATTTTGGAGGAATGTAAGCCAAGGTGATTTACCTTTTACTGTTGTCCTTGGAGAGGCATGTTTTTTTTACAGATCACAGCAAGAGTGAGAGAATATTGAGTACTATATATGGAATAATGGAAAGCATGGTACAGGCTTTTGCAATTTCCTATTCCATTATATGTTAAAACCAGCCTATTTCAGTCTGTAATTATAATATACTCACAATAAAAGACATGATAGTTGAGATTACAGAGATTTAAGGCACAATAGCTACCTCGCCTTTGTTTAATAGTTTCATAGTAATTGACTGTTCTTCAGCTATAAAAGGAATACTATTTTTGTCCTGCTGTATTTATCTCATGAAAACTAGGTGCATGTGTTATGACATGAAACACAAGTCAAAGTATATCAGTATTTTCTGATAGTGTCCAAAAGTGACAGCAAAGCTAAACAATGGTAATCAAAGCTGAGGGCAGGTAAAATTAATGCTAATTAATCCTGTTTTATGTATTATTTTATTTATTTCATGTTTTTTTATTTTACTATTTGATTTACCTGTTTTATGTAGTTAGCATCTTCATTAACCTTGAAGGAAAAACATGAATGAAGAAGTATTTAAGCAGAATAACAAAAAGCTATTCTTGTTAGGCTTCTTATTACTAATGGCCATTACTAAGCACTACCCTTTACTAGCTTTAATTGTAACCAGACAAGAGGCTTCACATTTTGTTGGAGGAAATAGTCAAGTATCAATAAGGAGAGGAACAAAACCTGACAAGTTGTTGGGGTATGCACCCTGTTTTTTTACTGTAAAGTAAGCTACTGTAATGTCCAGTAACCTGCCTGTGAAGCCTCTGGGAGAAGGTGGGACAGAGTTTCCTTCAGGAGCTCTAAAGGGAGACAGCATAACAAGGTGGGTGCAACTATTATCTTCCAGAAAATGTTCTTTCTCCCCATTAGAAGACAGAAATGCTGGTCAGCAGTAGCATTTTGTAGCTGTGTCATGACAGAAGTCTTCTTTTCTCTATTCCTGACTCTCCCTGAACTCCCCAGCAGTGTGGAAAGGAACAGTATCCTCCAGTTACAGTTTTTGAAACCTCGGCTCTCAGGCTCAGGTCTCTTAAGACAGGGTCACAGCCATGGTGTAGCCATAATTTCTCAAGCTGTCTTGACACTGTTGGATAATGCACAAGAAAAGCCAACCAATTTCAGGCTATATATGAGGTCTGCTCATGCTTCTGTAACCACACATAGCTTTCCTCATCCAAACCATGAATGATGCTATTCCTTCACTGTCCTTGCCTTGCCTATAGACTTGTCTTGTACTCATGCGGATTTTGTGACAAATTTAAGATTCAGAAGAGGATGTGCTGTTCAAATACATTACTAACTCAAATTGTATTTGTAAAGCAGTTAGAGAAAAATTTAGTCAAGAACAGGAGAGAAGGGACCTAAAAAAGAAAACATTCTTACAAGGAAACTCAGATTTTTCACACAGTCAGAACTAGAGTGGCACTGACCTCTGACTATCAAAAGAAGTCTCCAGAGGCTAGAAAGTTGCTCAATGAATTAAAGAATTTCCTTTGACATGGAGTATTGTGAATTTCACTTAATATTTCTAAAAGATAATGTACTTGTTTATCTAATTTTGGCTATGGAACACCATAATAAAATGACAATTATAAGCTGCAAAATGTATTGTTTGACCTAGGATGTACAGCTCTATGAATCAAGAGATGGAGCTGTCTGTTCTTGCTTTACCATTAGTTAATCCATTTTTAAAAAGTGTTGCTCTGAGCAGATGAGGGGCTGGGGCAGAGGAAATTTGCAAGGCATTCTAAGGAAGATGTCCATAAAAGGTTATTTTTTCTTATATTTTTGCTGGATCCACACAAAATGCTTTTAATGTAGAAGACTTTTGAAGGACTAGAGTTGTTAGCATAAGGAACAGTCAGCACTTCAGCGTAATCTGCATACACTCAAAACTATAACGCCCTTGCTTCTCTTATAAGTTTGCAGTCAAAAATGAGTTTAAACTTTTACATGCTTTTAAAAATCATTACATATGCAACTGCAAATCACACATCTGCTTCTAAAACTGTTCAGCTCATCCACACCACAAATGCACACAAGAAAAGTACTATACATATTTTTGGTACATCAATTTATTTCCGTTTCAGGAGTGTAACTTAAAAGCACACTACTCAAGAAAGAAATCGTATGGTCAAATTTTCAAAAGAATTCAAATAGATCTGTTTGTATATTGATTTGATTTCACTTCAAAGTATTGCATGTTGATCATATTTGAAAGTATATTCAGAGTCAAGAAAATGCCATGGGTCACCTTGTAGATGCATGGGCTGTAACAAAAAGCATGGAGAACTAAACAGACACCATCTTGGGGGAGACTGAGGCACCAACTAGTACTTAAAATGCACAGTCTATCCGGAAGGAAGTAGGATTTAAGTAGGTAAAAGCCCCAGAGGTTCCCTGTCTGTGACATACAGTGAAGGATCTAAACAAATAGATAATAAATAGAATGAATAAATGCAAATACAGCCTTTTTCCACTCAAAGATACAAAATTGCATTGCTTCTAGCTTTTAAGGGTGCTGCTAACATGACTTGTTGACGTGGGTGACCAAAACGATGTTAAACCTATTACCACTGAGTTCAAGAGCACTCTGCTCATACAGTTCAGGATTTTGCCTTGTCCTGGTCTTTTGACATAGCACCAGCAGCTGTTAAGATCCTTCCGGAGAGCTCATGAGCATGTGTTCAGATCTGACCTGGTTCTGTGGCCAACCTGAATTTCTCTGTGTGCCCACGGGGAGCAAAACAAACCGGATGTTGTATTTTGACTTTCCATTAGGCAAGAGTGATGTAACTTCCTGCTTAGCCACTGCAGCTCACCAGCCATCTTCAGCTTTGATTTATCTACCCCAAAGGCCTTTCAATACAATATAACAATGTTAGCATAATTCCTCTGTACACAGATTGGTCTTAACTGTGGCTGAAAGTTTACCTGTCGAGTGTTGCGGCTTCCTCAGCCAGCTTAATTATGCTGAAAATGTATGTAGTAAATTAGGTGAAAAATGGTTTGGTATGGCTTACAGGAAAACAGAAGAAGAGAAAATTTGGTAAGAAAAACTATATTGACTGCAATATCAGCAATAGCAATTTATTTATTTGAATCCCATTGTCACTCATATATTATCTCTTTAAACTTCAGAGTGATTCTTTCTCTTATTGTAGTGCAGCCCTAGTATTTAGCTAGGTAATGGGATTTATGATTTTGTGTACATCAGTCGCCATGGAGACCCACCACAAAAGACCAGTTGCCTGGCAACTGGGTATTGTGGAGCAGCAATGGAGGGAGGAATTTTTTGTCTCTGAAGGGAGGGCTTAAGGAATAATGAAAACTTCTGCTTATACTTCTCATGAATGCTTTATTTTCAAGGTCAACCAAATGTTTTTTCAGTAAAGACTAATGCACTTTTCTTCAAAAGATGCACCGTAAAATGTCTCTCAAAGATTATCCTGTCTCAGAGTGAAGGACAACCAGCTTAAGAAGTTTTTATTCTCTCCATGCTGTTGCAAAATAAGGTTTAGAGTAACTGTGGGGCAGCCATAACGAAGCAGGTCTCTTGTTTACTGGCTGTTCTGCATTAATTAACAAATGAGCTACTGTATATTCAAAGCTATCTCTGATCCCAGAAACTACAAAGATTTTTTCTTCACGGAATTAATAGTTGGATATTTGGTCACTGTAGATTTATCTCTCGTTTCATTATATCATCTTTTTTCCCCTTCATTTAACTTACGGTGTAATTAAAAACGGGGAAAATGAGATCTTATTCTCCTAAAACATGAGTAAACCTCAGAAAGATAACTACTTTGAAATAGAGTTTTGCAACGGTGACTTGTAGTTTAAAATGTTTCATATGTACTTGAATGTATGTGGTACTAGTCTGTCTCATTTTGTATGAGATGTGACTACACGGGATGTGTATACTGTATATCATATATAATTATTAAATCAACTTTGTGTGACGTTATTGGAGGTAATTGATAGGCACAAAATTAAGCTTGTGAAGGTATAATCTGAAACTCAGGTTTTAGGCTCTTCTGAAATAATTATCTGCCTAGTATCTTTTATGATATGTTGTATCTGTTTTTAAGCCAAATTCTTTCTTGAAATCCTCTCCTGCTTATTCTGAGATTGTAATGTTTTCTCTTTAATATTACTATTTCAGAACTGAATCAGGATTTTGATTATAGACTAGCTCGATGTTTTTGAGGTTTGAATGCTGATGAAGTACCATGGATAAATCTGCCTTGTCTTTGGACCGTATGTGTTGTAGACAACCATCTAATTTCTCAGTCAAGTGGTGGAGCCTGACTCCTGTCCACACTGTGAAACATCAGAGTCTTTTGGGTTGGAGACATGTGGTCCATATGCTACCCTTGTGGGTGCACACAGAGACAGACTCTTCTGCTATGAACTCTGCTCCAGATCACATGGCTCATGTATACTCCGTGATTATTTAAGAATATTTTACATAAAGCCCAAAGATAGCTTTGCAATATTTTCTTTGTACCCAGCGCATAGTCACATTGCTGCTTGCTGTTGCTGCTGGTTCTCACAGGGCTAAAACACTGGAAGAAAACTCTGCACCATCCTGATTACAGGACCAGCAAGATGGACAGTGTTTGAGATCATGGCCAATCAGATTGCAATAGCTATTTTGGGAGGGTTTCCTAAGACTGGAAAGATGTGGAAGTGGAAAAGCAGTTTGGAGCATTAGCAACAACATTGTCTTGTCAGCTCAGCTGACACACACAAGTGATGGATGCCTGTAATAATATCTTGGTAGCAACTTTAATTCTTGGCTACATAATCATAGTGTGCTCTCTCACATGAAAAATACGAGAGAAAAGTGCTGCTATGGACAGTTACTCAGAAGAGGGGAAATTACATATATGACTCTGGAAACTGCTGTGAGCAGGGTGCATTTTACATTATTTGACAGTCCTTCAAACTTTTCACTGATGGAAGTCTCTATGCAGAGAATAGAATTTTATTACTAGGATCTAAAGGGGAGGGGAAAGAAAATACTAACTGATTTGGATCATTTGCTTTTAATCAACACAGAGGCATCCAAAACTGTTACTAATACCAGGGACATAGAACAGATGTGGAGCTCAGAACAATTGCCAGAATGCTGCTAATACTCTAGTTCCATGTAAACCTGATATTGCATGCCTCAGTATCTTTTACCCAGCATGGAAGTCCTATGCCATTAAAAATCTGCTTCATTCTGGGCATTATTCTTGGAAATCAGCAAAGGCTAAGCACTATGACAGGAGTGTGGTTAAATTAGGTTACTTTTCTGGAATGGGAAGACTATTCCTGGTGCAAATACCATGCACATCTTCCATAAATGCAAATAGCAGAGATGTCTAGGGTATGATGCAGATAGACATCCATCCCACGAGGTCTACAAGCTCCTGGGTCTCCATGAGCAGACTTTACAAGGATGAACTGTGCTTTTTGAAGCTTACATTTCCACAGATTTCTCTTCTGGAAGGAACAGATGAACATCATTCTGCAGTGTTATCTTGTAATGAATTAGGGCTTTGTGATGAGAAAGAAAGGTTACAGTGTGCTTCAGCAGATTGCAAAGAGGAGCAAAACAGTCATTTAGCCTATTTCCAAGTCTTGGATAGTTAATTTGGTACTGCCATGGTGTTGTGGTTTAGCCCAGCTGGACACCATGTACCCACCAAAGCCACTCTATCCTCCCCCTACTCAACTGGATGGGGGAGTGAAAATACTATGAAAGGCTCTTGGGTGGAGATAAGGACAGGGAGACATCTCTCAGCACCTACTGTCATGGGCAAAACAGACTCAGCTTGGGGAAATTAGTTTAATTTATCAGCAATCAAATCAGAGTAGCATAATGAGAAATAAAATGAAATCTTAAACACACTTCCTGCACTCTTCTCTTTTTCCCAGGCTCAGCTTCACTCCCAATTTTCTCTGCCTCCTCCCCCCAGGCAGTGCAGGGGGATGGAGAATCAGGGTTGTAGTCAGTTCATCACACGTTGGCTCTGCCACTCCTTCTTCCTCAGAGGAGGACTCCTCACATTCTTCCCTTGCTCCAGGGGTCTCTCCCATGGGAGACAGTTCTCCAAGGACTTCTCCAACGTGAGTCCTTCCCATGGGCTGCAGTTCTTCACAAACTCCAGCGTGGGTCATTTCCATGGGGTCATACGCCCTGCCAGCATACCTGCTGCAGCATGGGCTCCTCTCTCCACGGGGCCACAGGTCCTGCCAGGAGCCTGCTCCAACACAGGCTTCCCACAGGGTCACAGCCTCCTTTGGGCACATCCACCTGCTCTGGCGTGGGGTCCTCCCTGGGCTGCAGGTGGGTATCTGCTGCACTGTGGACCTCCAT
>Ga0181612_117882_pt1 | contig 23216 bp, 19 predicted proteins | sample HoacroProtozoa21_FD_119630 | JGI IMG/M metagenome (GOLD analysis project Ga0181612, IMG submission 119630) | Hoatzin crop microbial communities from Cojedes, Venezuel. Combined Assembly of Gp0051906, Gp0051904, Gp0051908
ACCCCAACCATTCTGTGGTTCTTTTAAATTCTTAAAAGAATTTTAAGGAGAAAAGAGTGTGCTTTTAAAAAACACTTTCAATCCACTGGTTTGTTTCTTCATATTAGTTTGCTATGTTTTATAGAAGTCATTCAAGGTTTTCCAGTGGAACATCTAAAAAGATTCTTCCTAAACTTGTGAATTCCCTGAGTATTTAACAAAGGCTTTACCAGGGATAGCTGAGAACAAGCGACACCTTATTGAATTTTAACATTAAAAATTACGAAAAGCATACTAAAAAATGAAAAATATTTTGACATTTCCATTATTTTGACAGTCTGCAGAAGGATACTTTCAGTTGCAGTGATGAGGCATTAATAATTGCTTAGATTCCACAGAGTTTTCTGACTGGTATGTTGTTAACTCCGTTGTATCTGTTGTAATATGCAATAAAGTTCTTTTTAGTTTGTGCCTTTGTTTTGCAGTGCTGCATGGTGCTGAACCTCTGCCTCATTATACTGCTGCACATGCCATGAGTTGGTGTTTACAGTGTTCCCAAGGAGTGGCCTATCTCCACAGTATGAAACCAAAGGCTCTAATTCACAGAGACCTGAAACCACCAAAGTAGGTTTATGGCTCATGTTTCATATTTTCTTACAACTGGAATTTGAGATCATTTATAATAATCTCATTGCGTTTGGAAGAAATACTAACTTTATTGAAGGTACCGTGTTCTAAATGAAAGCTGCGCATTTGAAACTTCAGTCACAGAATGATGGTACATGGTACAGGAGATAAACTGTACTCACTTTCTGTTAAACTGGAAAAAAGTCCTGCTCCTGCTCTGCATCGTGGAAGAGGATTTTGGTAGGGACTGGGCTTCTAATCAGAGGCATTTAAATGCCCCAGTTTTACAATGGATTGTGGTGTTCAAGAAGAGAACGTTAGGTGGGGGGGGTTGTTGGTTGCATGGTTTTAATGTCATATTTAATCTGATATATTAGAGCTCTCTGCCCCCTCCTCTACCCTCTTCTGCCTGTTCCATTACCCCTGTCAGAATCTCCCATCACTTTCCACTGAAACAAAAGTGAATAGTTCTCCTTGGTCAGCTTGTTGATCTGACTCATTCTACAGCTTCAGATCTGGCTCCACAGATTAGGTGGAAACAGATTTGGGGATCAGTAGGATCACTCCCTCTTTTGGTGGTAGCCTGCAGTTATTACCAGATAAAATTGCAACCTGAAGCCATACTTTAAGTCTTGAATTCTTTCTTATATCCCCAGTTTTGATTGAGAGCTGTTAACAAGTAACTTCAAGTGCTTTCATTTAAATAAATAGCTGCATTGACTGACATTAATGGGAGTCTTGATCTTTCTTCTTTTGGTAAAATTGCTACAGCACTTGTTGTTTTCCAGCCTCTGGCATCTCAAGTACAAATTTTGTCGATATATGCTTAGTGGTTTACTATGGCTAAAGATATTTATTGAAAATCTAGCATGTAGATTAATAAATCACAATATATATTTGATTATTTTAAAATACTTCACATGTTCAGATAAGGCACAAGTGACCTTACTTATTTCTCAAATTCTAAAACTAAAGCACTGAGAAGCAAAGCCTTAGATATTCAACTATATTAGAATGATAGATGGTTTATTACCAGACTATTTCATCCTACTATTTTGTGGTTTTTTTTCCTTTCACAGTTTGCTCTTGGTAGCTGGGGGGACAGTTCTAAAAATCTGCGATTTTGGTACAGCCTGTGATATTCAAACACACATGACCAACAATAAGGGAAGTGCTGCTTGGATGGCACCTGAAGTTTTTGAAGGTAACAATAATTTACAGTGTCAATATTATATGTTCTTCCTAGGGTTGCAACTGTGATTTTGGTGTAGGAAAGAAGAGCATCATGTAATCTTACTTTGTTTCAATCAGTGCATTAAAGTTTGAGGTAACAGCTGAAAGAGGATTGGCAGAATTCTAACATTTATTTAAAAATCTGTATGATTGTATAATGCCAAATAGTTATGCAGAGTTTCAAAGAGCAGCACTGAACTGACTCTGTCATGTTAGTATTAGACAGTTAATTACATGACCATGTGGAACCTGTATTTGTGTCATTGCTGAGATTCACATGAGAAGTAGCTTTAGACAGCTCCTGTTTCTTATTTTATAAGTAAAAAACAGCCAGAGCACTGTTTCATCAGGACTGTGCTGTTTCCGAGATTCTCAAGTGATTTCAAACTCTTCTGACTTTTAAATACACTGTCATTACTCTCATTCCCTGTTCTGATCAGCTTTTATCTTTAGAATTTCCCTGTTAGTGTCTCTGAATTGAGCATAATTGCCCTCATTTTCAGTCCCCCACTTTGTTGTAACTCCATGTTTGTCTGCTTTTTGTGTAATCTAGAGATTTTATGTACGTCCTCTTTCCTACATACCAAGGAATTTGTTATTAACAGTTATTATAGTGAAGTAGGAAAACAAGCTATTTCTTGAAACGTAGCTGGGGAAGACTGATGACGCTTGATAATCAGATAGGTATAATTGCTGCATGATTATCAGAGAAATAATCCAGTCAATATTAGGACAAATTAAACACGTTTTAGCCAGTCAGTACCTTAAATTATCATTGCGATTAGCAGAGTGGTCTGGAGAAATCCTCTTCCTGTTTTAGCAAGTAGGTGTCATGGTTTTGATATATTTGGCAAGTGCAGTGGTTTCCAAGATTCTGGATCCAAGTGGCCTCTTCTTTTTTACTGTCCTTATTCCAGAGAGGAGCAGCAAATTATGTATATCCATATATGTTTTCAGGAGGTTTTTTCGTCTGAACACCACTTTTGGAGCTTTTGTTTTGAAGGTGCCTCTTTTTTCTGCGCATATAGCTTAGAGGACCCGCCCAACTTCATTCTGGTGCCTAAAAATTTTCCATTATGTCACTTTATATTGAGACACCTACTCTATTTCTTTAACTCTAGCTAGGACTGCTTTTTTTCCTTAACATTTGTTTACTATTATATTAAACTGTATAAATTAGAGATAATTTTTTCTTTTGGAAATAATCAGTCAGACAATCAATGTTAAAGCTAGAGTTTTTTGAGTGAAAAATCTTAATCAAAACCAGATTTTGAAATAAGTATATTGTAGTAGGGATTTACAGTGCGTATCCTAATTCCTCTGGTGTATGAATTCAGCAAGGCAGAACAAAGAAATCTATTATGCCAAATTTATTGTTGGACAACAGCAAAAGTCTTCAGTTTACAGTTGGTTTTATGTACTTTTGTCTGAAAGCATTTACTGATAATGACACAAATCTTTATACAAAGTATCAAGGAAAGAGAGGAATCTAGTAACTTCTATGATGTAACATATCAAATTACTCTTGAAACAGTCATTAGACTACTAAAATTACCATGTCAAATGTCAAAATTGTTAAAACTTTGTTTGCTTATGTTACTGCATCAGAATTCAACAATGGAATAAATGCTAATACTGACTAACGTTTTTAGATTAGAACAATAAAAGCACGAGAAGTACCTGTTGTAGATTGCTGAGTGCTCGTTGTAGTAATTGCCTTAATATTAAGATTCGCCCCCCCCCATTTTAAACATGAGAGCACCTAAAGCCTTGTACAGAACAAACAATCTAAATGAATATCATTTAGGTCAAGATAAAGTGAAAGAGAGCAAGTGTTCCAATGTCGGAACTCCCTTTGGAAGAAACTTTTTAAATTACTTTGGGATAGTTGGATAAATCAGGGAATGATTGTGTCTGTTATCCTACTTTGGTCTGTCACATATGAAACAATACGGAATACTCTTTCACTTCTTTTGGTCTCTGAGTTTTCAGAATTAGTCCAAGACTTCTTAGTTACAAAATAGAATTTCCTTGCTCAAAGAGTAGAAATAACACTGCTGCCCTGTCATAGGCTGTGTGTCACAGAAGTACTGTGGCTGCGTGGATGAGACCATTTTGCTTCCCTTACCAATCTGTCGTTGTTAAGATACCTTTTTTCCCAGCACCTTTGAAAATAAGCTGACTGATAAAGTTGACTTTGTTATGCCCCTTCAGTAACTTTTGAACTCATTAGCCACATTCAGCTACTTTGATACAAGTGGAGAGAGTTTTGGAGATGCTAAGTTCTCAAAGAGTTTTGTAAAATCAGGAGCTGGGAGAAGTCCACATCAGTGCCTTCGCTTAGAGAGGACGTGTGGTTTGTGCTGCAGCCTGTCTGTCTGGTCTGCAAGAGCTGGCCTGTGAACATGCTGCTTTCATTGCACGGTTTGTCGGAGGTGTGGGGCAGAGGAAGATGGATCGTAGGTAGCGGAGCCGGTTGCAACTGGATGTTACACGATGGGTATCCACATGAAGCTAGGCTTCTTGAATTCCACTGCTTATGAAATGATTTGTCTCAATGATGCTTTGTGATTATGCATAATTAACAAAAACATCTCTTGGCCACCCGATGCCAATTTTGATCCTTGTTTGAGGACATATGAGCAAATCTCCATAATTTATATTCACGCATTTATTATCATGCCATTAGCCGTTCACATTTCTTTTTAGTGTTTGCATGAGTTATGGTTACAGAGCAAACATTCTTTCTTTGCAGTCTCTCAACATTTTTATTCATAATTCTATATCACCTACATGTCTTCTGCATCTTTAACATGAGTCTTAGAAATATTGAACTTATGGTCAAAGAACTTTAGGTAATGACATGATAAAAAGAACAAAAATAATAAACAGCGATGAAATAAGATTGTGAGGAGTTGAGGAATCTGCGGATTTGTTCAGGTGGTAACTTGGTAGTTCTGCTAAAGACCTGTAATTAATAAAGAGCAGTGGATATGACAGATGTTACTGGCTGGCATGTTGTGACTAATGGAAGAAGTGAGTTGAAGAAGAATATTTAGAGGAAACAAGCACAGTCAGTTAAATCCTGGATGCAAGAGATCTTTGAAACTTAATAAATTGTGTTTCATATAAGAAAACTGACGCATTTTATCATTTCAGGATGACTCCAAGTGAAAAGGATTCATTTCCAGAGAGAGGCATTCTTAACGATCCTACTGTCAAATGATTTCAGACTTAAGTTAGCGTGAATCAGCCAGCTTTAGAAAACTGTTTTTTTCTCAGCAAAACAAATGTGAAGTGAAAGGAAGCATACAGAGCTATTTATCAGCTGAAAACTACTTCTTTTTGATGTGCTATATAGAAAAGAGACAAATTCTATTGATGGCTTTCTTCCAGGTAGCAATTACAGTGAAAAATGTGATGTTTTCAGTTGGGGTATTATTCTCTGGGAGGTAATCACCCGTAGGAAACCTTTTGATGAGATTGGTGGTCCAGCTTTCCGCATAATGTGGGCAGTTCATAATGGTGAGTTGAAAATACTTCCCTGCATTTGAACTTGTGTAGTTGACCTGTACATTTGCTGAACACTCTTAACTGTGCAGCTTTAAATTACTAGGTTTTCTGTTTTATAATTCACTAAATATGCATTTTTGTCATAAAGACTTCATAGTTAAGACACTCTTACTTTTGTGTCAATGTGGTTTTTGTCTTATTTGGCTGCTATGGTGCTTGCATTTCCTACTACAGGTAACTTAACGTATGAGCAAACAAGGGAAAAGACACGTTCTTTTGGTACGACATTCTGTTTTAAGTCATCTGAATCATGTGCTACAAAAACCCCATAACCCCTCTGTATTCGTGAATGATGATTTTATTAACCAAATCACTTCTTTTTTCTTTTTTTTCTTTTTTATGTCTTGTCTTTTTTTCTTTTCCCGTCTTTTTTTCTTTTCCCGTCTTTTTTTCTTTTCCCGTCTTTTTTCTTTTCCCTTCTTTTGCCTTCCTTTTTTTTTATTTCTTCTTCTTTGTTAGTTGGGCATCTACAGTAGGTCTATAGTGTGAGTTTAAGTAACTTGATCTGTCTTCGGAAATGCTGGAAACTGTCAAACTCCTGTAGGACCATTAGACATTGAAAATGTTACTTTGTTTTTCATCTGGGGTTGTTTTTTTGTTGTTGTTCAGCTTTTCGAGTTGGTTGACCTATCTGGGTACCTGCAGACATGGAGCAGGACTCTGCTGTGCTAGGTACCATACAGAACAGATTTTCAGGACCTTAGAATATAAACAGGAGGCAATGGTTGGATTCAAATGGACAAAAGAAAGCAGCGGTACAGCACTGGTCTGAATAGTAGACTGTAGTATTTTCATACTAGTGGTGCAACTTTTTTAACAGTGTGTTTTTAGATACCATGAAAAGCAGAGTTTTAAGAAGAAAAAAAGTAATGGTAGTGAGGTAGTTCAGTGAGTGTCTGCAAAGAGTTTCTGCCATTTGTGAAATACAACTTGAAAGAAAGCATGAACTTGCTTGGAAGGTGTAATTAACCAACAAGCAATGAGGGCCAGTACTCTGCCTGAGTGTCACTGCTTCAGTACCAAATGGTAGAAGGTTAAGGTGAGCACAGACATCCTATTCAATGAAGAAGGGAAAGGTGCAGACAGTGATAGGGTGGATGAGCATTAGAGTCACAGTAATGCACAAAGATAGGTGTTTGCAAAGGGCTTTTTTAAATGAAGAAAGAGATTCTTCATTTCAGTTTTTCAAGGACACGAGTCATTGAGATTAGGAGTGATGAGTGCCTTGCATAGAAGCATTAATTGTAAAAGTAAGCATAAATGTAATAGTCATAAATCAGAAAGCCTCGGTAAGGTGCAGAAGTATCCTTTACGGGAAAACAAATTTCCTTTGTGTTCCCTACTTTTCCTTTAAAAACTGCGCTCTCTTTTTTTCTTTTTCTCTTTTTTTGCTCCTCTTCTTTTTTTTCTCTTTTTTTTTGGGGAAGCAAGTGTTGGTGTGCTTCATCTCACTTCAGACCATCATGGCACTCACTTCATGTTTTATTTGTTATGGGTAATGCATTTTTAAATACTTGCTGCTTTCTATGCAAAATGTCAGTACATCTCATGTATAAAACACAGCTGGATGTCCATTAATTGTACTCATTGTTGAAACAGTAAACAGAATAGAAACTTGAACCAAAAACCAGATGAATAGTTACACAACAGTAGAAGTAAAATACATAATTAAAAAATGTGTATAGGCCATGAAAAAGTCACCTGAAATTGGTACTTCCAGGGCTTAATAATTTTTCAGGAAGCTTTTAAGAGCAAAATCAACCCTCAAAAATACTTTTTTCCTTTTTTTCCTTGTGAGTACAGCATTAGGAACAAAAGACTGTTAGTACTTCATAGTTTGGTCTAGAGCTGTATTCTTCAGAAAGTGGTAGCATATTCATTAGTCATTGTAGTATGTTGTATTTGGTCAATCAGTGAATTTATTCAAACCAGTACTGAGGGAAATGTTTCATTTTCTTTCCACTTGTTTCTATGTAATTGTAACTTGTATGTAGACCAAAGGAACTTTTTTTTGGTCAGTTTTTTGTTTGTAAGAGAGTAGAGGCCAGTTCTTTCAGACTACAATTAACTATACATTTCCCTGTATGTACTTAGCAAAATACTGGAGAGAGATCATAGTCTGAGTCTCATAGTCTGTTTAACAAATTAAGGGGTTTTTCTGATTTCAATTACAGGTACTCGGCCACCACTGATCAAAAACTTACCTAAACCAATTGAAAGTTTAATGACCCGTTGTTGGTCCAAGGATCCCTCGCAACGACCATCCATGGAGGAAATTGTTAAAATAATGACACACTTGATGCGGGTATAAAAACTTATTTTAGTACCTTAATCTTAATCTTCTTCTTAATCTATTAAATTGGAAAATTGAATTAGTAAAGGTATGCCTTTTATCACACTCTGAAGTCGGTCTTGCATGTTTTCTCTTGCCTTCTCTCTCTTTTTGACAAAAATTATCGAATTATTACAGTAGAGAAGGGAAATCATTCCTCTCCTTATGAGAGAGGTATACTAACTTATAACAGATTTGGGGAAATCAATAAAAGTATTCCTAGATGTATTTTAATGTATTACTAAGAACGCATTTATCTTCTAAATAAATTATTATAAACATAATATCTATTTTATATTTATGAATTGTTTTATTAGGTGCTATTTAAATAATTTTAAAACAATTGTTAATTACTTTTTTATCAAATCATTGCTGTTTTTTCACAGTACTTTCCAGGAGCCGACGAACCTCTGCAGTATCCTTGCCAGTATTCAGATGAAGGCCAAAGCAACTCTGCCACTAGTACAGGTATACGAGTATAAGTAAGACAAAAGAACAGCAACATGAAATGATGCAGATGGTTTATAAAGCATACTCTCATATTGCTTTTTTACTCAAATTGGGAAAGGTAACCTTTCCAAAATCTTAAGGATTGGCAGGAATCTATTTTTTTGTGAAGACCTTGTACCACATCGCATTTAGCGTTCTCAGCCAATTGGTTTTGCTGAAGTGTACCTTTAATGGAGAACAAACTTATAATAAAAGCTGTCTGCAAATGTCCAGGTTTAAGATCTCTTGCTTTTTTCCCCGTGAAGGTTGCTAGCAATTGACGCTCTTTCACTCATATGTAATGTTTAGGAGTTGGCATTTTTAAATTTTTGACTTCTTGAAAGTTGCACCTGCTTCTAGTTAAGATCTACACAATTTAAACCTGCAGTTGTTTTTTGTTAAGGTGCAGTAAATAACAGTAATTTAAATTGAGTGCAAGGAAATCACTAGAAAGGTGAGTGGAACAAAATGTGGGCGAGGCTTTGAGATAGTCTTACCCTCAGAGAAATACTTTGAACAATAGAAAATAAAGATCATTCAATCTTCTCATTTTTTAGAGTACAGTTTTCCCACTTCAGTTGTTTTTACTCGTGGGTGTCTTCAGCTTCCACTGCTTGGTTGGTTTGTTTTCTGTCCACAAACAAATTGCTGTTATTTTGGATAAAGTTTCCTTCGCTACTTTGCATCTTAGTGACCTGTATATTACAAAATCTTTTCGGATGTAGCATTGTACTGACATTACTAGCTGTTCTCCACCCCTCAGCACATGATTTTAAGATACGATTTATCACTTTAAACTGTGAATAGATATTGTCTGTTATTTTTCAGGTGTTTGCTCTCCTCTGTGGTTAATGATGGACTTTGTCATTAATTGTGAATGAGTTTGCTGGTTGTATTGTTAATACAACACCTACCCCAACAGTTTCAGACCAAGCTAAAGATTCACTTCAGAATATCATTAGTACTTAGTAATGTATTCTATTTTTTTCACTCCTTTTACTTTCTACATTAATAGATCTGTCTTGCAGCTTGCTTTTCATTAAAAGTTTTCAAAAGTGTTGCTTTAAAGCAAAGTTAGGGTTCTGAGAATGCTCAAGTGAAGCGATGCACTTTAGTATTTTTAACGGAAATCCTCGAATGTTTTTACTTGTTATTGGTTTCTAGGTTCATTCATGGACATCACTTCTACAAACACAAGTAACAAGAGTGATGCTAACATGGAACCAAGTGACTTCCAAGGAACTTCTACCAATGACACTATTAAACGTTTAGAGTCAAAATTGGCGCAGCAAATGAAAAATACAGCCAAGCAGCCGGTAAGACAACACGTGTGATTTTGAACCATAATAATGAAGTGAGCAAAGATGGACATAAGTGTTGTAACTGCTACGGAACATTAGTGTCTTCTTTCAAAAGCAGTACAAAATTGGACCCAGTTAGAGGTAAAGAACATGAAACGGGATGGAAAAATACTGAATGATTCCAAAAAGGTAAACTAGAAGGCTCTAATAAGATCTCCAATGAAATAAAAAAAATAGTTCATTTTATTTAAAGGGATTCATTAGGTTAAAAAAAAATCATTTTAAAATCGCTGCCTTAATTTAGAACCAAAATATTGGTAGGACATGAAAGGATTAAACGTTCATGTGAATTTTGAAAACACTATGTTTTACTTCAAGTAGGATGAAAAAATACAAAGACTCTCTTGTGACAATATTGGCCTAATTCTACTCTGTTTTTGTCTGCATAAAGTTCAGTTCTTTTGAAAGTTGCAGATATTTGGTTCTTATATGCCAATAATAGCTAAATTATTACCATGTATTAAATTATAAATTTTAAATCTTGTCACTTTTAAAATGCACATTATAGAAATATATTTTTAACCTACATACTGTGCATATCATGGAAGGGCTTCTGCAGAATTTTTTTTCTTTTTAAAAATGTCACTGTTGAAACAGGGTGATCCTGGCCGTTTGAGTTTACCCCCATCTCGTGGGAGCAGTGTGGAGAGCTTATCAGATGTTCGCGCGCGACCACAATCAGCCCTTGTTTCAGGAGAAGCCAAAAGGATGAGTGCTGACATGTCTGAAATAGAAGCAAGAATAGCTTCCATCACAGGTAAAATTTAAGGATGTTTTGGGGCTAGACTGAGAAATTGAATGGAAGGAAAGGAGGAAGGAAGATGTAGAACATGCATAGTCTTAATGAAGGTTAATACCATTAGCTGCATGAAAACACTTTGACTTTTTCATGCGGTCTTTATTGCCCTTTATTAATTGTGGGGGGAAATGCCTTCATTCGGGACTGTACACTCAACAAAGTTGAGTACTTTAATTAGGTACTTTTACAATTGTGGAAAAGATTACTTTTGTTGAATTAGACTTTGACCTTTGTAAAAAATCATTGAGACTTCTAAATATCAGTCCTATTCCAAATGCACAACTTTCTCCTTTGCATCTGAAATAATGTTATTCCATATCTGCTAGCATAATTATTTCTAAAATAAGATTTCCTTCAAGGTTATTCCTATAATATTTTGAAATTAAGAGGTGGGTTTAAAGTTCAGCATGTTCCCAAGTAAGTTTTGAAATCCACTTTGACAGATTTCAGAAAGAGAAACATAGATTTTATTCATCAGATTAACAATTAATCAGGTATCTTTCATTTAAAAGGAAAAAAAAAGCTACAGGTGTTTTGCCAGGTTTGCTTCAGGTAGCTATAAACTGTTGTGTCTAAACATTGAATCCTTGACTGAATTGGGGTTTATGTGTAAGTATAAATACATAATTTTATGGTGAAAGCAATCTTGATTTTTTCCAGAAGAGAGAATTAATATAAGTGTGTATACTTGGTGAACACTTTCTTGTCTCTTTTCTTGATCAAAGATACTGTTTGTTAGTCTGTGCAAACTTCAGGTTTTAAGTTTCATATGCGAAACTTTTTTTTGTTATTGTATATAACCACAGATTTAAATAATCAAACAAAATTACTTTGGTTAGTCCAGGGTTATTTAGCTGTTCTAGTATTTTTGTACCAATTGGAAAATTAAGGTAATCGAGTAGCTGTAATTAATATGGAAATATGTGTCATATTCTGCCTTTGTTGTCCACCATGACTATTTAATTTTTATTCTTCATTGTATTATGATTATTCCAGGATCTTGTTTTACTAAATACTGAAGTTACTCATGAAATAATATTCATCTTGCCCTGAACACTTTTTACTTTTATGTTCTTATTTTAAAGCCTTCTTCCAAGATTTGTCTTTTGTATTGTCAGTCTTTGACTGGATGATTGTGCAGCACATCTCACCCCAAATATCTCTAAAGGTTTCCTAACACAGAAGGCAGCTGTGTACTTACTTGATAATAATAACATGCTGGTTTTATTTTAAAGTATGTCAGGGCTCACTTTGGTCACTGACACTCTAAAGTAAAGACAATGTAAGTTTTTGACATTAGTGGAGATAACCTTCGGCCCTCCTTTGTGTGAGTTTTTAATTTTCCTGGTTTGTCTTCCTTAAGTACATTGTTCTGAATAGTAATTATTTTTTCAGGATACTCTTAAGATTTTGTTGATGTTATGACTGTAGGGTTTCTTTTTCTTAAAACAACATATATATTGAACATACTAGTCTTTGGTTTGGGTTTGTTTTTTTTTTTTTTTTTTTTTAAGAAACCACTTCAGGCAGTAGTGGACTACTAGAAATGAGGTCAAACCCATCTGACCATAACTTTCAAAAAGAGCTGAAACAGCACTGTATTGTTTGGTGTTTTTTTTTTAATCTTGTTAACTGTGTGACAGAAATAATATGCTGTGAACCTGAAAAAAATTGTGTGCTGGGTGAGAACGGAGCTGTTGTTAAGAGTAAATCAGGTCAAGAATTATTTAATCTTGTTCCATCTATTACTAGATCAAATGTAAGAGTAAATCACATAATGAACAACACCTTTACGTATTGAGATGGATATACTGTAATGTTCTGCCTTTGGGATATATATTCAGACTTTTCTCTAAGTGGGAACTATTTATCTTCAACTACACAAGTAGTAAAATAAAAATTGAAAATGTATGATTAGATTTTATTCCAAAGTATATGTTTCTTGAACATCATTCAAAAATGAAAATGTTGGTAGTGATAGCCAGTTTGCAAAACAAAAAATCTTCACTAATAGGACAAAAGAATGGAAGGCAGGAATGATTGTCAAATGTAGTAAGCATAAGCATTTTTTCAGACAGATGAGATTTCCTTTAAAAGGAGGTGTTTTAAAGAAACAGAAGTACCCAACTGTTAATCTTGTTTATAAAATAGCTTGTACCCAGCACTAAAGAGAAAATGTAATATACATTCAGGCAATCAAGAATTTGTTCTGAATATACAGGTGATCTGAAATAATTTAATTTGTTCTCTCTTTGGGTAATTACATTTGGTTTTCCCTTCCTTGTTGCCATGCTGCTTTCTGTGTTTGACTTTTGTGTTGCTAACTATAACTAATTACACGGTGTTGTAATGACAGCTAATTCCGCATTTTTTGCTTTTTAACAGTTGCTTTACTATGTGTAAGCATGAGTGGAAGGCAATGCAGTTTATTCTGCATGACACATTTTTGCATGAATTATAGTTTAACCAAGTTTATGAAAAATGCAATATTAGGAATTTAATAATTTTGCTATTGCCATTTTAGTGTTTTGCATGTGTATTGTATATGTGTATTTTTTCAGCCTATTCCAAGCCTAAACGAGGCCATCGTAAAACTGCTTCATTTGGCAACATTCTGGATGTCCCTGAGATCATCATACCAGGTATCGCAGACCAGGTGATCGGGTCAATTGATTAAGATGCCAGAATAATGATCAGACTGCTAAAAATACTTCTTGCTCCAGTTGCTCTAGAACAGAACTAGAAATTATCCCAATATTTTTTTCATCATGTCTCTATAAAGAGGAGTATGGTATTTTAGTACAAACTTACTTCTCTCAGAAAAGGATCCAATCTTTTAGTTCGAATTTACTTTTACTGATAAAAGATTCTTTCTTTTATGATCTTGATGTTAAGAGTCTCCTTATAGAGGAAAACTGTATATGCAGTCTTCTATTACAATTTTGGTGAAATTTGGTGAAAATGGACTTACTTTGAAAAATTCCTGTCTAGGTGATTATCTTGCCCTGATCTTTGTTGTGTTTGAGCACCCATTTTTAATCAAATATTAGTAGAACAAAAAAGCTTAGATACATTACATATAGAATTTCAAATCCACGTGATACTTGTGATCAAAAAAAATTTAAGCTTAATCTGTGTAATTCTTACATTTGCCTGTACTTTTCTAGACGTAACATGTGTGTGCATGAGGTATTTCTGTTGTGTTTCAGTTAACGCAAACTAAAATTTTTAGGAGAGGCTTCTGACAGGAAGAAAATCAGTATAATCAGGCACCATAGCTGGTAATTTCGGTTGGGACATTAGTGAATAATTCTCATCTATCCCAAGTCTGTATTTAGTTAGCACCACATCATTTTCCTTTCCCATTCCTTTTTTTGCAATCAAAGTGGATTTCTTTCTTTCATACTTCTCAAAGCCTAAAAATAAGTATAATCATTCGCAGACCATGATGGGCATACCATTAGCGATGTGCAAGTTGCTTCAAAATGATTTGTCAGAGGCAGGGGATCCACGTAGTAGTATCCGTTGCTGATGTAGAGATCCATTAAAAACTGTTCACCCCCTACTCTGAATTTGTGTCATCTGAGGAAACTTCCTTATAAATCTTGACATTGTTTGGTATTTTAAAGTTGAATGCCAAAGGTAATTTTGTACAAAAGTTTCTTTCAAATAAGTTTATAAAGTTTACATATAATAATACAGAATGTCAAAAAGTAGATTCCAAAGAACAACAGCACTACCCATGAAAAGAAAACCTATTTGGCATTGAAGCGAACAAATCAGCAAGCAAGTTTACTAGTGTAGCTTTCCACTCTAATTTTCAAATGGTCGTGGCCTCGCATGACACAAATGAAATGCTGAGAGAGCAAGGAAAGAGAAAGTGATCTGTCAAATTCTGCAGTGCCAACATGTGTGAGAGCCTGGTAAATAAACTGTAGAAGGTATCCGAGTGCCTCTTGTCTGTGCACACTGTCTGCATGTAACAACACTGAGGCTTCCAGGAAACCTTGAAACTTCTAGAGAATAATTAAAAAGTCAATGAAATGAAATGCCACGTCATTGTCACAAAACAGATTGTACTAGTCTATTGGTTTTACTTATTGAGGCAGGGGAAGTCAGGTAGATGTTCTTCTCATGGACTAATTAATTGAACTTGACAGGATGGGAATTCCAAGGTGAATTTCAGATAGATGTGAGAGAAACAGCGACCTGTAGAAATGAAAGAAGGTATAGGATTGGAGCAAGCACATTAATGAATTTTCTCAAAATGTACTTTTAAGGTATTTGTCTTAAGTGATAACAAAATTCACTGTTAATGCTTTATCAGAAGCAACAGTGCATAAAGAGGAGGATTACAGTATTACATAAGGTGAATTTTGTTGTGACTAGGGAAAAAAAAAATAGAAATAGGGTAAAATCCAGGGTCATGCACTGTGGGTCGTACGCTAGCAACAGTTTCTTTTAATAAGATGACATGGGACCATAGCAGATTCATGCAGAGTAATCCCAGCCACTAACACAATGCAGTTGTGAAAAACTGTGAAATCTTAGGGTTCATTTCCAGGAAAGATAAGGAAGCACTAACACTATTTACAGGCCCTTGGTGATGTTTAATCAGGAATTCAACATACTGTTCTGGGCTGCCATATAAAAGAAACACATGCGCACTCTGAAATAACAGCAAGAAGAGCTACTAGGATGGTATGGAGAGTATAAAGAAGAATCTGAAAGCATGGCTTTTTTTAGTCCACAAAATGAAAGCTGAGAAATGAGTACTGTTTTCTGTAGATGAATCTGCAGCTAAAGACTAGGGAGAGAGAACTGCTTAAGCTCAAAGACTGTATTAGCACTATGGAAAATAAGATTTAAATTGTCTGCAAAGAAGTCTTGGCTGTATATTAAAAGTTTTCTGGTTGTTAGAACAGCTTTCCCTTAAGAATCCCAAGGCCAGAAGAAAAGTTAATTGACAGGAATGTGATCATCTGCCCAGAAAATAGAAATAATTTATCTGTATACTTAAAGCAGTTATTGAAAAGTACCTTCTCAGTTATTCTTTTAAAGACAATATAATGTGGCCTATTTCTCACCTGTTTCCTAGGAAGTAAGGAATACTCTCTCAGCACAAGGCTTTCAGTCCTGGCCTCTTAACGCACTTTTCCCCTTCCAGTTATATTTCGAAGACCCCCAAACTGACACCTCTGTCTTGATCCCACCCCATTAGCACTTCTGCCACATACCCCGCTCCTCCGAACTTCTGTGGGCACACCGGTCGGTCAGTGGGGCGAGCAGCCCGTCTCCATCACAGGAGCAACGTGAATGCCGACCCACTCCGTGCTGCTGCCCAAAGTTCTGCTGAGCACATGGTGAAGCAGCTGCTTCCCAGAGAGGGGAGGCACCGTGCGGCATGTTACCATGAGTCAGCTGCTTTGGGGCAGGGCTATTTTAGAAGTATGAGTACTACGTCTGCTGTCATTGGGGTTTTTCGTGATGTGTTGCTTCAGCTGCTTTTCATCCATGAACTGATTGTGCTACAGAGGTCATAAAATACAAATTTTTGTCAGCTGAAGGCCAAATGTTGGCGGAAGCAGAAGTTTTTTGTATATATTTGCTCTTCTTTCTAAATAAGTTTAAATAAGGGCAAATAGAACTTTCTTTCATTTAGGATGGTGTTTTGTGTTACTAGCTTACACATCTTAAAAGCTGAAAAATGGATCAACTAATTCCTTTTTTGTGTAACAATTTAGAAAGTGAGTTTTCATTGGTGGTATCCTCCAACCAGATAGCCACTAGAGGTATCAGTATTTTTCTCAATGTATAATACATATGGTATACATAATAAATACATAATAAATACATATGAAAAATAAAAACCCTATTAAGTACAAAAGGATTAAGAGCTGTGTGTTTATGCTTAGATTTTTTGTTTCTTTAGTTTGTAGTATGATCAAGAAAAATAATCAGAACACCTTTTCAGTACAAACCAGCGAAGCAGCATCTAGCAAATATACCTTGAAGTACAGCCTTTTCTTCCGTGGCGGCGTTCGACATCTCGTGCATATAGCATGCATGCATTTGGCTTTGTAATTTTGTCATCTCAAACTGCCGCAGTGTTGATTTTTAGCATTGATACAGTGTAAGTGATTACTCAGGATAGACGCATTTTGTTGAGTGTCTTTAGAAAGTGGATAGGAATTATAGATGCTTTAGGTCTGTAATTTTTCCATCTACTTTTAAAACGAATATATGCCAGAAATCCCACCCTGTCTCCCCAGATCACTTCATTCTTCTGCAATTCAGATCAATGTTTTAACTTCATCAGAATGTCTGGTACTGTTACGTTCACTGATCATCCTGCACTGTGACAGAGGTTTGGGTCTTGCAGGTGTGTAAGGAACAGAGAGTACTGGGTGCAAAGAAGAAAACGTAAAGGAGACACAAGTATCTGCTAAAGGGCAGGGAGAAGTGTTCATAGCTGGTCTCGATGATTGGGGGGGGGGCGATCAAAAGCATTAATAAGTTGTAGAATTATTTTTGTTGTTGTTGGACTGTGTGGGATAGCACACAATAGAAGTTTCCTCTTCCTTTTGAATTTCATTTTAAAAAATAAACAACAGTATGTGAAATGGGGGTTTTTTTGAGGCCAGAAAGTATTTTGGTGATGTTTGATTTTTAACCTTACAATCCTGTAAACCACTGAAATCCTGACATAGTGCATCAAGCTACTGTATATTAACTTCTGTGCATTTACAAATCTCATAGTTTTTATAATGAGGAAAAAATAGATTTAAGTGAACATAGAGGTAAGAACAAGATCAAAACTGTGAGGGGAAAACATAGAGAAGTAGCAGTAATCATTTTAAATAAAGATTATATGTTGTATATATTATTTTTCGATTGAAATTTGTCTTGAATCTGGAGCAATAAGTATTTGTTGATTTGTAGTCTGTTTCTGCTTTGTCTAAGCTATTTGCCAGATGTCTGCAGTAGTTACACTAATTAAAATGGCATTGCCTAATAGAGCTTGCTCTTCCCTCATGCTACTAACTTTAAGATATTTCATTTAAAGGTGTTCATTTATTGCAACACGGTAGTTTTGGCCCCTCTCTCTCCCCCCAAGGCATTTTCTTTTTTCTTGCGCCCCACCCTGATTATTTTAATGTTTTGGCAGCCATGTTCTAATATTTCAGCAACACATGTGCCGGGTTCTTTAAATTCACAAATGTTGCTAATCTGAAATGAGAATTTCAGGTATTTCTGCAAGCCTATTTCAGCTGAGCTAATTTTGTAACAGTGTTGTTCAATGAAACGTGCACATAGTTTTGTATCAGTTGTGGGTGGATCACCCATATCTTGAATATTGAAATGAGCTGTGGTAGCCAGATGAAGTATCCACAGCACAGAATTCTATTAAATGTATAATCTTGTTTGTTATTGATTAGGTAGTGACAAAGTTAACTCTAAATTAATAAGTTCAAAAATTTTGACATAGATTTGTCATTCACACTATTTCTGATATTGAAATATGAAACATAATGTAGCCATTGTTGCTTAGGTGAGTATATACTTTGCCTGAATTTCAGAGGCAAAATATGCAAGACCACAGAAAAGCTGCAATTCAAATTAATTTGTAGTCAGAGCAAAAAATATTTTCCCAATGCAGATTCCTTCTTGATTTTCTTATATGCTTGTTTATTGTAGTACTTTCTGTAAGTTTTAGACTGTAAAATATTGTGACAAACAGGTGAAGTGACGCTGAGAATTTTGTATTGCTGTTTTGTGTTAATGTGTTCCTGCATGTAAGAGTAACTCTATTTCAGAATTTAAAGTACGATGCTGTTATATGTGTTGATTAATATTAAATATTCTTACCTTTTTGTGGTAACTGTTGCAAATCAAAACACCTGTCAAGGTAGGCTGTAGAGTCATATGGAAATGATGCTGAATAAGAAGGTCCAAAAGGTTAAAAACACGGGCTTGGAGCGAGCCGGGTTGGCTGTTGCGCGTGCAGGGCAGCTGGGTGAGGGGCTGCCAGGGCTGGGGGACCGGCTTCGGGTGCTCCCCTTGGGATGGGCTTCGGCTGCTCCCCTCCAGTGGGAGGGTTACGTAATGCAGAGTGAGGAGCAAGAATTTTGAGCATTGTCAGCTGTTACTCGGGCCGTTTTGGTGTTTCCTTTTGGACAGCTGACCTGCTCTCAAGAGACAATATAAACAACCACCATAATAAAAATCAAAGTAGCCGGGGAGATTCCGTTGCATAATCTCCTTTTATTTTTAAGGAGACTTCGTTTCCTGGAAATGCCTTTGGTTGCATGTCAGTGTTAAAATCTGAACTGTTTTATGTAGCTGTCACTAGTGGATAATTGCTAACAGGTGGAAGGAGAAGAGGAAAAGATTACAGCATTGTGCTCAGTAGGTTGATGGTGAGATGTGATTTAGCTGAACAGTCCCCTTTTCACACTTCTCAGAGCATGAGAATAGGGCATAGTTTCCTTAATCTGAAGGAGACAAAGACCAGAAGGAAGCGCTTTCGCGTCGTAATTTTTGCGAGGGGAGCGGCACGCGGGCAGAAGTCCTTGCTGTGTTCCTTGAGCATGCCAAAGAGCAACAGGTTAAAGCTGGCAGCCTGTTATCTTCGTGGTCTAGCTTTTAGAAATCCCCATAACGTAACGCACTTGAAATAGATGTCGTCATCAGCTCCTGCCCCGGGTACTAAGCCTGACCAAACACATGTGACAGAAGATGGTGGAGTAGGGCGCAGCAGCTATTCGCGTGGTAGGAGTGGTTATTGTATTAGGGTATACTTTTTGTTGACAGGCCAGCACGTTTTGAGTTAAAATTCTGCAGCTGTCTCTCTCTCCCCCTCTCTCACTTTCTCTCTGTGGATTTGTACAAATTCCAAGCTCCTCTGCAACAGTCGCACCCTTCTTATTTTGCTCTGAACAGATTTCACTGGTTTGTTTTTGTTTTGTTTTTTTCCCTGGCAGGAAACGGACAGCAGAGGCGCAGATCCATTCAAGATCTTAGTGTTGCTGGAACAGAGTCCACTCAGGTAACGTCTTTCTGATCCCTGCTTTATCTTTCAGTAAAGTCAACACCAAATCTGTACAGGGAAACTGCTCTGGAAATTTTCGCCTTTGATGGTTTCGTAGAAATGATGTGGAAGCTTTACAGACTGTAGTGTCATTTGTATTGCATTTAAATGAGATTCCATGAGGGTAGTCTATGAATGAGCTCTAGATGAGAAGTGTTTTCTGTATAGCTCATGCAGAATTTATCATTTTTATGTACACGTAGGTTTTGTGCACCACTTAATTTGGCTGAGGGCAGATGTTATACAGGGAAAGCCTTTTTTCACCTGTCTATACATAGAACACAATTGTAATTACTATTTATGATTGTCTGAAGCAATTATACATACATTAGACTCACTTTTTGCATAAAAATAAAAAGCATGTGCACCAGTATTATAAATGTATTTATTACTAGTCTCCGAACCCTAAATAATAACTTACAGTTGTATCTCTCCATTTCTTGTGAAAGGTTTACAGGAGGGTGCTGTCACAAAGTTTTGTTTAAAAAGAAAAAGGCTATCTCAAAAAGATATTTTGTTATAACATAGCTTGTTTTCTGGTATCGTAAGTGCCATGGCAAGAGACACAGTGGTATGCTACATAAAATTGAAATTAACCTACGAAAAAATTAAAGTAAGAACATGTTGAATGAGAAAAGTGCAGCTCATGCTTCATTCAGATGTGTTAATTTTGTGTTTTTAGTTGCTTCATTGTCTGTTTCACTAATTCACAGAGGCTATTTGGTTGTTAGTGTGAACTGGCAATTTTGATACCACTGCTGTTATTTGGATGTGGGAAACTGGAGCTTAGCATATTCATCAGGTTAATCAGGTTTCCATATTAAACAGTAATCTAAAATAGGTGGTAATTTTTGGGGTGTGTAGTTATAAGGGAGATCAACATTTGATCCTTCTTTAATTCCATGGAGTGTGACAGCCACAGAAACCTCATCAGTCCCCCAGGTATTATTAGTAAAAGAATTTACTTTGTACATCTATCAGAAAATAACAAATGAATCTTAAATACATTTTAATATCTTCAAAGAAGACAGGTTTTTTAGATAGAAATGAGTCTGCAAAATTTAGTAAAGAAACAGATTAACCTATTCAGTTAATTGTAGAACTGAAATTATGCAAGAATTGGGGGGGGGAAATTAAGTGACAATACATCAGTTATAACAAATTGCACTGATTGGTGTACAAATAGATTTGCTTATTGCTTTTTTATTTAAATTCTTATGTTCATTTTAATGAATTGTTAGTATTTTAAAATGCAGAATTTCAGCATTTACTTCATATCTTAATAGCTATTATAATAATCTTTCTTTGAAAGCTGTTCTGCTGCTTGTATGGCTGTTCTTGCTAAATTGGCCTTGTGACCAGGAGGATACTGAAAAGTATTTATGAGGGTGTATAGAAGTACCAGATTCACATTTTACTTTCTTGCTTCTGATAGTGTACATATTGGAAATCTAAGTGGAAGGATTACAATTATCTGCTATCTTGCAGTTTTTGGAAATAGTATGATAAAATCTAGAAAACGTAATATTTTATCAGGTGTGAAAAATTTACTTTAGAATAAATTTTTGCACTGTCCATTTAAACAAATGAATGAATCTTCATCCCCTTTTTGGTGTGAGAAGAGGTAGAGAAGTCTGCTGAAACTAATGCTAACTTTTGGCATACAGATGTTTGTATATTTTTCAAAGCAATAAATTGGAAAACAATGAAGAAAACAAGCACAATGTAATTATGGCAAAAGATTCAAAATTACTCATCATGGGTTTCTATAGCTTTGGACCTCACTGCCTTGAATTTTTATTAAAAATGTTGAACTGCTGTCCATGTAAGCAATCTAGTACCCAAAGCAGAAAAAACAGCTGTGACTAGCATAGCTCTGGTCAGTTTATCGTATCTCCCCATATGCATTGTACCGTATATAGGTTATCCTTTCTAGTGTGAAAATCCCCTTCTCCCTCCCTTTGTTGCAAACATCCTTCTTCCCCGCATTCCATCCTCCTTTACACCCACCCTGCGGCGCAGCCTGCTTCACCAAACTACCACGGCACTGCGTGACTCCACTCCCGCACCCAGCCCTTGTAAGCCCCTATCCCACTCAAAATTGAAGGATGGCCACAGTACCGCTTTGCTTTTTTTTTAACTATTTGACTGACACAGTAAAGCTGATAGGAAATCATTTTATTAAACGTGTTTTTCCTGAAAATTGTGACTGTGTCAATAGAAAATGACTCTGTTATAACTATTTTTTTAATCGGTAAGGTTTTTCCAAGTCAGAATAGAATTTTTGTTAAGGTGGAGGAAAACGCTGGACTTCATAAATATACCAAAGTTTGGGGTGCTTACCTGAAATGGTAGACCAAGACTCTTGTCTGCTTGCTTTACTGCTGGTCTGTTTTAATCTGACCTTCTTGTGTGTTTTATGATTGTATGTATATTTTATTTCTGTGTACTGTTAGAAGATTTTTTTTGTGTGGTTTGTATGGGTGATGATTCTTATTTTGATGTTGTTGAGACACTGAAGGCATTTTCCAGTACTGCATTTACTGATGTTATGACAGCAGACAGTAATAGTGTTTTGCAGATGATTTTGGTACTCAACTGACCCTTTTACATCAACAGTTTAGATAGATAGGAAAATATGCCAAGCCAAAGGTTTCCTCTCATTGGATCAGCTGTTGGAGTGGTTCATTGTTGATAACACGTTAAAGTCTAATTTTTCACAGATTCCTCTAGTGCTTGGTGACCTTAGGCTGGACCTTACTCCAAGTGACATGAGCAGCACTGGTGCACCCCTCTTCTGTACAGTCAAATGCTAAATTTCCTTTGTTTCCATCCATATACTATGGTGCTCTATTCGTTTTTCCACATAGATTTTTTTTGCACTGAATTGTTTCTTCTGCCTTTCCGTTTGCCCGTACATGCATTTGAAAACATTGTATTGTGCCATCTGTCCAGCACTACTGCTCCTGCCCAAACACCTTTGTAGCACAGAAACAGATGTGCAGACTCTGAACTGCAGCCATAGTTTTGGGGGGCATGAAGGAACACAGCAAACCTGCTGTTTACACTGGGTGGAGTGTTTACAGAATTTGGTATTTTATACAGATACTGAGAAACATATTTGGCATAATCACTCAAGAACTGCAGGTTGTGATCAGATGCCTGGTAAGGTATCCATGTCCTTGCCTGCGCTTCTTTTATTGGGTTGGTTGGTTTGGTACATCGTCTTTCACAGTGCTATCGTAATATCAAAACTACCTCTTTTAAGCCTTTTTTTTTTTTTTAATAAAGAACTGTTGCTGGGACTTCATAACTCTTACTTTGAAGTGGAAAAAAAATTAATATGCTAAAGAAAACCACGTACTGTATTGAACAGTTGAGATGCAAGGTCAGAATGTATATGCCCACATGCATGCAACCTAAGTGTGATAATTTGGGGGGATCTGATAGTATACAGATGAATCATTCTGTCCGTGAGATTGTGAAATTCGTCACAGATACGCTTTTTTTTTGCGCCTCCCCTTTCACAGCAAGATAAAATCCACAGATGAGGAGATGAGGAGACAGGGCTAGTAACAATGATTTCTTTAAATTGGGTTGCCTATTTAAATAAAACTTGAGGGGGTTATTCTTCAGAGCACACCAGCTTTTAAAGACTCTAAGTCCTGGAGAAATGGAAGCTAAGAAGCAAACAATGCCATGTGGGTTTGGTCACCTGGCAAAGACGATGTG
>Ga0181612_161614_pt1 | contig 23210 bp, 25 predicted proteins | sample HoacroProtozoa21_FD_119630 | JGI IMG/M metagenome (GOLD analysis project Ga0181612, IMG submission 119630) | Hoatzin crop microbial communities from Cojedes, Venezuel. Combined Assembly of Gp0051906, Gp0051904, Gp0051908
AGAGGTCCCTTCCAACCCCTACTATTCTGTGATTCTGTGGTACTGTAACTAGCTGTAACTGAAATTTAGAGGCAAGGCTGTATGTGTATTCAAACTGGAAAAACATTACTGGAAGATGAATCAAGTTGGTCAACGCAGCAGTAATTTCTCCACGTCCTGCAGGAGTTTACAAGCAGCTCTTGTCAGCCGTTTGCTTGAAACAACATTCCAGAGCCAAACCAGCAGAGTGCCGGGATCCCAACCACGGGAACGCTTTCGCTGGGAGGGGACAACACAATCCGAGAACCCACCCTGCCCCTGGGCTGCCACCTCCCTGGGGAGGCCGAGGACCCGGCCCGGAGACCTGGCAGGCCTGACAGCACGTCTCGCCTCTGGGCTTCACCAAGAAGTTCCCCGGGAGCAGGAGCGCAGCATCTGAGGCCTCACTGAAATACCTGCCAGCCTGCTGGGGCCGCCGGCCAGGCCCGTCAGAGCACCCTGGAAAAGCAGTGAAAGTATGAGTAATAAATTAGCGTCTTCCATTAGTAGAGCCATATTAATCTAGATTTTAAAAACTATAAGACAAAGTAAAAAACAAGAACAGCAAACCAAACAGCTTTGAGGGAAACCTGCCCTTTTCAAACAAGTTAGCTACTGCCTGAGTAATTAAGCGTACAGTACGATCACCCCACCCTCAGGAAACCCCTCCAGTGCCTCCAAGGTGGCGAGCGCAGGGCTGTAACAGACTAGCAGTCAGCTAAAAGGCATTTTAAAACCCCCAAGCCAGAACTCCTGTGCACAGCAGAGCATTACCTGAGTTAGATTCACAGCATTGTGAAGAGACCCTAGACTGGTGCTTTAGCCTAGGAACAGCGGCTCTGCAGACATGCTGCTGACCAGGTCATCCAGCACATCCACCTGCCGCTTCAGGCTCTGCAGGGTGCCTTCCATTTGCCGTTTTCCTCTCATCAATACCTCTGCCTGCTTGGACATGCGCAGCTCGAGCCGAACCTAAGTAAGTCAGCAGTTCCGTTTATATTCGGCTAGTGTGATTTTCAAGACGGTATTTAAAAGTCTGACGCCCTCGCAGTCAAGCCATAAGGGGCGTGATGTTACGAGTCTCAAACCACAAGCAGATGGCAGCGGGTTTGTGAATTATTTTTAAACAGTTCACCTCCTCCCAAGTCATAAATAAGCTCTATTTTGATGGCCTTTACCATGAACTGCCTGAAGAGAGCACAACAGCCAGGCGCCACAAACGGGCCACCGCCTGCACCAAACCGTGGGTGCTCCTGAACTGCCCTCTGCCACGTTGCCAGTATGCCACAGCATGGTGTCAGTGAGGGAATCGTGTTGGAATATTCAACAATCCAATTAACTGGTAATTAAAATCACTCATCTTGATACAGCGTGCAGCTGTTACGCTGTCCTCTGCTGTTCCCACCCAGAGACCCCACAGCTAGTTCAGAGCTCCCGCGAGAGGGGACCCGACGACCCGTTCGCGTGAGGGGGAAGAGGTGGGCCACCTTTAGCTGGTCTTCGTGACGCTGCAGTTTTTCTCGGAGCACCTCTCCACGCCACTGTTCATCCTTCTGGAAACAAAAGCACATTCAGCAATGGAGCGTTGCAGCTGAAGGTACCCCCCCGACGTGCCCAGCTGCAGCGCTTTCTGAAAGCATTTTACCTTTGAGAAGACTTGAGAAAAATTCAACTTTCCTTCCAGCGAGAGGAGTCCTTTGTCAGCAGCAGCAAACAGTCCCGTCTCCTTGAAGTTACCAGATCCACACTGCAGACTTCCCTCAGAAGATGCTTCCAAGCGTCCCAACGGTTCCAGAGAAGATGGGCGTGAATATTTAAACCCCATCCTAACTTCACTTTCAGCCTCCAGTTTAAGCAACGTTGCTGCGTTCTCCATTTCCTTTTGTCTCTTTTCCGGGTCTCCTTGAGTTCTGACCTACATCACAGAACAGTCTCACCGTATTGCTCTCGTGTTACAGCTGCATCAAGCCAGAGGGATCTTCCCGTCTAACTGAACAAGGCTCATTTCTGAAATAGGTACGTTTTGACTGCTGCGATCACAAACCCTCTGATCAGAGGCAGCCCTAACGCTGCCGTTGGCTTTGCCCATCAAGCCCCTCGGGTGGTGACAGAGGCAACTAGAGTTACCAGGACACAAGTTGTTAACTTAAACCTGTTCATAGTCAGACCTTGCACAGCCTTGCTTGAGTGCTTTCTAGCTGCTAACAACATTCTCCTCTGAAGGGCCCTATTTTTAAAGGACTTGGAAACAATTTATAAAGGATTTATTATAGGACTAGAAGGAGTCAGACAGCGTGGAATCACCTTTTAGAGTGAGTATGAAAAGAAGAAAGTGCCGGCCCAGGTTAGCACTAACAAGTTGTGCCTAGTGAGCAGCTTTGAATGTTAACAACATCTAGTGATTTGCACAAGTTATGGCAAGTTCCTACTACCAAGCCTTAATGTAAACAGCAGCCAGAGACCTGATTCTCAGCTGAAGCGCTGCCTAAGCTGAGCTGACAGCAAGTGTTAGGGTGAGTTTGCTGGGGATTTGGGTGCTCCCAAGATACAATTACTGAGTAGCGAGGACTGGCCCCCTCCACCCTCAGCCACCCCCAACGAACACCGTCTCTCTTTCAGGCATCGTTTCACCGGGTGAGGGGCGATCCATTGGAACCGGCCCGCACAGCGCCTGCCGTTCTCCAGCCACGGGGCGGGAAGGCAACGCGCAGCTGTGCCACGCTGCCGTGGCCTGCGGGATGTGAGGAATGAGGTTCTGCACTGGAGCTTGGCTACACGCAGAACTCCGCGCGTGACCGACTGGCTGGAGTTGCTTTGTTCATTTTTAAACCGGGATTACTGAGCTGCCTGATCCCACTGATTGTTAACAAAGAGTAACTTCTCCCAGATTTGGGAAAAATCGCACGGCATTAAGTAGGTCTACTCCTAGCTGTGATACAGCAGACAGGAGGAGATTCAAAACCAACACAGTATGAACTCGTCTGGAAGCCAGAGCTTCCGAACCTGCCTGTGTTTGGCCACTCGGTTATACCTGGCTGTGGAGGTCCATGTAGTCCTGCTGGATCTGGCCCAGGTCCTTAGCAAGGCGCTTGGCTTGTTCATGGTTTCTGTGTGCTGCTTCTTCAGCAGCTGCTGTATCACTCTGCAAACAGTTATTCTCATGCTTTTGCTCCTAGGAAAATGCAGAAAGATTGGCTTTTACTGTGAGCACCCACTGGAGAAAAATGGATCAAGAGAACCCAAAAACCACAATTTCTTCAAATTAAAAAGGCAGAAACAGCATTAAATAGGAGTAACTAGGAGGTGTTCTGCAGCACAACCGAGAAATACCAGTCTGGTTGCCTCAAGCTCTGCCTAGTCGTGAAGTTAATGCATTACTCTGTTCCTCCTACAATAACAATGGGTGTTCTATCATTTTGCTGTTTAAAAATAACCCAATTCCCCAAACATTCCCCCCTCAGCCAGCGCTTACAAGGAGTTTTCTTTCAAGCTGCATCCTCTGCACTGTCATTGCTTCTTTCAGACTCAACATCTGTTTTTCTGCTTCTTTCCTCTCCGATGCTATCTGATCTTGGAGACGGCTTAGCTCAGACTTGGAGACTTCCAGTTCTTTCTGAAGCGACTGTGTTTCTCTGTTTTTCTGGTTTAAGTGCAATTCTTTTTCTGAGAGCTGACGTTCTGTAATTAACATTGTTTAAAAATAATCCTGATTAGCAGAAATCTAAGTATTTTGGCATATTTCCTACACATCAGATATTTTTCAAACACACTAATGTGTTAAGCAATGGTTTGTAAAAACACTGACACAAGGTGAGAGGGGACAGAACCCTAGCTGGCTTTACAATTTCCGTTCTTTGAACAAGTCAATTTAAGGACTGCGAGTTAATCCAGGTGCTGCATTAGAAACCAAGTGAGATTAACAGAAATATTTGTTGGTTGCATTAGTCTTAGAACCCATAAATTGTAACAATTTATTTGTGCAAGGCATCTTACTGCTTTGTCTGACAGCTTCTTCAAGTGCTGCATATCGGGACTCCTTTTCCAGCTTCCTGAGGTTTTCTTCTGCCAGCCTTACTTTCGCTACTGCCTGCTCCTGTTTCTTCTGTTGATCTGTTAGCTCCTTTTCCAATAGTATTTTCTGATCTTTCACTTTGGCAGTACATTCTTCCAGTTTTTTTCCTTCACGCTCTGAATTTTCCTTGAGGTGATGAAGAATCTGCAAAAACCCACCACTTCAAGCTTTAACTGGTACCAACTCAGTGAGAACAAACACCATCACCAAAAGACATTACAGAAGTTAAAGCAGCCCAAGTTGGAAAGAACTGTAGTCTAATACTCCCTATGGACAAAAAACGTTCATCAATTTTTCTTGCCCCTCATTTTCAGTACAGCTCCCTCAGTTTTTCTTTTGGTTAATACTTTGTTGAAACTGCTCAGCCAACGTAAGTTAATTTTACTACAAGAATACAAGATTAAACACTAATTTTCTTTAACGGCTGATGGGCTTTGCACAGAAATACTGCAGAAGAGAAGAACAAAAGCTAGCTGCCAACAGTGATCCACTCAAAATCACAAAGAAACTTCAGGGTAAGAAAAGCCCTGGCATTTTTTCTGCGTAGTTTTAGAATTATGGACTGTAGCTGGAGTGAAGTTTTGATTAGTTTCACTTGAAATCCGTTTCAGGTACTCTACATAGTTTGCTGGTCTCCCAAGAGAAATCAACAGCACGGGAAGAAGTTCTCTGAACTATGCCCAGCAGCTGTATCTTGGCGGCTGACAAATCAGAGTGACAGAGAATAATCCGCGCTGGCCCATCCCCTGGCCCGGCTGGGCTCCAGCAGCAGCCAGGCCACAGCACCGCACAGTGCCTCCCTCCACGCCAGCCCTTCCCGCCCTCGGGGGTCACTGCTGGTTTCACTCCAGTGCTGTTACCAGTTCAGTGCAAGGTGACCCTGCCACGAAGGAAGACACACTAGTTTTGTTGTGACACGCTAGTTTTCACTAAAACATAACTGACTGTTGAAGCTTTGTGTTGACTGCTATTCCTCTAAAAATGAGGGTTCCTGGTTCTTAAAGCACTAGTAGATTATTTGTAAACTTGCACCCAAAACGTTTTGGCCTGCGTTACTTTTCAGGGTCAGGCAAAAGTGAGGAGGCAAGTCAGCAGGCTCATTACCGCTTCTTGTTTGGCTACTTCTGTTTCTCTCTCTTCAATCTCTTTCTCGAGCTGCTGCAATTGGTTCTCTCTCTTTTTCTGTCTCTCTTGACAATCCTCATGTTTCTTTAAATACTCTAGGATATCTTCTCTCAGGGCTGCCTGCTCTCTAAGCAACTCATCCTGATGCCTTTTATGATTTTCCAAATCCTGCAATATAAAACATAAAATCAAGTGACATAACTAGCTGGTAAGAGAAACAGGTCTCTGGACGAAAGGCCTGGATTTGAAAGAACAGAACTGATCACCCCTAACCACAGCAAAGATTACCTTCTGTTGAAACCAGCCACTGGGTGAATTAACACAACAGGAACCACAAGACAAAAAGCTGGAAGATGCTGTTTTTTAAAAAAAAAAAAAAAATAGAAGAAAACCCAACCCACTATCTTCTTCATAGAAAACAATAAATCAGGGTGATTTTGCCTCTGTGTCTGGATTGTTTTCTAGAGAGAAGAGAAATTCAATCCGAAACAAATCCACAAAGAAAACCCGAACCCCCCACCAAACCAAACAACCCCAAACCAAACCAAGCCACATACTCCAACGTTTTAGTAGCAGTCTGACCAGGAGAGTCATCAGCCATCACAGTTGCCACTTGAACAGCAAACCCAAACCAGAAATCTCATTCGGTTAGGTACAGACGTAGCACAGCCCAAATCCTCCAAACCCAGCAAGGGACAAGGCAGTAAACTAGGCATTGCTTATTAGCTCTGCAAGTGCCCGATTTTGAGCCAGCGTGCCCCGATGAAAAGCAGGTGATGGGCCGGCAGTTGTTGCGAGAAGTGACTCCCCTCGTTTCGGTGCAGCAGTCTACTCACTCCAGGACAGTAAATACATATTTCACCAAAACTAACCTGTTCTACCAGCTGAAGTTGTTGCCTGGAGTCATTTAGTTCTCCTTTCAGTGTTTCTAGTTCTTCCTTTTTTTCTAGAAAAATATTTGGCAACAGAGATTTTCAATCAGCAATCTGAAATACCTATACAAATCAATTATCTCTTCTCATAAATGAAGACTAAATAATAGAAAAACAGGTTCTACAATTTCCATCTTTTCTACATGGTAAATACTTTCTGCCTGTAGGTATCTGAGCATGTTGGATATTTAATACCATACAGTACAGTTACAGCGTGTCTTTTAACACAATCTCCTTAAAATGTATTACAGTTTAAAACCAAAAATTGATCTTTACCTTGAAGATCCTTCTGCACAACGATAATGTCTCCATCCAGTGATTTTTTCTGTTTGTTCAGTAGATCTACCTCCTGCTGCAGGTTTGTAACATCCAATTCCATTTTTTCCACATTGGACAATGCAGTTCTGCTGCTGTCTTCAGCAGCAGTTAAGTCTCTGTAAAATGTGAATACGTATTCTCGGTTTGTTGGAGGTACTTGGTGAGGACTCTAAAGAACAGCTGCACTTCAGCAAGTTTTCTCAGCTCAAGGGGATGCTAGCTAGTAGTCATGAGAGCAAGACAGCTGTCCTGTTCCAAGACTGAGCATTTTGCTTTTCTTAACATTTCTGATCGCACTGCCGTGATATAACAAATGCTGTTGCATTCATCAGCTTCATTGCTGAGTATTTTCTGTAAGTCTGCTGTAGACATGCTTAAACTAAAGCCTCCACGGGATGTAAGAAACAGCACATTCTGTGTAATTGGGCACCTCAAAAGTATAGCTCTGTTGTTAATTATGACAGACAGACATTCAAGACACGTCCCATCACTTGTGATCTTTACAGAAAAAAATATTCCCCCCCACCTTCTGGTTTGTGACAACTTCTTTTCCAAACTCTGACAGTCGTCTTCAAGCTTTTCCTTTTCTTTATTCAAAGACTCAATATTGTTTTGCAGAGTGCGCATTTGAGAAACCAGATGTTCATTTTCTTGACGGCCTTTCTGAAGTAGTTGTTCCTGCCAATCTACTTCCCGTTGCTGACACTGGAATAATCTCTCAGTATTCTCCAATTTTAACTTCTCCTACAAAAGAAGACATGGTGAACAACAAATATGTACAGTCAAGGAGCAGAACAAGCTATTAAAATCTTTAGCTGCAGCAGTTTAAACAGTTTTCCTTTGGAGAGCTCATATGCAGGCTAGAGTACCCTCGATAGCTACTGCATTGTAACAGGGATAACTGCTTCAAGTGCCAGACTAATTTGAGTGTATTTTATGATGAAGGTTTTGAAGAATACAAGCACGAGGACTGGAAGACAGGGGTGCAATTCTTTGTTACATCAGAGTTCAGCCACCATTTTCCCCCCATCCATGCGAGCAGCACATCCCTTCACGGCAGGGATTTTGAGAGAATGACCACCCTAAGGGCTGCGAGGTGCTCAGGTACTGCAGCAAGGTGACCACTTTCTATTACCACGTTTAAAGGTACCAAGCATATTGACTAGTCCCTTCTTTTCCCTGTCCTTCGCAGAAGCAGTACAGAGCAAAGAGGGAGAGTCTTTTTAAAAGTAAGTAGCCGGTAATGACTGCTTATATATGATAATAAACACTCTCTTAGCAAACGCATGTTAAATTTTCTAGAATTGCACAACTGAGTAAACAAAGGCTATCCCATACTCCGACCTAATAATGCTGTAGCTACTATGAGACTGCTGCTGGTCTCCTGCCTACTGGTAGTGAAATTGAACGTCTGTCTGTATTCATCAAAACCACAAGAGACTAGCTGAGCTAGAATACCTTTTTAAATGGTAGAGAAGATCATCCAGCTGAGTTAGTAAACTGTTTTCCATACTTACTCTTTGCAAGTGAGGACACAGACAGAATCCAGATAAAAAGACTCTGGAAGCTAATGCTAAGGAAACAGTGTTCGTCATTCTACAGCCACAGAAGAGCGTTCTGTCTTTTTGCCCGCTCTCCCTCATATGCACCAAAAAACCCCGTTATTTTAAAGGCCCTACGCCGACTTAAGACTTCTCTATGATAAGCTGAAATCAGACTAGAAACCAATTGATTTAAGACTGTAGAGACCCTGTTACCCAGATTTTAACAGAAGCACAGAATATGCAGATCTCTTCTTCCAGTTACTGTATTAGCTGTAGAAAAAAATACTTACTTCTAGAACTGCAACCTGAGTCTTTTCTAGCTCATTGACCTTTCGGTCATGTTGTACTTTCAGACCTTGAAGATCCTTATTTTCAAGCTCCAGCATTTCCAGTGCATGTTTCAGTTCTGGTAAGATGAAAGAAATAAGAGGTTATTACAAGCACATCAAGTGCATTCTATTTGCAAAAAAAAGGCACCAAGGAAAAATTAAGAGTTACTATATTGGTATCATCCCTGTAAAAACTCCTCACGTTTTCTATTGCTGTGTCAGACACCCCAGGTGTTGTACCTGATGCCGTCTGACCAGCAAGCTGCAGGTCCCTAGGTCTCCTGCTCTTCCTGCTCCCTAGGGAGTTACTGCGGGACAGAGTATCTGACTGACAAACCATGAAAGGAAGTATTTCAGAAAAAGTACAGAAGTTGCAGACTGCTGCTGCTATACTTTCCACAAGCTGCCACAACATAACTGCTTGGAAGGAGATTCTTCCATTTCCCCACATACCCCAGTGTGTAATTCTTCTTCTGTGAAAGCAGCACCATTAGCTAATGTCTCCTAACCACACAGTGCTCGAGTGTGAGCTTAACTGACCAGTCCCGACAGAAGGTTTGTTCACTTTTCCCTCTGGCACAAAAAACTGCCACCTCAAATACAAAGCAGCACGAAGCACTGTCTCAACTTAAGCAAAGGGTATCTGTCAGCTCTGTAGGAACTACCAGAATTACAGGGAACTCTTCCTCTGCAGTCGTTCACAGTATTTCAAAAGGACTGAGGAACAGAAGACTGCAGCGATGTACAACCAAGAGCCAGAGTGTGTTTCTTTCCAACCTGCACAAAATACGATCTGGTAAAGCCAGGGACAAACCTATCTTGTGCTTGGTAATTTGCCCAAGTATTTCGTGGAGATTTTCTTCCCCTTTTCCAATATCCTTCTTTATGAAGGAAAGCTGTGCTCTTTTCTCATTAATCTGGACATCCAGTTCTTTCCTCTCAGCATTAAGCTCTTCCAGAAGTAGTTTTATTTCCTGTGGAAATACATCAGTGTCACAAGGAATGCCACTATTTGCCATTTTAAAAAAAGTTCTCCTTTAAATAGAAGTTCTAAATATTTCTAAAATTTCAAAACTCTGTCACCAATATTCTGGTCAATTTAATTCCAGAGTTTACAGTTACAGTTAATGGTGTAAACAAACAAAAATTATGTCATATTTAAAGCCGTGTTTACAATTTGTAGTAATCTTGCCAATATTTTGATCTACAAGTCTCACCAGAACACTCACTCAAGTGAACAACAGGTAGGCCTTAAAACAGAAGTCAGACAAAAAGCCCCCAGAAAAAATAAAACCTTGATACGTTGTTTTTATCTCAGAAAGAAAGGAAGGAAGTACAGAATCCTTCCTAAGTGAATGGGGATGGAGACAGACAGCTGACTCACGCCAGCTTTCTCGTGTTTTACCCACACTGAGCAGACCGATTTGCTCTAGCAGCTGCTTGTCTCAGCAACAGTAAGTCGTTCAGAGTCTTCTATTTAATATAATTTCATTCTCAAGGGACCAATTCTCTAAGTATTATTGAACTAAGCAGTTCTACTCATTATTTGTGCATCTGGAACAAGCTCTCAGTCACACAAAACTGTAAACTCGCTTGTTCTGTTTTTCAGTGGGTTGTAGGTGGTTGTAGAAAGCAAAACTGATTTTGTGGACACTTTATGGGATGTTTTTGATACTTCTGTTCTTTTGCTGTTCTTCGTAGCTATAATTAATTGAAAACTCATTCGGAAAAGTTACTCTGATTTGGCGTAGTTTTTCATTTGCTTCAGTCTCTCCATCTCGAAGAGCTTCTTCAAATTCACCCTTCTTTTGAGAAATAGAGTCTTGAAGGACACGGAGATCTTCCTTCCTTTGATTTAACTGTTGCTCCAGAAACAGGAACTCTTGTTGCTGAGCAATCATCTACAATGTAGAAGTTTAACAGAAGAAGCATCTAAGGGTTTTATTTTTGTAGCTACACACATGTACATGAACAAGCACAGTACACTGTTCCCTGCCAGAGATTTATCTGAACTGCGTAACACACAAGGATCCCATCAGAGCAATGAGCTTCACTTGCTAAACCTGCATATAGCCAATACTAAAGACTAAGTTCTGATCTGGACAGTGCAGTCCCGCACCTCAGAGAGTTCAGTCTGTTATTCTGAAATGCAGTAAGAATTGCCACAGAGAACTCTGCAGTAATACTTATTATGCAGAAACGCCAGCAGGATTGGGATCATACTTATTAGGAGACAAACCAAGGAGAATTCAAGTCACCAATATTAAAATAAACTGAAGAACCTAATTCTTCAGACAAGGCAGTTCAGAACTTAAGACTCTTCTCAGCTTTCAGTTATCTCAAAACCAACAAAACTGATAACGCAGAGTTAATAGCTCTTACCTGATCTTTTAATCTTTCCAGTTCAGCTTTCTTGCCTTGAAGAAGGTTTTCTGCTTCTCTAAGGATCTGGAGGTGATGTTCTTTATTACCTTCTGCAACTTTAATATCTCCTTGAAGCTTCTGAAGACTGACAGTGAGGATTAAAAACATGACTCAGAAGAAACACAAATGCCTTAGCCAGTAACTTTGAGGAAGACATCTTTATCTAATATGGTTTATGGTAAATTAAGAAGACTTACCTTTCAGTTAGCACTTCTACCTTCTGGTTTAACGACTGGAACTCAGAGTCCCTTGCAGCCACCATTTTGTTGATTTCCTCCAAAACACCTTCTTGTTCCCTCTTACACTGTTCCAAGTCCCTTGTATCTGTCTGTAATAACCTAAAGAGGCACGTATGCCTTTTCATATTAACATTTTAACAGCTCTCCCTCTCCAAAAGCACTATTTCTGTATTTGAAAGAACCTTGTTCTTCTCTTGATCCCCATTTGATACAAATTTGATACAAATTAAGTGTACCTTAATTGCCGTTCTGCTTTCACAAGTTCAACGGCCATTTCCCGAGCCCTTCGCTCTAGCTCCTTTGCCTCGGTTTCAGTACGGGACAAACGCTGTTTGGCACGATTGTACTTTTGAACAGTGTCTTTAGTCTAGAGCAAAAATTGAAGATTATTGAGACAATACATTCCCAGCTTATGCTTTCCACATAGATAATCTGCAGGTTAATTGTCTAAAGATGACCTCCTGGCTTGAATATTCCACCTAAGCCTTCTCTCTCTGTGTACTATGAAATAGAACCTTTTCTCCTCTCTTGTCCAGAGCAGAAAAGCTTCCTCCTCTCTGGCAAGGACTGAAACATTTTCTTTTAGCACAGGTTATACCACAACTTATTTTTGAACAGAAGTATTTTAAGAGGCTTCAGGTTATCCAAGTGAAAATAAACTGCTTAGACAAACAAAAATCCTCTGCTTAAAACAATCTTAACCCAACACACAACTTCTTCTGCACTTAAGAGTTATGGCTTTACTTACTTTCCCCCGTGTGCTCTCAAGTTCCACTTCAGCTTCTGAAAGTAGCCTATCTGCCTCTCTAAGCTCTGCTCGTCGCTTCAGCAGAGTCTTCTCTAGACATTCAATTTTATCTGCAATATCTTCATGATGTTTAAGAGACTTTTCTAACTGCAGTTCTGCAATAAGGTTGCCAGTATACCCTTCAGTAAAGTCCCTAAAAGGTCAGAAGACACGGAATTAAAATACAAAATGCCAGAGGCCCAGAGCCTCTTGAAGTTCTAGTCCATTTACATTGATTGTAAACAAGTCAAAAGTGACTTTTATTGGAAAAAAGGTTCAGTATTTCCACATGCTTACTTTAAATGCATTCTAGTGCAGTATTCTTACTTGTGTTTGTTATGTTTCTCAGCTGCTCTTCGTAGCTCTGCTATTTTGTGTTCCAACTCTTCTCTTTCATGCAGGAGTTCTTCAAAGTTTTGATGCAATTTTTCCACCTCTTTTTTGCATTTCTGCTCAGCTGCCTCTGACTCTTTATCTTTGTATTTCTGAGACTTTAAATAATACACAGTGTCTTCTAGCCTTGAGACTTCACTCTCCTACATACAGGAAATAGAACAACAAAATCAAGACCTATTTTCCATTTCAGTCCTCTTGAGACACGGGAGCAGCTACAGATAGCAAAGACCACACTATTAGCACTAAGACAGAGCGTTCTTATTGGCAAACTCTCTCAGATCCAGAACCTTACTAGCATAGACTTTCCCCCGCGCCCCCACAAAACACCAGCCTAATCTAATCTGTGACAATGAGGTTTTGGGTGGTTTTTTGTTTCAGAAAGGGTAGGTTCAAAGATGCTCCTAATCCATTCACAAGTCAGTTGCCTCTGGTTAAACCTGCAGCTTACAGCTCTGTGTCTTACCAAATCATGATGTTCAGGCACATTGCAGTGAAGCACTCCAACAGGAACGAGCGGGACCGTGAAGTTTGGAGGAAGAGGGCCATAAACAACCTGGGCTCCCACCGGAGGTGGGCCATAGATAACAGATCCAGGAGCAATCGGAACTCCGCTTGCTGCAGGAGGAGGAGGGCCATAAAGCACAGTTCCCTGAGGTACAGGGGCACCATCTGGAAGGACTGTGTAAATAACTGTACCAGGTGGTGGTACAAAGGGAGGGTCTTTGGGAACACGAGTTTCTTTGTTTTCTTCACTATCTTCTTTCACTCTTCTATCTTTAAAAAAAAAAAAAAAAAAAAAAAGTTATTTTTAATCACTTTTTCAGTAAAAGATATTCTTCAAATGCACATTTTGAATTCTAGATCATGTACAAAAACGTAACAAATGCTGCCTAAACTGAATAATGAGTTCAACAGTAATAAACATTTGTAGTTCACTCAGGCACATAAAAATTCACTATGAACTCTAAGCCAGTCCATCTTTTGGATGCTCCTAAGCATTCTGAGACCACGAGACTGACTTACCTTTACCAGAATTAGTTCTGTACAACCTATTTCCGATTGGTGAATAAACGCAGCATCCTCCTTGACTGCACAAATCTTCCTTCCTGCACTGCCTGTCCTGGCCACACCCTCTTCTGAGTGGGGATGTGCCAGAACACAGTAAAGAAACTCCAGAATTTTTTGTGCTGCGGGAAGCAGGAGTGGAAACCTAAAAAAAAAAAAACGGTATGCGTTAATCTAGAAATAACAAGTCATGTAAAATACTGTATTTGTTGTAGACAGATAAAAGCACTGATTTTTCAAGAACAGGCTACACATACTCTGCTTTCTTGCACTTCAAAGCATGACGCTGCTTTAAAGAGAACACTAAATATATTTTAACAGAATTTCTCTTAAATGCAGACAAACGCTGTTTTACAACAAATGCTTGTCTGTAATGTCCCCTTTTAAATCTGGACCTAAATTAATTTCCAGTACGACATTTTGAATAGCTGTCTACAGATTTTACTTACACTGGATTCCTGTTACTACACAGTGATAAGCTCTATCAGGGAATATTTGTGTATGTTGTTTCAGTATTTCTCTTATATGTCAGCCAGTAATTTTTTTTAAGGTCCTCCCAGACTTAGCAAGTTTATAATGGACTTTCCCATATCAAATTGCTTTACACATAATAGGATTTTTATTTTTCTGACCTGCGATGATGGCATGTAATACCAGTATCCCCTTCTTTTCAACGGATCTGCTAAACTGGTGATGTAATCATTCTGGTATGAAAGTACATTTTCGAGTGCTGCAGTTTCTTCCTGTAAGTTGTCCATTTCATCTTGGTTACCTGTAAAGTAATCACAGTTTTACAGGCATACAGGGCAAATAATTAAGTCATAAATACTGCATTCAGCTTTAATTAAAGTAACAGTTTAAAGCTTTTCCCTCATTGTTATCCTGTTAATCTGAAACCATATTTAAAACATGAACTGCCAAGAGAAACAAAATACATGTGATTATGTAGTGATGTAGATAGACGCTGGCCCTTGCAAGTTTGTCATTTTAAGACTGCAGAAATACAAGTTCATATACAGGTAACTGATGCTTGGTTTTCCTTACATATAGGTCTCTGACAGTGTTCTAGAGCAGTATAAACTGAATGCATAACACAATTAGTGTTTTCTGAATAGCTGTAAAAAGTGCTGGTAGTACCAGCTAATGAAAACTAACACACTGTCAGTCTGATTTTCAGCCTCAGGCAGAACTTCACTACGTTTCCAAAAGTCACATGGCACGTCAGCTGGCAAAGCTAGAAACCCCAAAGAGCTCGTGCCGCTGCTGGCCCTTAACCAGCCATTTTCTCCATTCTTCGTATTTGGAGAAGGAACGACCCACGCACTCCACGTAACTGCATTCTGTCTCACTGTTTGCTTCATCTACAAGGATACAGAGAATCCACTGAAGCACAGGGATTTAAGGACTGAGTGTATCCTGTATAGGAACTGTACCCGAAGGCATCCTGAACAGTTTCTTCTCCCAGAATAAACTTCCAGAGCTCTGAACAGCTTCTTAGATCAAACAGCGAGAAATACGGAAGAGAAAGTGAAGTCTTCTGCATCCATGCTTATCCGCAAGAAATGAAGAGAAAAGAGAGATTACCTGTCCCAATGCTATCCAACAACCATCTTAATCGGTCAATTTCTGCTTTTTGTTGTTCTATTACTTCATTTAGTTTATCAATTTCAAACTTCCGAGAGCTTGACGCACCAGCGTTCTCCCCAGCTTTCTCCATTTCATGCTGAAACTATTGAAAACATAAGTTTAAATCAAAGCAAAGCACTTCAGTTTAAATTCGACTGTGCTAAAACTTTTTCAAACATGCCTATCCATCCCTACTAAAATGCTAATTCAGCAAAGCGCCTGTACCACTTTGATGCAACAAAACTGTTCCTCTCATCCCCTCACATGACCGAGGCTGACAGACATAGCCACACTAAGGCATTTTAGCGAACAAGTGATAGTTTTCCTTAAAAGTCAGCTACTTTTGTCAGCGAGGTTTTCATTTTGTTCTTTGGCAGACGTCAGTGGAGGAAAGAGCATTCCGAGTATGGAAAACCTGAGCAAAAAGAGCAGGGCAGACACTTCTGCATAACGCATTTTCAGAAAGTCACTGAACTGAACACATCTAAGGATTTTATCCTCCTCACATAATACAGAGCAAACAGATCTGCGACCTACTTGTTCTTCCTTCTCTTTGAGGAGCTGTTGTAACAACTCTATTTCTGCTTCTGCTCTGGCAAGATCCTGAGCTGCACGAGCTGCCTCAGCGCAAAACTCTTCGGCTTCCTCAGTCTCCTAAAATTGAAATTTTAGTTTGAGCTTTAGTTTGCAAAATACTTCACAAGCTTGCAGATGTCTCATGCAGCTTTGTGAAAAGCTAACTAATAAGAAGTATCAGCACTTGTCTGTTCTGGAATTCCAGGAACTGGCAAAGTTTATGTAAACTAATGTTTCTCCTTTAATTTTACAGTATTTCTACAGAGGACATCTTAGTATACAGCCAGAAATGGTTTCTAGTTTTAAAAATTTGAAGCCTAAGACCAAGCTTCCATAGTCGCTTCTTTTGCTTTTCTGCCTTACATAACAATGTATTATCTATTGTTTGACTTTCAGTTAATGAGAGATTAAACTTGCCTCTCCCTCACCTTCTAACACACAGCAAGAATGCCTGTCCATACCCAAATGTACTAAGGCACTCATCTACTGTATTTCAATGTGAGACAATGTCTGAAGCAAGAGCTCCTTGTACAGCGGGACAATTCAGAATAAAGCTTTGAAACTGAATTCGAAAGACAACACCACGACTGCTCTTATTATGATGGCATTGGAAAGCACTAATATACAAGCAATTCATTATCAATGTTGATTTATCTCAGCTCGCTCTTGATTACTTCTGAGAACAGTCCCATGAAGAGCCTTTAGCTCATTTTTAGCAGTGGAGAGCTCTGTGGCTGCCAGTCTATCCGAAGTGATGCTTGCTCTCTTTAATTCCTTCAGCTCTTTTTCTAGACTGACAAACTGCATTTGTGCTATGGCATCTTCTGTTTTTTTCCGAAACCAGGAAAACAATAGGTTTTATAAGTTTGAAGTAAAAAGCAGCAAGGAAGAAAGGCTTTCTGTTGGTGTGACTTCTTCCCCACACGTGGCCCATTTTGTATTGTATGCATAGAAGTAACAGGGGAAAAAAACCTACAGCAAGGACGACCAATTACATTTAAGGAAAATAAAAATGTTATATTTAACCTCTGCGTTCCTTCCTGTATTTGATCTATCTTAGAAAGCCAAAAAAATCAGACGTTTTTACATCTTTTCATGAGCAAACACAGTGCGAGGACTTGTCCTCACTCATTCCTACCCTTTTCTCTAAATCTTCCAGTTGAGCAAGAATAGTCTTTTTCTCTTCATTTGCCTCTTGGAGCTGTTGATCAGCAAGGCCCTGAATTTCTTCCATGCTCTTTATTTTTTCATGTAAATGTTGAATTTCATTCTCTAACTGATCGACCTTGTTCTTATTCTGCCTGTTTTCAGCTTTAACCTATAAGTGAAATAAGTTACAATGAGCAGCCAGAAATAGATAATTTTTCAACCAAAAGCCACCCTATTTTAGTGATTTATACAAATAACTCTTTAGGAAATGCAGTTACCAGCATACTTTGTATCAGAAGAGTTTTCCCTCTTCAGAAGCTTTTGCCTACTTATACAGTTGCTTTATAATGAAAATTACTACATGACATACACTTGCGCACAACAGGAAAATCAAAACTCTAATACTGGTTAGTATTCCTCATCGCGAGTAACAGCACCCTGCTCTAATGCAAGTTGTCAAATGTGTTTCTGACAAGCAAATGAATTCAATTTGTCTACTTTCAGTAAGATTATACTTCTCTGGAAGATGGAGGGTAGGAGAGCCACATCCTAGTGAAACTTGATCTTCCAGCTGCAAGTTACAGTGTTTTAGACTAAGCTGAAATTGTCTTACTCTTGCTTTTGTTGTTTTGATACATGCCTGTCTATAATTCTCCTCTACTTCTTCCAGTTTTTCCTGCTGGGATACCATTTCTTCCTGCAATTGTCTCTGTCTAGCCCACGCTTCCTCTTTTTCTCTCTTAGCATCAGCAAGGATGTCATTAAATTCTTTCTGCAGATTTGCAAGGCTTTTCCCTAAAACATCAGCTGAATTCTGACATCTGAAAGAGAAACAATCCAGGTTCCAAGACAGAAAAACAGTGATTTTTTAATTGTGATACCAGATACTGAAATAATGAAGCCTAATACAATAATTCAAGTTTAAGACATCCAACATAAATGAATTCAGGTGCAGCACTGAACACGTTACACTGCACAGACCGACCTTCGCCCTGACTTTACCTATACCATTCTGTCGTTATTACCACTCCTCTGCTGGGGACAAAGAGCGGGAAAGAGTTTGTCCTGTCCCTTGCAGTGAATCCCTCAGTAATATAATCACTGAGCTCAGGCGAGGGTCCCTCTTAACAACCACAGGGTGCTGAACTTCATGTCTGAACTGCCCCAAGTTGCGCTCAGTAGGATGCAGCACATATATCTTGTTGCTCTCACGTGCTTACCAATCACACATGCACAAATCTAACACTGCTTGTGCTTTTATTTTACTCACTTAATCTCTCCAGCTCCTGTCTGAAGGTTTTGCTTGAGTTCATTTACACGAACTAAGACTTCCTCAGGATGAATTAAGTTATCAACCAATCTCTTTAGCTGATTCTGATGACCTTCAAGCTGTCGTTTCAGGAGATTATTGTCTCCCTAAAAAACCCAAACCAAACAGATAAAAAAACCACCTGCACAACCATAAGCAAACAAATGCACAAATGACAGAAGCTAGAATTTTAATACTGAGATATGTTTTGGGGCTTTTGTTGTTGGTTTTTTGGGGGCATTGGGCATTTTTTGTTTCTTAAATAAAGAGTCCAAACATTTTTTTCAGTGTGGCCTGAACCAGTATCAACAACAAACCAAGAACACCCCAATCAATCTTTGCCTTTCAGTTTCCTTTATGTTGAAAAGCGTATTTTAAAGCTAGATCAAAAGTGATCCTATCCTTTCCTTCAACTAAGTACTGTCTTTACATAAGCAAAGCCCACTAGCCTACAGAAGCCTGTCACTCTATCTGTCCGTAACAGAGGACAGAACACTTGCAGACACTGTCCCAGCCACCAGACCATGGAGTCACACTTGTCCTGGCCCCAACGGTCCTGAACTCTTCTCTGCACATTGGCAAGCTGCAGCAAAAATGATAGTGCTAATGTCTGGTGAGGATCATTTATAAACTCCTCCTGAAGTGGTCAGGCAAATGGACTAGATGTTTGTTGTAGGTCCCTTCCAAATGAACTACTCTATTCTATTCTGGTGGTCATTGTATCCTCTGAGGAGTAAGTGAGATAGGAAAAATGGATCTGATGGATACAAAGACGGACTGAACCCAGCCTTCTCACAATGACCACTATTATCCAAGCAGCTCTGAAAATATTTCAAAGGTCAATCTAAATATCTAAAATAGTCAGATAACAGACCATGGTGTAATGCTTCTGGACAAGAAAACAAAAGTCAGTCAAAGTCATAAATACAACTTAACTTCAAAACAAGATACATACAGAATCCTTTAAAATTCTTATCACTTTCCGTTGGGGGAGTAGGGAAAGATACTGCTTATCAGGTAGCTTTTTAAAGGCAACAAGTACTTCACCTGCAATTGTTCCAACTGAGAAAGAAGCTTGTAATTTTGTTGTTCTTTCTCTTCTGCTAATTGTGCTTTGGTTAGAGCATTCTCTAGTGCTTGCCTGTCTTTTTCAAGTGCGGCTTGCAGGGCTGACAGTTTAATCTACAAACACAAAAAACCTTCAGATTAATATCCCCACTCCCAAGCCCAACCTGTCACCCAAATACGCAACAGCTGTATTTCTTAGAACAGTAACAATATGGCAACACCTCCTCAAAAAACCCCAACAAAACAACCCCAACCATCCCAGATCAACCCATCACCATACACACGCAACAGGTGTATTTCCTAAAACATCATCATCATGGCTGGTCCTGTAAATTCTGATCTAGACCTGGCATGAGCATGTCCTACCCACCAGGTAACTGACAGATTTATCAGTGTTCTACAGACAGCTTTCAAGTTTTTCCTGAAACATCAAAACTAAGAGAGGGGTTGGGGACAGAACACCATGCTTTACTGTTTTGCATTTTCATTTCTGCCTGCAATCTGGAACGTGCACTTGGAATACATCGTGCAAAAAACCCACCACGTTGATTTCTGAAGAATGGAAACTGAACGAAGATACTAGTTACCGCACATCATCATCATCCACAAATCCAAATGAGGATCCCCAACACTAAGATAAAATGGACTGTGCAAATTAAAGCACACATCGTTCTTTCCCCGCAGAAAGCTACTGCTTTCTAATACATTACAAAATTAAAAAAAAAAAAAAGTATTTGCTATAAAACTCAATTTCTACTATAAACAGCAAAGGCAAACTTTGTCTTCCACCTGCTACTTTTCACAGGACTGCTGTAGTGTCATTTCCTTGATGTGTGCGCAGTTATCCCTTTCCAAGAAGATGCAGAGTATTATTTTCTCTTTAAATATGGTGAATATTCTCTACAGGGTCCCCACATGATCTGTGCCTTGCTTCAAGTGCGGAGCGCTAAATCCTAGCTAACCGATATCACCTTCCATTTGGGGGCACACCTAAACCAACAATTATTTGCAAGGCAACACTGGAGATGTGGTATGAAGGAAAGTTTGGTTGTCCCTTGTCCAGGGGTGTATTATCCCTTTGGCAGCACAAGAGCTCTGTTCTTACCTGGCTCAGTTGTTTCAGTCTTTCCAATTCTTCTTTTTGCTGACTGGCTTCAGCGTCTCTCTCTCTTAGCTGGGTTTCCAGTTCAGCCTCATAGGCAGTGATCTCCCCTTGTGCATCTTTAAGTGATTCATTTATTTCTCGCTGCTCTTGGAGTGCACTCTCTAGAATTGCAATTTCCTGGAATTTTACATTCATTTTAGAAATACGTACACAGGAGAGCCAGGATTTCTTACAGGACATTGCCTTTCTTCCTCTGCTACTCAGGAACTCATTTTCAATGTGAGAGCAGACAGATCAAAATGGAGACACCGACCCTAAGCACAGAACATTAGAGCTAGGTGGCACTACTACTGCCTGACAAGGTCAGGTCATTGCTACTGCTGTGACAGACGACAAAAATCTACACTCAAATTAGAAAGGTGTAGCTTAAAGTGATACGCATTTGTCCCTGGCATGAAGGTTTACATAAAACTTACCAGGATACTAAGAGAGCTTATTAAGTAATTGGCTGATAGGACAGACGCAAGCTAGTAACACGCACATCCTCAGCTCGTGTCCAGACAGTTTTCACTAATGCAATTCACTATCATATCGACTGCAAAGACATTTTTAGCAACATCTGAAAGGTACAGACTGAAGTTTTGAGACATCTTCCATAAAATACAGAGTTACTGTATGGCTCTTGCAACTGGTTTTAAAGGCCAAATTCTGTTCTTAATGTACGCGGGCACATCTAATTGAAGTTACCACATCAAAAAGTTATTTTATCCAAGAAACTGTGCTTTGCTATTCCCAATTTGGTCATTTGCTTTTTTTGTTTGTTTGTTTTGGTTGGTTTTTTTTAAGTTTATTCTCAGGTGTCTGAATTGGGGAAGAAACATAGTATTAAGCCTTACATTTCTCATACATTCTGCATCCATGGCAACTATTTCCAGGTTGTTTCTTTCCTCCTCTAGATCTGCCAATCTTTGTAGCAAAGATTCTTTATCCTTCTGCAACTCCTTACATTCATCATTGGCCTGTTTTGCCTGACACTTAATGCTTTCCAGGTATTGCTGTAATCCAATGATAATACTTTCTAAATCCCGTTTCAGTGCTTCATTTGTTGCTATTTGACCTGCAGAAATGCAAAACAAAATTGAGATAGTTAAGACACCACACTCATTTACAAAACAAAAAAACCTGCCTTTCTTAAGTCTTTCAGATTTTCACCTGCTGGAATACGTAGTAAAAGGAACTCAACCAGAAAATGCCTGTGCTGTGTTTCAGAGGCTACAGGGTCCCGTATTACCATATTAACCTGACCACTGGAAGAGTGAAAAAGAAACTGCAGTTCTCTGTGCATTCCTGCCCCCCATCTACAGTGACATCTGCTACCTTCACACCTAAATCAATTTTGTTTCAGGTTTTATAGTCATATTATTTTCTGGGATATTTACTGTCACATACACCAGGTATACAGTAAATACATACATAAATGTAGTTCACTGACTTAATAAAGTCAGTTTCCAAAACTTCCCTGCCAAGGAAGGAAAAAAAAAAAGAAAGAGAAAAGCCCCTGCAAAATGCCTTCCTCAACCATACACAAGCGAGGTGAACACACTACAAAAAAATTACTCAGTCTCTTTTTAGATCAGTTAAGAATAGTTTTTCAACCTTTTCCTGTACATTCTGTATTTGATTTAAGCAAAGATAAACAAAACTGAATCCTCAATTCAATTGTCATGTTATCCTGAACACAAGCAATACTCTAAGACAAAAAGAAAAACTTACCATCAGTGAGCTGCCACTCCAAGTCCTTGATTTCCTCAGTTTCCTTAGCAATCCTAGAGAGCATTTCCTCCAGGCGACTCTCAAGCTTTTTATAATGTTTGTTCATTACATCAAACTGCTGTTCTTTACTCGCTTTTTGAGCTTTCATGTGAGCCTGTAAATTAACAGTTCAAAAGTTACAGTAGGACAACGTCAATACAGATTACAAAAGCCAAATCCGTATTTTAGGCGAGTTCTGCAGTGTCTCACTACTAGCAGTAAAAGTCACAAGTGCAGCATACATTGCGGTGCTTGGGGGGTGTTTGTTGTTCTTCTTCATTAATGCCCCACAAAAAAATCCCAGACTGGCAAGCAATCTGTGTGACTAACAGCATCGTTAGTTGTCTCCCCCTTGCCCAGGCACGATGAATAAGGCCTGCATTTATAAATTCTTACTCACAGCTACTACCTTTCTTCCTGCCTTTACTTTTTGTTGTACTATTTCCTCTTTCAGTCAAGAACAAACACGATTTTCTCCAGAAGCGTTAATCCTGTCATCCTGCGTTGCTTGCACAGCAGATGATCCTTTAGAACATGTCAGGTCACCACCCGAAGGAAAATACTCTCAACAACCAGCAAGTCAGGCCAACTTTACAGCTAAGACTTACTTCAAGCACTTCAAAAGTTTCCGGAAAATACACCTTACCTGCAGCTCACACAGACTTTGGTCAGGACTTCATGCATTTAGCACGAATTTAGCTGATTGGTTCAGCTGTACACAAAACCTGGCTATCGACACAGCACAGCGCTGCTTCTCACTGGTATGGAATTACTCACAAACAAACCAAATGCCAGAAAACTTAAAAACATCAAGAATTATACTGCCATGATAAACAGCACCTTTTCCTTACTGCTCAAAAACAAGCTAGCAGTAGAAATTTTAAATACAAGTTCTCGGAAAAAGTCACTTACGAAGCTGCTTCTGTAACAAGAGTAAAAACATAGTTTCTGTATTTTAATGCATTAAACCGGAAGTTATTTTTACCATTCGCATTAGTACAGCTCTACCTGTCACCCTGTCAAAGCCAAACTACCGTTCGCCTTCCAACAGGCGAAATCTCCGCCAGTAAAAGCCAAGCCGCTGCCGCTGAGTCATTTCGCTGCAGCCGCCGAACGGACCAGGAGCGCTGCTCGAACCCGCCCGCCCACACTTACAGACCCGCCTTTGTCCTTGGTTCCTGCGGTCCCGCTGGCAAAGCGCCCCACGCCCGGCCCAGAGCTCAGGGGGGTAAGGAGCCGGTACCCTCAGCGCGGGCCGGGCCGGGCCGGGCCGGGCCGAGCCTCCCGCCGCCCCGGGCCGCTCCCGCTCCCGGCTG
>Ga0181612_151540_pt1 | contig 23207 bp, 7 predicted proteins | sample HoacroProtozoa21_FD_119630 | JGI IMG/M metagenome (GOLD analysis project Ga0181612, IMG submission 119630) | Hoatzin crop microbial communities from Cojedes, Venezuel. Combined Assembly of Gp0051906, Gp0051904, Gp0051908
AACTTAATATGAGAAACTGGAAAAAGTCCTTGATTTCATAGCAACAACTGAAAACATCAGTGTTATCAACCTTCTTCTCATACTAAATCCAGAACACAGCAGCTACTGAGAAGAAAATTAACTCTATCCTAGCCAAAAGCAGGACAACACTGTAACAAAAGAATCAGCCAGCACCATGACCATATTAGAATTTTGCTCATGTAAGTCAGAGCCTTTTTATAACCCTTCTTCCTAAAGGATGATTTGTTATGTTTTTCTATCTTTGTATCTTTGCCACTTCTTCAAACTCCATTACTTCTACAACAGCTTTCTCTTTAGACCTCTGCCATAAATAACTAAATCCAAGCACTGATGGTACCTTTAAAAAGCATGTCTGAATGAGAACTAAGCACCTTTCCTTTGGTTGAATCATTATTTCTAATTTCTACAGTGGTCTCATTCATGAGTCTCCAGCAGGGATCAGGAAACTGTACAAACATAGCACATAATGATAGCCCCTTTACTAAGAGCTCAGATCTGAATTGAATATTGTTACTATCATGCAGATAAATGCTGAATGTCTTTTATATCCATTGTGCCTGCAATTGCTAGTCAGTATGGTTCCTGCATCTTCAGAAACACATGAATGTGTCAGTCACTGATTGAGATGACAGCTCTGTAGACAGATGGGGAAGGAACTGTTCAAGAGTTTTGTTTTTGTTTCTTTCATATATTTTACTGAGGAGCAAAAGACCATGTGTAAACACAAATTCAACAGGAGTACAGCACAGAGGAAGATGCATTAGATTTGGTCAATACTAGTTCTATCAGAAAATGTCAATGAAAGAAAAGGAGAAATTCTCCTTTTCTAATTTTTTTGTGAAAACTTCTAAGCACCATAACAGATATAGGAGATTTTCTAGTTCCTTCAAAACCAAGAACTTTTCTATGGAAGTCCTCAATGACATGAGTCAGATTTTTTTCCCCAAAAAAATTTGTGTCATGAGTAAATATCACTTCACTCAGCAGATTAATTAGAAGATATTGGCGGCTGAGACAGAACAGAATACAGAGAAATGTGATTACTTTCTATTTCATGTTATCTTTTTTTTCCTTTCTTCCTGTGTAATTTCACTTATGGCCATAGTGATTTTCCTGTTTCTTCTGGTAACAGGATCTCAAATGACACTTTCATGTTAGATGGCATAGAGTTATTGAATTCCCTGAGTACAGTAACCTTAACAAGGAAGAAACTGTACTTGTATTCCATTACTCAACAGCCTGCCTAAAACTCAGCATTTTATTCCTATCACTCTCACAAAAGTGACAAATTTATTAAAAAACAGACACGGTTTGCAGATTTCAGCAAATATTAAAATAAAGAAGTTATTGAATTTTAAGTATACACATATATACAAGTATATAATACACATACATATTTAAATGGGTATAAAAGTACTTGCAAAGAAAACAATGCCTTTGAGAGGCACTGCTGGGAAACCGTAGCAATAACTAGAAAAAAATGATATCCAAATTAACTTTCAAAATCCATATAAGAAACTTTATGAGAAAAACATAGTGAAGAAATAGTTGCTACTTTGTTTATCAGAAGCAGATTAAAGTGTGTTGTTCCAGTCATCAGAGATGTTTGTAGAAGCTGCTCCTCCTGACTGCACTACTGCTATAATTTTCTGCTACAGAAGAGCTTGATCAATTCTTTGCAGTCTGATAAGATTATTTCACAGGCTGAATCTTAATAGTATTCTTTCCATGTGAATACATCTGCTAGCAAAATGACCTACATATCCTCAAACTTGACCGGGCGGCATGATTTCTTTCTACATTTTATCCTTGTAAACAGGAGAACAGACATAAAATGTGAACAATATTTCTGTATTACTGATTTCATCTGTGCTTTGGCTCTCAAATCCAATTGGCATGACAGTTAAAATTAGCAGGACAAGGTCAAACTGTCAAGGATGAGGCTGGCTGTAAGCAGAGGGGTTTCTGTGGCTTTGTTTGCTTGTCATTTCGGCTGCTATGTCAGCTTAAATACCATCAGAAGAAAAAACACAGAGCATAGCTTATGGAGTAATGGGGTAGGGGATGCATCCGAGCAACAATCAAACAAGAATAAAATCCAAAGAGGCCACACTCTCAGGACAGTATGGCATGAGTGCCTTTCACAAAATGTCAGTGCAGGCTGATTAAACAAATGCTGCTGCCGAGGCAAAGCTGAGCAACCTCCAGTTTATACGAAAAGTTCACATGAACTTGCTCTATCATTCTGAAATACTATGGCTGAGTGAAAATTTTACAGTCTTGTGATAAAATGGAATGTTGCACAAAACTTGAGCATTTGCTGTACCTAGTATAACAGTGTTTCACATTTTTGCTTGATTTGCATTTCATTGACATGATTTAAAAGCCTCTCAAAATGGCTATTTGCCCAGACACAGCTTGAATGTCCAAGCTCTCCTACAACAGCAGGTGAAATTAGTTTTGCTGCACATACATTTCCATTCATAAATCGTTACTCAGTGTAGTTCAATTTTTTCCATCAATAATTGCCTTTACCCTAAAGTTAGATGACACTCATTTACCAAAATATTCTTCTCCAATTCTAACTCACTTTTCTCTCTCTGTCTAATCCATATTCATACACATACATTCATAAAAATAACCTTTTTCCAGAGACAAATTATTCTCTTCCTGTAAACAGAAGTACTTCACAGTACAAAATTATTGTGAAGGAAACTGAAGAGGGATAAATACCTAATTCTTAAAGTATTAAACTATTTAGAAAAATGATCGTTATCACTTGTTTCCTGACACTAGGTTTTAAAAAAATGTGGAAAAGGATAGGAAAAAATGCATAGTTAATATAAATATATTTTAAAATCAGAAAACAATCACTGTAGCTGAAAGAACAGTGTAATCTTCTTTCTGATTACAGGCAAGCTTCATGTGTATTGTCAGACATTATAGATCCTAAGTTCAGTTCACACTCCTTAATCAAGTGACTGTCCTGTAAGTCATTGATTAAGGACTTCAGAAATTGGCTGAAGTCCCTTGATCTCAACTATGACAAGACAACAAAGGCTTACTTGTGTCTGAGAGAAAAGGAGGGGCTAAGGGTGTGACCAGGCACAAACGGGAAAGGGAATAGCTGTTCAAATAGGTGCAACAGTCAAGGCAGAAGTAAAGCAAGCTATGTGCTAGAGAGAGGAGAGAAGAGTTAATGATTAAAGGGTTAAACCAGATAAAGATCAAACGGAAACTGATGGGTATAAATTGTATTATTAACTAGTTATGCAGCAGAGCAGCTACATATAGGAAAGGCATAGCAGGACAGAGGCTATAAGCAGTCAGCAAGAAAAGCAGAACATTCCACTAACAATAGTCACAAACAGACACAGGTGACAATCAAAAAAGAAGCAAGATAAAATACAAAAATTACTTACAGCAGTTTACCTGTTCTGCGCAAATGACATAGTGGCTGTGGTAGGGAGTCATCTTCCATTTCTTGACCAATGAATCCTAGCAAAGCCTCAAGAGGATACAGAAAGACAAGTTCTGTAGCCCTTCCTTTTAATGGTTGACTTCCTTACAATCTTTTCTCCTTCTAAGTAGACAGAAGAACAATGATCAGAATGATGCTCTTCAGCTAAACGGAAGCTCAAGAAAGGATCAAAAGTTTCAGTTACATGTGAGATATGCATCACATAACCAAAGGGAGATCTGAATCCACCACAGCTGCAGGAGAGCTGAGAGGGGCTATAGCAATTGCTTTAGTGAATTATCCATTTAACTCATCTGCATGCCCAGTGCAGCCCATCCCTGACACAGGATCATGTCTGGGGATGCTATCCTCTGCTGTTTGGTACCACTTCCCAGAATGTCCTACATACCTCCTACATACCTAGGTTCTGAGATACTTGCTACGTCTGTTCCATGGGTCTTGGACTAGACAGTTCACGCTTACTGTTCCTGGAATTCAGATAGTGGCTATAAACCTGTCAGGCTGAAGACATTTCAATGCAAATTTCTACATTCAAGTGGAATGCATTAACCACAGAATGATTATATGAAGCAAAAGAGCAACTATACCACAGATGTGGTTTTGAACAAAAAGCTGAAGTATTTGTGGCTGTTTTGTCTGGAACTTAATCAAATTAGCAGATTTTAGGTGTGCTATTCATGTGTTTAGGTTCAAAAGCGTTATACTTATCTTTTAAGGCAAGAGAGAGCAAAACAGAGGTAACTATTTTCAGATCCTCAAGAAAGTACTAGTGAAAGCAGTGTCTTTAGGAGACTTTCTCAGCTGTTGGTTATTCTAGGAAATATTCTACCCTTTTCAAAGATAAAAGAAAATTTGAAGAGAAAAAAAGCCAACTTCACTTAGGCACCATGATGTACATTGCTGGAGTAAAACAATTAATTCAGTGGTGTTCACTGTTTTGGAGATAATTTTAGTCACTTTACCTAATTCTCTCATTTCAAAAGAAAAAAGTATAAAACCGTCTAGTGTCCATTCTGAATTTGCAGCTACAGTATGCTTTTCCCATGTGGTAGGTCAACAGGACAGCATTGCCTTGTTTTGCGTGTCAGGGTCCCATTAACCTAATGTAACAGTTGGCACAGATTTCTGAGCAAGTTTTGTCTATGAAGTCAGGAGGAGAATCCGAGTGGAATATAATACTCTGCTAAAACAATAATACTCTCATAATCTAACCCTCATTAACTTGTCAAGCCTAGTGACAGTCTCTAATAGCTTTCATTCTTTTTATGTTTTGTTTTAAGTGATTTCTTTGTAGCTTTTTGAAATAACTAAAATAAGATTGTTACTGTATCTGCATTTAATGGGAAGACATTCTTTCCTTTTATTTTTTCCTTTTTTTTTTTTAAATTGGGATTCACTTATCTTTATTTTCTGGGCAACTTGCCAGAGACCTCTTTAAAATATGGATGGAAGTAAGTATATTTAATTTGTTTTTATTTTCTTCCCTTAACAAATGCTAAAATGCTGCAAATGCGGTTACAAGAACCCTGTTAGAAATTTATGGTCATTGTCTCAGGTTTTTGTCACCAAATCAGAGATTGCGAATTCAGGGAAAGGGTTGGCTTTCCAACGCATGTCTTGTGCCATCTGACATTGCTGCTAACAAAACACATTAGAGAGGAGACAAACATGGATTTGTTTGGGGGGTGGGGGTGTGCAGAGTGGCTTTGTTTGCTTCTTGTCCCCTTCCACTAACAGCAATGTGTACCCTGCGTTTTCTGACCTGGTGAGGTTCATGCTGAGCTAGTCCTTGCCTCTCAAACAAGGGTTGAATACAACCCTGGCAGATGTTAAAATGTACAATGCACTTCCCCTTATTGCAATGAGTACTTGTAGTTCGCCACCATGACTCGAATGCAGGTTGTGAAGATCAGAATCTGGCAAGAGCATGCTTTGAATCCCTCCTAGCACTGAAAGAAATTACAAGCATCATACATTTTATATCCAGCTTAGTTGCTGTTTCAATTCAGAAGAGACTGTGAAAACAGGGCATTTTTGTTCCTTAAACCTTATTCTTGTTTAGTTACATACCTCAAAAATGAATATCTCTTCAAATTGATATTGCATTAGTTTCTTATTCATTAGGTCTCAGTAACCACTTTCTGCCCATTTGTTTCACCCACTACATAGCAATGAAAAAATAATATACACTTCTTAATGATCTTCTGGAATACTGCACAGGTGCAAGCTGCAGCTGTTATGGGTAAACTACATTTTGCTAAACTAATCCAGATTCCATTGGGGAAACAGAAGAATCACTGCATTCCCATAAAAAGAAAAACATTTTCATTGTTGGATATTGAAGTTTCCACGCACATTCTACCTAGTCAAAAGGTCTTTTACCAAGAAACTTAAATGTTATCTTATAAATACACATGAATATATATAATCCTTTAGATTCTGACTTTGTAAAAGATAACATGGCATTAGCTGACCTCTTTAAAAAACCTCATGAAGATTTTTAAATTTGGATGAGATAGCAAAGTTTATGTTCTGTATACTATAATAGATCTGAAATGAAAAGAAAGAGTTGTCTTCCAGACTCATACTTGAAATACAAAACTTTTCATAAGAAAATGTATGTTACAGTGAAAATTACATTTGCCAAATGAATTAACGTTGCACTACACAGTTATAAATGTGTGTTTACATCAGTTCATATGCTATATGCCCTTTTTTTGGTTGCCAACTTTGAAATAGGGAACTAGGGATGTGGGTGTTATTTTTATGTTAAAACATCTACTGTGTACAATGAGTAAGTTTTCATGGAGGGAACACACACATCTTCATCTCCAGATCAACAGTGGCCAGAGGTGGGTGGAGTTCAAGGTGCAGGTTTGTCATCTTTCCCCCTCAGCACCCATTCAGGCTCAGGGTAACACTACCCACGTAAGGTATGGATACCTTAGCTAAGGTATGGACATGTGTAACTGAAGTTGCTCTCCGTGTTGATTGGCACGTTGTAGATTCACTGAAAGTCTCAATTTAAAGTTAATTTGCAAAGAAGTGAGAGGGGCTGGATGAGCTTCTAGATTAACTTGCAAAATAAAAATATTGGAAAATCAATGTCTTTTTCTTTAGAAAAAGAGATATTTTGATGCAAAAACTTTCCCTTGCTTCTCAAACTGAAGTATTAAGCAGCCCTGAAAGTCTGGCATTCCTGAAGAACACTTTTGCCCTGGGACCACTGCTGGAGATCCCCACCAGTGCTTGGGCACCTGTAGCAGGATACTCCCTCTGTAAACATCTGCAGGACTGTCTTGATTTACATCAGCCAAAGAAACGGTGGTCGGATTAGAAATTCAATTGTGTGAAATATGAACTTGCTGGCAGGTTCCTGGTTTGTAGACAGCTATGTTGGTGTCCCTGAGCCTTTCCATATACACCTGTGTTAGGGGAGAAGAAATTTTGGAAACAGTTTCATAGCTAGGCTTAGGGACAGTCCATTCAAAGCAGAGTGAGTTACTGTAACTGTAATAGTTTATTAATTTATAGGTTATTAAAGGCTTATTTATGTAATCCGTAGGGAAATCTTCAGCTTCCTATTTTGTACCTACTATTCATTTATAAAGTAAGAATCATCTCTGACTTTGGATTTGCACTACGAAGAAACCCTAAGTTAGTATTTTAGCTTTATAATGATACTAGCAAGAATGAAATTCCCATTTTGTTTCCAGCTAATATCTAGGATCAGATCTGGGGAATATAAACCTATTTGAATTAGTGCTGGGGCTGTTTTACACTCTTTTTTACTTGTTTTTAAATTAACTAAATTAATTTAAAACCAGAGTTTCCTCTGTAAGGACTTTAGGATAGCTTAATTTTTGTAAAAATGTCAATAAATTACTAGAAATGTTTTGAGAGTATAATGTAGACTACCAAGTCATGTGAAACATTTTGTGTATTTTGCTACTGGAATCTTTCCAACTCCAAATCTGTTCAGATCACCACAAGAATAACGTATCTCAAACGACCCTAAAATGGACTCTAGCAGAAAATGAGAAGTTTTTTACTTTTATTTCTTTAATGTCTGGAATATTTTGTATCTTTGTTTTTTAGCATAACACATATTACCTAGAAAATGGGTTTGAAATGGGTTTTAGACTCTGTGGGAATGCTTGCGTTCTTGAATCAGTCTGGAGAAGTTTCTTTCCATACTGATGGAATAAACCACTCCACTTTACCTAATAAACAGAACTGTCAGTTATTGCTCTCAGTCTGGCCAATTCTATCACCTTGGATTGTCTTCAGAAGAGATACCTAAGGCAAAAGTCTGAAGAATTGTGGAAGGAGCTGATGTGCTGATTGCAGCCAAGGTATTCAATTTTCATATTGAATACCTGCACTTTCCTGAATTTTCAGGTACACTTTGTTCCACATTTCCAGATTCACTGCTGTCTACATTTTGTCATGTTTCTAGACAAGAAAATATGAATGTGTGTATTTCTGAGGTCACAGCTGTCTGAAAGGAGTGTCCTAGCCAGTCAGAGAGATAGACAAGAGTTATTAGCTAATGCTTGCATGTGAAAGGCTAACATAAATTAAAACTCTACTAGCAGTAACACTTTCTTTATGAAAAATAGTAAATTACAGAAGTCTTAATATGCAAACTCTGAATAGAATTAATAATAGATCCCGTTATCTTTGGTGTGTTTATTTACTTAGTGTAAAGCTAAATATCCTCATAAATATCTGCAAGAAAGAGATTGTAATTTACATATTTGACATCTTGCAGAAGTACTTCAGCAGATCTTTAAGACTAAGCATACAGGTCTTTATGAATTACATAGTTCTATGTGCTTTCAACGATCAGGAAAACAGACTAAGAATACCAAAGAAAAATAGAGGGTGTCTACCATAGAACATTTTAAGTTTTGAACAGCTTGGAGAGCATATAACCACTACAGCCACTCCATATTTATTTTGATATAATTGTGCCACATAGAATGTGCTTCTTTTCACCCTATGTTCTAACACTCAGAAGTTCAAGGTCTACTGTGGAGTAGCAGCTCCAGAATGCTAGAGATGGACCAGTTCCAGCACTTATTCAGTTAGCCTTGGGCAGGAAAGAATTAGGATATCCATAGCAGAAAAAGGTTTATTCAAATAATATATGAGAGGTTTGACTTAGACTAAGGAATTAAAAATGTCAAGACTGACAGGTGATACCGCCTTCTTTCACATCTCTGTGACTTTCCTTTATATATCATATCAATCATTTCCGTTCTAAATAATGTGTTATTCCTTTTTAGAGAAGTTAACCCATTAATACATACTGCCCTATTAGTGTCTAAATAGACCAGAAAACAAAATGTCTGTAAGAATTACGACAGCAGTCAGAAGACAGAAGACCATGTGAATAAAATTAAGAATGCTTCAAACAGAGGTTATTCAATGACAAAATATGATTCTGAAAACAGGAAAGGGGACAACTTGGTTGCATGCCTAATATTTGTATGATGGTGAAATTAAAGCAGAAGTCAAAAGGTAAATACTACATATAAAAACATTAAAAACAAAATCATGTCTCAATTGATAGATGGTTTTAAGTGTAGACTATTGATAGTGAAATTAAATATTCTGTGCTAAGATTTATATAATAAGAATACATAGTAAGTTCATTGGAACAGAAGTCTTAGGTAATAGAGGTCATCCACTAAACGGAGAAGATTAAGAGGTTTTAAGAAATAAAAAAGTTTAGGAACACTCCTACACTTGGAAAGAATTAAGATGTCGGCTGTCTAGATAGATAGATAATCTCTATTAATAACTAAAAAGGATGTTAAATAACATCTGGTGGTCATAAACATTTGATATCATCAAGCTGGGAGAGTTGCTTACAAAAGAGATGACTGATGACATCTCTGGCTTGATAGTGTTGATTTCTAATAAATCTCAGAGATAGCAGAAAAAATCCAGAAGACTGGAGGACAGTTTATATTGTGCCAATATTCAGAAATTACAAGTATGAGTAGTTTATAAGCTTATTTATAAGCTTAGAACTTTTATCCTTGATGAAAAAGTGGACAAACTTTCACCACTAAGGACATAAAGGAGAATAATTCACATTAACTAACACAAATTTATGGGAAATATAAATTGTTCAAAAATCTAATTCTATGTTTAGATTAATTGGAGATTGTAGCAGTGATCATCACAATTATCGTAGTGTTTAGGAACTCTAGGCTTGCAAACTGAATCTCATTTTTTTGAGGATAAATAGAGAGTAAACATCAGACAATAAATGCTCCACTCAGACTTCTTGGTGACCCAATCATCTGGGTGCCCCCAGAACAAAACCCTCCTCACAGACACACTGTCTGATCAGTGAAAACCAGGGAACAGGGATGAACAGGGGAATAAAGAAAGCATGCTCATTGATAAACTGCGTGGCGATAATACCACCTCCCCACTGACCATTGCCATGCTTTGGTAGGAATCTTGACAGAAGAATGCTCAAAGAGGGTTTTTAATGAACAACTTTGTGGTAAGAACAGATTTCTCATAATCTGTGTCCCCAGGGCCTCACCACGCTAGAGAGAAAGCAGAAGGGCGTGCAGAATCCTTTCTCCACCCCCTCCAGGATACTCTCCACACCATGCAGTAAAGGACAATATTTGCTCTCGCTGTTCCCTGTCTCTCATTCCCCATTTTCCTACAGTCATCCCAGAAATATTATGAACTTGTAATTTGCAAACACATAAAATACGTGAGGGTGATTTTCGCACATAAAGGGACATGAAAAGCTCAAAAAACCCCTATTTCAGCTCATGTTTGCCTCTGTCTTTCACTGATCTCAGCTACCTGTCAGGCTCAGCTCTTATCTGTGACATTACTAAACTCTACTGTGTTCAAAGTTGTAAATGATAATAAAAGTCTTCTATTCATCGTTTCAGTGCCATGTGCATGACAGTTACTCTAACTGCACAGTAAATGCCACATCAAATTGTTCAGAGTCTTTTTTTGTGTATCTGAGTGTGCTTGAGGAAACATTGGAAGAAGTTCAAGGTATTGCTAAATTCAATGATTTTCTATCCTCAGTCTACACCATGAAGGATTTTTAGGGATACAGTCATTTTTTTCTCACAATAAAGCTGCAGAACTCTCTGGGACTAAGAAGCTGGGTTTTTTCCACTTTATTGGGAGCCAAGTGAGTTTAAGAAGTTTGTTTCCAAAGATTTCACTTTTTGAAGTAGGATGTCTCTTCCAGGGTAACAGATCTAACAATTCTGATTTAAGATATATTGGTGGAATCCTTTGAATATTTTGGTAAAGTAATAAATGCATATAGGAGCAAACCTTTACTCAGAATTCTCCAGTAGAAGGCAAGAGGAAATAAACTAGATGGTAAATGATCAGGTTTTGTCACATCAGATTGACAGTACAATGTTTAAAATCTCCATGAAAAGTCCAGTGTTAATATATTTATAAATATTAAGAAAGAATATTAGTGATGCAACTTTTCCTGAAGATCAGAAATCATTTAATCCAGAGAAAGCTACAAGAAAAGACTAGATGATTATGTGAACAGTAACTTCGTAGCATAGTGTCAAACAGAACTAAAAAATGCTAATTAATCCACAATAGATGATAATGTTTGAGTTTCCTATACACGATAGGCGCATTGCGTCAACTCAGGAAAGAGTCCTGGGAGTGTCTACTCGGAGACACATCCTCAAAAAACCCGCAGAGTTGGGATGTCTGAGTGGGAAGGAGAAGAAGATTTAGTGTGTTTAGGAAAATGGTAGTAGGGTAGATAATACAACATCTGTAAACTGGTGTTGGACATCATTTCAGACAGCATGCAAGATCAGAGACGTGATAGCTATGATCCAGACTGGCAGTTCTCAGATTTCTGCAGACCATTTTTTCCACAGGAAAAAAAACTATTTGAAGGAATCTTTCTTGTCATTTTGGATCCAATTTTGATTTTTAGAAATGTATAAATATATTCCAACAATTTCAGTAGTTTTTAAAAGCTAAAATTTCACACCCTTCTTAAAAAAAATTGTACTCGGCATCAAAACCAAAAAGACAGCAAAAATCTTACTTTGTGAATTTGTTTAAGTGACTCTGGAAAGTGGCATTAATCTTATAACTACTAAATAGCAGAGGTCCTCTTACCCTTTAAACAACATGAAACTCCTTAAACAGCAAATGAGAAAAGATTTAGCACTTGGGGAATCAGTGAAGATTGGAAGAGCTATGAAGGTGTGCTTATGGTTGCCTTAGGTTAATGACCTTTGCATAAAAAAATATTTTGCTGTAACCAGTTTTGTTTACAATTGTTTTCCAGTTTGGAAATCAGTGAATTCTATTCCCTCCTCCGGAAAGTTTATCATGGCACTTACTGCTACTGTTATACCAGGATGAAGTCCTCCAGAAAAATACAGAGTTCTACTTTTCTGCCTGCTTGTGATGCAGAGCATGTACAATGCCAGGTGCAGAAGCACTCTTTCAGTTGCCAAGCCCACTGGATCTTGTTATGACTTTTTTCGTATGAGCACACTCAGGAATTAAGAACATAATTGAGATTGGTCAATCTTTTAAAGGTTTTTGTCCTTGAAATTTGTGCTATAACTCCCTTATGACTCCGCCCACAAACTGGAGAAATGTCTTTCGTTTTCTGCACAAAATGGATTTGTGCATTAAAATTGAGAAAACATTCTAATTAAAATGCAGCTTGCCCCATTTAATTGAGATTACACTTATATACATATATTTGTTTTAAATCAAATCATGCTGCTATTAGTTTGGGTGCAGGAGAATAAAAGCTGACATAGCTGTCTGATTAATCTATTTTTCATCTGATTAGAGAGGATTCTAAATTCATTCTATCAGCATACTTGCAAACATTAGGCTAATTACTAATGCTGAAACTTTTATAATAATATATGCCTGTTTACATTTCAATCACATGAAAGCTCTTAGAATAATCTCTGTTAAACTACTGCAGTGCAGGAACATCACCAGTATTTCTTCTCTAAAGCTCAGGAAAGGTCTGGGTAAAAGACACTGATTCAGCCACCTCTTTGGTCTGCTTTAGAGATTGTGCAGTATGGTATGCTGTCACAGTAATTGCCATAAAAGAAGTCTCAATATAGCTCTTCATTTATTGTGAAGAACACAGTGGAATGACACTACAGGATTCATCTACATCGCTGTTCTAGATTAGAACAGGAGTGCATTTTTTTAAGTGAATCCACTGTCACCATTCAGTCTGCTTTGGTTCAGACAAAGGAGCCGCAATCTTATTTTAGAAGCTTCATGTAAACTTTCTTTCTTACAATACTGAAACTGTGTAGTACTTTCTTGGTACTCTATACTGGAAGTTTGACACAAATCTAAAGTTCAGAGATCCTTGTGCTGCAGTGGTTGCCTCTCATTTGGTTTAATTTTGTAACTGTAAAATGTTAACATGAAATAATTTTGCATCTGAAATTTCTTGGAGGTTACTTCTTAATTTTTTCTTTTAACAAGTGAAACATCCTGTTTTCAATGAAGAGAGGAAAGAATGATGCCAACAATTCTTGCTTAAGGTCAGATACTTTACAGTGTAGTCATGTGCCACTGATCTTATGTGTTTCATCTTACCAGAAATTTAATTTTACATTTGAATGAAACTTGAAGATAGGAATATAAGAAGAGCTGTAGTGAATCCTATAGAAGGGTAAAGATTGCATGTCACTAGTGAATTCATAAGACTGGGTGTAAGCAGAGGGGAAACATAGAAAAGGCAGCGTGTAGCAGCCTCCAGCAATAAGTTTCCATAAAATTTATAATGTTCAAATAAAAAACAAAAAACCCAAGCCCATTTAGATATCTATAAAAGTTTAACTGAGGGATTGGAAGCAACAGGTTTTAACGATAGCTGAGAACTAAAATGCAGTTCCACTTACTAGTGCTGAGGCCCAGCTAGAAGCTCCTTCAATAATCTGAGACAGCTAAAGCAAAGTGTTTAAGAGGAAGTTATGTGATGAACTTCAGCATATTAGCCATATTCAGAAATAAACATGTCTTACTACAGGTGAAGAGATGAAATCTGCCCAAATCCACAGAATTCTGTCATAGAAAACTGCAGTTTTACCAGGAACTCTGCGTGGCGTTATTTTTTTCGTACAGCTTAATGGGGAAAAGGCATGACTGTTCTGAATTTCTATTTTATAGAGTCTCTCAGAAATACATCAGTGTATGGAGGGACTAAGACCTTTCCACAAATTAAATGCTGTTCATTCAGTATGTTAAAGTCTAATTATAATTTAATTGATTCACAGGCTTTGTGTTGGTTATTTGCAGGCATTTATTGCCATAATTTCAGCATGCTTTTAGATGTCAAGATTGCTTAGTGAGCAATGCAAGTGCAACAAAATGGCAGTCACCGAATTAGTTTTTCCAGGTGAATAATTTAATCAGATCCAGTACATTTCAGCAGAGTTCAATCCCCGTACTCCAGAAACTCTGTTTTAATAATTATTTTCTTTTTTTCCTTAAAAAACAGTCATTGTCTATGTATTTTTTCTTTCTGAGCCCTTCCCAAAAGCTCAATATTTATGATAATTACTGAGATTAATAAAAACATTCCCATTTAGAGTGGAAATTCACATCTTTGACTCCCCCCCCCGTTTCTTGCAGATGCTAACAGTAATTAGAGAAGTTCTAGCATGGATCTTAGAAGACTGACTTAAAGGAAAGAAGAGACGAAGTGTGTTATTGTATATATTTACATGATAACTAATTACTCACTTTCCTGACACTAGGGAAAATGAATAAAACAAGTGACATAGTAGCAGATTCTGCTCTTGCCACTGGGAGTATGAATTAACTCCCCTGACTCTAGGAGATTTGCGCGTAGAATTGAACTGGTGTAACTGAGATCAGAGCCTGTTCCAAAGATCTTGAATAATTCCTATAAGGCAAACGCCTTCAGCTGTCAATCTACCAAGCTGACCTGTCAGTGTCACATAATAATTACACAGCAGCTGGCATTAGTGCAAATTTATAATTGCTATAATCCTTATTGCTGACATGTCAATATTTAACTTGCATTAACCTTTCCTTTGAGGCTTACAAATAGTACTTCTCTGGCTTGTTCAGTGTAATTTTTCATGTCATTGCCTGGCAAGGTACAAAGATTTATAATGTCATTATGTGATGGATACAGACCACTCCTCTACTTAGCCTTGTAAGATGCACTAACTCTAGAATAGTATTTATTTATTTTTCTGCCCTGTCTGCAAACAACTTTTTAACCACTTTAAAGATTTCTAACATGAAAGCCATGTCTCAGATATTGAGCGTAAGGATGCCACTCTTGTGAATTTCAGACAGTGTTGGAGGGTGGCACACTCTAAGCCATTACTGTAAGTTACAGTTTCACAGTTTCTAGAATTGTTTTGATTTGAAACATAGTTAAACCAAATTAACAGCATTAAAACTGAAGAGACAAGTATTCGGAATTTTGGAATATTTATGAGAAGTCAAAATTAGGCCATTATTTTGGTAGACATTCTTCAGAAAATAGATTTGAAAATTTTGAAAAGAGGGGTTTTTAATCAAAATTACCAAGAGATTCATGCACAGTCTGGCTGGCAAACAGAAAACTTCAAAGGAACTTGTATACTTTTCCACTCTGAAGTGTTCCCTACCTCAGACTATGTTTGAAAGTGATAAATCACACGTAAACTTTATTCAGACTAAATAAGCATGATTTTGCATTATGCTCCATGTGATCAGGATTTTTTCAACCACTGATCATACAGAAGCTTATAAAAACATTTATCGTTAGATGCAATGTTACGTTTGGTCTGGAGATATTTGCCGTGATCATAAAAAGAACCAAGAAATGACTCCAAAATTCTTGTGGCTGCCTTTCTGCTCATCCCATCAAACTAAAGCATCACATATTTCCATTTCCAAAGATTTGGTGGTTACCTTGCCTGCCAACTACAAGGTTCTGAGTGTTGTTTAACAAGTACCTATATATTCATCCTTATATTCCTTACAACAATTGTACTGCAATGGACTAGTATAACAGTTCAACACATCCTAAATGCTGTCATTTACAAATTCTAATTGCAAAGTAAAATAGAAGACTTCTTAACATCTGAGTATTCCCTCTTCAGCCTTATCATCTGATCTTTCCATTATCTGCTCAATAAAGGAAAATTACAGGTCAGGGCTCTTCCTTGAAAGGGTGAATTAAAATTTTACCCGGTGTAGATGTTGTTGGATGATTGATTGAAATTACAAATAAGCTGTACTCAAGTTTACAATTAAACAATATGATTTATCACTTACTGTTGTACTTCTGAGGGGTCTTGACTCTTGGCTCCAAGGGGAATTATCACTTGTATCTTCCAGATCAAGTTTTAAAGCAGTATGTAAGTGTATAGTGAATTGATCAATGCCAGGAATTCTGTGTAGCGGGCACAGTAGATTGTACTTAATTCAGATTGATTAACAGCAAATAAGAAGTGTAAGTGTGAAATAAGTACATTAGACTGGACTATATATGCACAACAACTCCTTTAGCATCTGAATATTCTATAAAAACTCTGAATTTTCTTTAAGAAAATCTTAAGAATACATAATTTTTAAAAAGAAAGTGTTGCATTTCTAGAACAAATGTTTGAACAATCTGTAGGATCCATGTGCCCTACAAATTCCAAGAATGAATTTAATGATTGTTATGGTTACATCAACACATACTGTAATATGATATAATCAGAAGTGACATGCTGTGGCACAGAAATTGCAAAGATATGTTTGATTGAAAAAAAAGCCATAGCCAATATGTTCTTGTTTTACAAACATACCAGCTATTTTGAAGTTCCAGAAAGGTTTAAGATGCAGACTGTCAACTTTATTTAGTTACTGTGATGACTTCTCAAAAGGTTTCAAATTGATCTGGTAATATTTCTCAAAATAGAATTACCTGGATTTAAGAAATGAAATATTTTAAAAAACAAGCAGAAACTGATTTTTTTTGCCTGTAAATCTCTTCCAGTATTAGTTTTCTTGTAATTTTGTCCTAAATGCATAATAAATAAGTTGTTATATCCCCTCTGTAAAATACTATATATTTTTATGCCCTTATACTGTAGATACACCTATTTGGATTATTGTTCAATCTTTCCACTACTAGCTTTTTCGTTATTTCTTTTCTCTGATATCAAATCTTATTTTTCCTTAGATTTGTTTCCTGTATTTCTTCTAATTAAATCAATTCTGCTGATTTCTTTAAAAAATTCTTATCTTTTTCAATACTGATATTGTGATCTTGATATTTTGATACTTTTCTTTCAGTGGTTTTCCTTCTCTTCTTCTTTTCTGTCCCAAATGATATTTGCAACTCCAGGCAGATGGCAGATGTCATCAGAGAAGGAATTAAAATACAGCACACTTTTCTAGATAATGTGTCAAAAGATAGCTCCTCTGTATAACACACAACATACTGTTAGAAAGAAAAGTACCAAACCCCCTTTCTAGCCAAGTTTATTATTTCTAAATTATTTTCCAGTAAAACTGGGCAATAGGACAAAAAACCTGTAAATGGCATGAAATAAATATCTGAAGTGCTTTTAAAGAGTAATGTTAAAATGAAAAATGCATAGATTTTATGGTAGACTCTCATTTAAATCTGAGAGGGTTTTGGGTTTCCATCTTTGTTTGATTATGCATTTTTCATTAAAATACCACTAAATAGTACAGTGCAATAACAGCGTTGTGCCCTCACTTCCACATCTCTGTGCTTAAGAGAAGGATGCAGAGCCAGCCTCCCTTGTGCTTTTTTTTTTTTCATAGTTGTCCAGCTTTCACTGGCCGTATGGATCTCAGTCAGTTCAGGCTACTTTCAATAGTCCAATCAGTAAGACACGCGTTGGAGAAGTAGAAACTACAGGTCCACATGTCTAGGAGGAAAAGGCTGTCTGGAAGAAAGCTCTCCTCTTTTCTTTAACCATGTAGATACTGTGCAAAAATTCATCTCTTCTTTTACTACATGAACACTCCTGGAAGTGAACTCTGTTTTGAACTTCCATGGGGTGGAGAAGCCCTAATTTGGGTGACAAGTTCAGAGTGGTTCCTATGCAAATGATTTTCTTTCTCCTGGGTGTAGGCAATTACCTTCTTAGTGTGCAGTATTTAGCTTGCATTCTGAGTCTCCTGCTGGGTGACTAATTTTTAGATGTTAAAATGTCTGAATTGTTACCTGCAACTGACGTGATGAAAACTTCCATGCATCTGAAGAGCTTGAGGCGAGAAGAAAAGTTTATTGGAAACTATCCATAGATCATCATAAGAAAGCAAATATTGACAGTGATTAATTTTTAGAGTTTAATTATTTTACAAGACTTTTAATATTTAAGGTCATCAGTACCAAGCAGATGGGATAGATTTAGTGTGTCAAACTTTTGCATATGGTTTCAGTCTTTCTGAATAGTGATTTATGCATAAAACATTCGTTTGTGGTTCTTGTCTCTTCAATATGAAAGATCACCACTACATTTTTTTCAGAGATTTCTGTAATCTTTCATCTGTAAAGGACAATTCTATTAGGCTATGCTGTGTCTGAGTGAAAAATGAGCATCTACTTCAAAACCAGACATTTATGTTTTCAATATCATAAATTTTATCAGCCAAAACCAACTAAGCTTGGACAGGTGGATTACTGGGTGATATCAACTATCCATAGGTTTCACTGTATTTCTGTGAAAAAAATGTAATCAATGCCAGAGTTGTATTCCAAGATACTAGATTATGAAAAAATCTTTCTGGGAAAATAATGAAAATCTGATAATTATAGATATGTAAAAACCTGTCTGTATAAAGCTCAAGAGAATATATGTTTTAATTCTGCTTTCCAGGAGGGTGAATAAGTAAGAAAATGGGCCTTCTTTCCAAGTCTTGTGTTCTGTGACTACATATTTTATACTGTTCAATATGATTTATTTATTCTATAACAGTCAAACTCTTAGGTGTGCCATATATTCAGTTATGATAGAATAGCAGATGCTTGCAATATCGAATTTAATTGTCCCTTCTAGGTCTTTCTTCTAAGTTGGTTATGTCTAATAAAATGGCTATGGAAAGCAGCACTAGCTGTTCAACTTCAGCAGGAAAGTAATCAAAGAGTGTATCCCCGGCGAGAAATATAGCTCAAATTGTGAATGTTACCAGGCAGAAAACAATTGGGTGTATGTGCTTGGAAAGGGTGAATATCCAAAACTGAGCATTTGAACTGTCCTACAGAAGCCTCCTACTTGCTAGCTGCAGCTGGTGTGGGCTGGCTATAAATTTTTGTAACACCTGGACCAAACAAAATGTCACATCCTGAATCTTCCAATTGAGAAAGAGACTTGAGAGAAAGCCACAAATTGGAAGGCCAGTCGTGTGTTGTGCTTCCTTACTTAGATGATCTAGATTGGGAAAACTGGGAGTGTAGGGTCCTGGAAAGAAGAGATGATGCACAGAAGAGGGATTCTCAAAAGGAAGAAGTAGTCTTGGAAACAAAAAAGGGGGCCCAGGAAGTAAAAGATGAAGATTGTGGCTGGAGGAAATATCTGGGAAGTAGGGAAATGTCCCAGAGATCAGAGTGCTGCATGGAGACAAAGTCTCGGGGGTGTCTAGGGACCTTGGCTGGTTGTGCCCAGAAGAGCTACCTGCAAGCAGCAGCATGGCAACTACTGACACAACTTTCTGCCCAACTTCCCTGGCTCAGCATTCATCTCCCATGTGGGGACTGGAGACTTAGGGAATCTGGTGTGGCAGGGGAAGTCAGTGAGCAAGTGAGATAACTGAGTGGATTACAAGTGAATCTCCCAGGCTTTTAAATTAACCCCACTATCCAAATCCACTATGGGTTTACTTCATCGCACATGTGACAGTACTGAGTATTATTCAGTTTTTAATCAGGTTTGGGAATTACTCAGATTTGTCTTGCTATATTTGCTGTTTGCCTTATTACACCCTGAATCTGTCTTTGTCTTACACTCATTCTCTTTAAAGTCTTTGTGTGCTATTAATGCTTAATTTTAAAGCTACACTGTACTTACAGGATATTAAGAATTGCCTTAGTGTTGTGAATGAAAATGTGCATTTTTTTCACTTGCGTTAACAAAATCCATTGATAGCTGCTTATGATCTCACATGATTGAGATTTTCATAAGTTTCAGTAAATCTTCCAGTACTCAAGATTGTCCTCATCCAGATATTATGTCCTATTGGATCTATATGTACATCTTACATATATTTGTATTTTTATATTTCTATGTGTATATATGGTTTAATTTGTATCCTATTAAACTCAGAAAGAAAAGGTCAGTGCTGTCCAAAATTTATTTTTTTTTTCAGCAAATCCTTATTTCAGAACCAAGAGGACAAGACATAAAATTGGACCTGAATTACCTTGTTGCACTTATGTTTCTTATCTTCCTTTCCCTGGAAAGGATTAAGGCCTGTATATAGATACCTGAATAGGAAACAATCTAATTATTTTTTCATATTTTGTCTCATATTAGTATGTCCTTCTTCTGACACACTTTTGATCTATGTTACCACACATAAATCATATCTGAGTTCACAGAGTAATCTGACCTTGTGAAAATTGGATAAACTCCATTTCAGAAAGTCTACGCGTGTTTGCAGAGATCTAGTTGCAAAAAATATTGGAAATAGGCAGACATTGTTTCTTTTGCAAAGATTCATATTAAATTAATTTTTGTAGTCTAAGCAAGTACCAGCACTTAACTTTGTGCAGGTACAATGAGCTACTATAAATATCTTTCAACAGATACATAAAGCTGGTAATAAAACCAACTCATCTCTGAGTCTCAGAAAATCAGAGGTAAATTCCTGATCTACATGAAGGCAATCAGGAATGTTGCCATTGAATGCAGGGGAGTCAGTTTTACAAAGCGAATAAAATTAGTCACGTGGTGTTTTATTTTTCCATTCACTTGAATTCCTTTGAAAATTTCATCTGTTTCTGAGATCACCTTATTCCCACAGAGTCCTAAAAGCAACACACAAGACAGGGAGCAGGGAAACAAATACATCTTCACGTAAAACCTCTTGAGCCTTTATTGAAGAAAAGATTTGCAAAGCTGTAAGGAAAAAGATAAATCAGAAACTGTTGATGGTGATTTGATGTTCACAGTGTACCCAACATGATACTTTGTCCTGTGCTAAACCAGTCCAGATACTGAGCAATGCAAAAGGTGGGTAAGAGTTCAGAAGATTTCTAAAATGTATGTACAGTGCAAGTTTCCCTGAACATGTGATGTTGTAATGGTCTCAAAAATTATACAAATTGGACGAAAACCATGCAATTCTCGAGGAATGTGTTCATTCACGGAAGTAACAAGACTGCATACATGTATACCCACTTGTTCTAAACTCTTATTATGAAGTAAATTATTGAACTATCTTTTTGGCCAAGGATCTCTCACAGAAGTCTTACACTAAAGACGAGATTCCTGAAGAATAGTGCTGATTTTCCTTCCGTGGCAAAGAAAGCTACAGTAACATGAAAACTGGGAATACGTTTTCCAACAGGAAGATAGCTTTGAGTCCTTTCCTCAGCAGAGGGAATCTGGGGGTAGTAATAAGACTCTACCTACTCACATCAGATAATTTATAATAATTAGCTTTGGGTTTCTCCAGACACATTACGGCACAAAAATTAAGTTTTACATTAAATATAATCTTCCCCATTTAAGACAGGACCATGTATATTTAGACTGTTTCTCACTTGTAAAAATATCCAGTAGTAGTTGTTCCAGTCATCTGAAGAAGTTTTTTAATGCTGATTTCTTATGGTGTCTTCTGATGCGTCCTTGTCAGTGAAATTATTTCTTAATTGTAGATTCATGTCCTTCAATCAAAGAAGCCAGGCTAGTGGTGAAGATTTTATCCGGGTAGATTATTTGTATTCAGAAGCTATATATCTACCTAGATTCATAAGTGATACTTAGTTTTAATCCATTAAATGTGAATTGGCACTGCTGTACTCTCTAGTTGTTTTAATAGTTCCTGCAGAACTAAATTTGTTATAAAAAAGAGCTCCTAGTTGTGAATAGTGAATGAAAGCATAAAAGCAGAGACAAAAACTTTTAGGTTTGAGACAAATTTATATGGTGTAATTTTTCACCCTTCTACTTAAATGGTCTTAGGACAGATTAGAATTAACCCTCTGAGTAAGTGAAACCACTACTAGAAAATGTATAGTAACACTCCACGTTCCACTACTCCCAGCGTCCCATCACTATTTCTCTTCCGTCTCCTCTTCTTTTGGTGACCACACATCCAAAAGGTCTTTGAATGGAGCTGCTTTGACGTAAGGCTGTGTGGTTTTGAAGACAGTGTCTTTACATATGGCTTCTCTTGGAAGCATCCCAGTTCTGCCTATGTGAAATCACACTGAAGTGGCCAGACCACAGGTGTGAGCAGACTGGATTAATTTCTATATCTCATACACTGATTTTGCAGCCAGGATGCGTCTTACCTTTTATTATTTGCTTCATTAATACATCTGACTCATCTCAGGAAATCTTACCCTACCTGGTCTCTACCTTCTTTCCTGTTTAGACATGTTAGATGACTGTTACCTCATTAAATCTCCCCTTTCAGAGAACTTACACAATTACTCCAGGTGTGATGTGTGGAGGTGGGAAGGGCTGGAACTGGTTACTTAGTGGTTTTTGTTTTATTTTGGTAAGATATTTGTCTCAGACAATGAGAAAAGCACTTATCTTTTTTTTTTTTTTGCGGAAAATCAGTCGCAAACTGTCAAGGAACTCCTTTCAATTTTCTTTCAGCTTATGAATGCTTATTTCTGGGTTGCATTGATCAAGTAAGGATGCTTCTTCCCTACTGGTTTTAGTGCAATCAATCTGGAAAACATAGTTTATGGGAGGAAAATGCCATTAACATTTGTGTCTTATTTAGCATCACACATGAGTACTTGTGATAAGAACAGCTAGATTCAGATTTTTTATTATTTATTGTCTTCATATATTGCTGTGCCCACACAGTGGCTTAAAATCTGTGTGGAGAATACTGATGTTGGTCGGTCATCATCTCCCCTGCTAAATCGTTGCAATACTTTTCCACAAAAGGCTCTTCACTCATTATAAATACTGGATCTTTGTTTTTTATTCAAAGTACAAGAGCAGTCAGCTGCTGAATGACAGCAAGATACCTGTTGTTTCAGCTATAGAAAATTCTATTATGTATCTGTAAGCATGTATCCATTGAATATAAGAACTAAACCCATGTACCAGATATTAGTGAATCCTCATTTAATACTCTGTGTAAAGTTCTGGTCACCCTTATTCAATGAAGGTTAACTCAAAAAAAAAAAGATGTAATGATCAAGAGGACAAAAGCTCTACTGTGTGTAAGGGAAAGGAAAAATGATGTAGCTAAGTACTCTTAACTACAGAGATGGAGGCTCTGGGATTCTGTAGGAGTTCTGCCAGTATCAATATGGGGAGCAAAGAGCCTTGCAACAGCTTCAACTCATTACGGTTTAAAAATAACAAAGATGTAAGTGGGCACTAACAGAAAAATAATTTCTGTGTAACTTCAGGTCTCTAACTTGGATCCTCTGAATCACAATTTACTATATACTTACCATTGGCTATAAAAGAAACCATACTCCCAATGG
>Ga0181612_109928_pt1 | contig 23199 bp, 7 predicted proteins | sample HoacroProtozoa21_FD_119630 | JGI IMG/M metagenome (GOLD analysis project Ga0181612, IMG submission 119630) | Hoatzin crop microbial communities from Cojedes, Venezuel. Combined Assembly of Gp0051906, Gp0051904, Gp0051908
CTCTGCTATAATGCATTTTATTGTGCAGTGCTGAAGTTATTTGTGTCCAGTGATAAAGTTACTAGATGCATTGCTAACAACTGCCAATAGCAGAACCTACTAAAATGTGACCCTAAAGTACTTGCAATTCATTGAGTCTAGAAATGCATTTAATTCAGCTTGACCACTTGCCATTGCAAGATACTTTCCTGATGGGAAGCTATAGGATGCTGTCATATTTAGCAGTTCATTTCAGAAAAAGATAATAGGAAAACACTGTATATGAAAAAGGGCTATAGTGAGCAGATTGATGCAGCAACAGAGCTGAGAGGTGTTGCAAAGCAACAGAGTTTGTAAAAAAAAATCTAGAAGAACTTTATGGCTTTCTAAGTAAAACTTACATCAAGCCTAAAGAGTGTTCTAAAAATGCTGTAGAAAGAATAAATTTAACATTTTGTCTCTTGAATTCAGGACTGTTTTGTAAGTTTTGTGTAGAAATTCGATTAAATCATCTTGTGGAAAAATCCTAATGCTCTTTTTTGACCTGAAAAAAAAAAGTAGAATTGAACTTGAACCAATGAAGCCAATAATGGTTTGCTATCTGCCGGGTCCCCTTAGACACTTGAAAAATGTTTTGGGAATATAACTATTGATCACTGTGACTAAATTCATAAACCCATTATACCTATCTTTGCCAGGAATCTGTCATTGAGACAACGGAACCCCCCTTGGAGTTGACAAGTGATCAGTCATTCAAGAAAATATTTACTTCCTGTTTTCTGAAGGAGTTTTCTTTCAATCATTGAGGGGTATCACTTGCTAGAAGAACCTGTAATTAATGTCTTAACCAATGTCTGCCCATGTGTATGCAAGGACTTTTTCTTCCTCAGGCTTTATGAATAACACATGGCAGATTTTCCTTCCGGAGATACAACTCTGGAAGGCTGTCTTAGCTTTCATTATAGGACAGAGGAGCTCTGTACCATTCTATGAATGAAGTAAATGAGAAGTATTTAAAATAAATTATTAACTGTTAAGATAACTTCAATTTAGATGTTTGTTTGACCTAATTAAGGGGGGAGAAAAAGGATTTAAAAAGGGCATGTTTTAACAATTCTGTAGAAGACCAGCTACAGAAAGTTGTCTTGGTAAATGAGTTTTTAAGGGCATAAAGAGTTAAGTAAGGAACAGTAAAAAAGCACAAGTATAAACTATCCCAACATGGAAGGAGAGGAAGCATAGGTAAGAGATTACTGTGGCTAAGTCGTGTTCTTCATTAAACTCAAACATAAGAAGAAGCCATATAGAAAGTAGAAATTTGTTCCAAGTATCAATGAGATTTGCAAAAAACTAACACAAGCATGTAGGGATTTGGGTTAGAAAGGCTAAGTCACAAAACAAGATGCAAGTAGTGTGAGATGTCAGAAATGGTAGTCACAAATCTGTGAGTAGATTAGTACGAAACTGAGGGTCTACTGTTCACTGGGGAGGGTGAACTGTAAACAGATGACACCAAGAAAGATGAAATGTTTAATGCATTGTTTTTCTTCTGCCTCCCCAAAAGGTTAACTTCAGCTACTGACTAGACTAATCAATGCCACTGAAGGCTGAGAAAGACGATCAGTTCCATTACCCAAATATAGATCACAATGTTGTTTGATAGGCTTTAAAATATCTGTTATATCTTCATGGACCTAGCAGTCCAGACACAAGCCCTCCTGGAGTGGCATTTGGAGGTCAGTCAGACACCTAGAAGTATCTTAGAGTCAATAGGTACCTAGTGCTCAATTTGAACAAGGACTAAGTGTTTGAGCTGAATCTAGGTCAAGGTATCAGCCTGCAGTAGATATTTAGACTACAGATTGCTTACATAACTCAGAAGTTTGAAATCCTCTCAGTGCAATGCATCGTCATCTCAAGGAGGATCAATGACTGAGGTTGGATTCAAGTTGAAATTAGAACCCTTAAATTCAGATTTCTGTATGTAAGTGTTTGAAAGTGTTCCAGGTACTTGATTAAAATACCCATACTTACACATCTAGTGCCATTTGATGTGCTCTTCAGTATCCAGACTTCTCTATATGCCTTCCATGTCTGATATTGGACCTGTAAATGGCCCAGATCCTTTTGAAACAGTTACTTATAGAATCATAGAATCATAGAAAGTTTTGGGTTGGAAGGGACCCCTAAAGGTCAGCTGCTCCAACACCCCCGCAGCGAGCAGGGACACCACTAACTAGATCAGGTTGCTCAGAGCCCTGTCCTACTGCCATTTTCAAAAGGAATCTGCACAAGACTAAATTAGCATGGTTTTAGATCTGTCCATTGCATCCTCTAGGTTCTTCTGAGAGAATGGTGTACCTGGAGAAGAACATATGTTCTCTTGCTAGAGAAAGAATTTTTAGAATCCCGTAATATCAGGATATTACATTTTACAGCAGTGTTGTGTATTTTAAAGAAAATGAACCCAAGATACACAAGAGCAAGCTTTTCATTCACATAAAGAAATACATCTATGTAAATTCAGGCACCTATTCAGCCATAACTGTATGTAATGATCACTTAGTGACCTCCCACTCCTTTGTTATTTTAAATAGTAGTATCCAGCATGACTCAAACTTTATAGTATTGGAATATCACTGGAAGCACTATACACTGTAATGCTATTTCCATGTTCGCAGCTGGCCTTACTTCCTCTGAGAAAAGTATGGTTAGCAATGAAACCAGTAGAACTGGAAAGTTTGGGACCCCCGTCGTCTTTTGCCAATTCTGGCAAAACTTCCTAGAACCTTATTGCAACACCTTCTGAAGGGAGGGGTGTGGAGGCAATTCTTCCAGCTGTGAAAAATTTCAGGTCTTGTTCTCATATAACATAACTCTGCATATAAAATAATTAGCAGAGCTCAGAATTTAACATCTTATAATCCAAGAGAACACACCAAAAACATGGAGACAGACAGACACAAAAAGCACATATGCAGCATATAAAGACGTGACAGGGGAACAGTTGTTCCTATGTTATACAGTATATACAGTTTAACCTTAAAGGCAATCAGACAGGTACTTGAGTGAAAGTCACTCTGACCATTCCCAGAGAAAGTTGTAGAAGAGTCACAACAAACGAATTTAGTATTAGCCGCATAACAGCTCATGAGCAAATGGACATGAGGAAAAAAAAAAAGCAATGAGCACGAGGGCTGCTGACCTCCAAAAAATACAACACAAACGCAATGAAATTACTACAACAGATGTCTACTAAGACTAATAAGTAAGCTTTTGGAAGCAGCAGACATTTTTGAACAGAAGAACAAAACGATTTTCCTTCTACGCTTTGAATGTTCAAACACGTGACAACTTCCCACCTGCAAGAAGAATCTGCCACCACAATGAGGGTGGCATACTCAGCAGCTAAAATGTTAGATTTATGGATATTATTTTTCAGAATAATAAGCAAGCTATTTTCTTTAGCACTATTACCATCTTAGAGAGGACGTTGCTTTTTCTTATCATTCTTCACCTTAAGTACCTTTTATTTACATTTTATATATTGACCACAATTAATTTTATTAGTGTTTCTACACCATTAGATTAAGAAAAAAAATCAACAGTTATAGCAACAGACAATATATCAGATGTAGTTGCACTACAGCTTAGAGCAAAAAAAGGAGAATACATGTATGCCTGTGTGTGTATGCTTACATCCAGAAAAAAAAAGAGTAAAAGGATATAAAATCCAACTTTATCCAAAGATATTTCTTCAGTAAGATTTGTTAGCAGCTAATGAAATAGGAAGTCACAAAATCTTGCAGACCTTTCAAATCACAAATCTGTACTTTGACCAGTGTAATTATGATAGAATCCTAATCCTAAAAAATGCATTCATCTGAACATTTAGTTTGTCTGTTTATTCACTGAGTCTGCAACTGATCAAGAGTTACGTAAGCAGCAGTGATAAAAGTGAAAGACTCCTCATTTGAGGAGCAGGAAATGTATCATGTTCCAAAGATTCCTACCTCTGGCAGAAGAGATAAAATTCCTAACCTGCATTAGAAGGCAATTTTCTAAACCTTTGTCTAGCAATTAGCATTAAAACTTATCAACTCTACAACCTAAAATTACGATGTTTAAATTTTTTTCCAAAAGCAAGTTCAATTTCACAAAACCTGCAGTTCCAAGTTTTACCACATATATTAAATACACTTACTTCACAAAGGTCAGGTAAATCAAAGTTTTCCTTACTCAGAAAGGCATTTGCCTTCAAAAAATAAACGCGTATTATTCTATACAAGGGCTCTAATAAAAATGCAAGTTACTGTCTATAGCAGTTACTAATTTAAAAACCTCAGCCAGCTAGTTTAAGAGATACACGTATAAATACTTCCCATCTCCACTGTTTTAGTGATCATACCACTATGAAAATGACTCTTAAAAAGACAACTAATATTACGAAATGCAAAGCATGACTGAAAGTACTTCTTTGGAAGCAAAGAAGAATTTTTTGGTTTTTTGTTTGTTTTTTTTTTTTTACACTAAAGCAAGCTGCTAATCATGTCTCTGACAGTCAACTTATTTTTTTTAAACACTGCAGGTTGCTGATCACCACGTGTAGAAGTAAAAAAAATAGTGTTTCATCTTTCTCAAATACACAAAATCTGTTATGGAAGAAACTACTATTAGAGATTAGGAAGTTTCATACATAAAACCAAATTAATTATTACTTAAAATTGGGTATGGGGAAGACTTAATGAAAACTTCTGTCAAGATATACCAATATTCAATATATTAATAACCAACAATGTAGTTTAAGGTCATTTCTTAAAAAAGGAGTCACTCGGTGTCCAGTGAACAAGACACCAGACCAGCCACAGGATACCTACGCTCATTCTTCTGCTTTGCCACAGACCATCAAACTAGCTTAGTTTCAAGTAGGCCTTCCCTGTAACCTTTCCCTTCTTAACTTGCTCTAAAAGGAAAAAAAAAATCAGCTTCTTTTAAAATTAGTCCCTAATTTGCTTTCTGTGTCTTTGCTTCATGCTGTTTAAGAAATGCAAGAGACATTCAGGGTCTGATTTAGCAAGAAGTATAAGTGAACTATCAATTATTTCAAAATACCGCAGAAAAAGGGACTCCGAAGTCTTTTCTCCTTTTTTGCTAGATCTCTACTCTTTACCTTGGTTAGCCAATTTCTGAAGGAAACACTAGCATTCAGCAACATGCTTCGTGTTCAAGCTACATAACACTACAATCACACATATTCTCGTTCCACCTTACACACTAGAAAGGAACACAAGCGTACATCAAAAAAATCTTTACAAGACATTACATTTGAGTATCTTGATGTATAATGAGTTTAACTCTGACTGTAGAAGAGTCTTCCTTCAAAAAAGCTTACAGTGGTAACACCAGCGTAGGACCTTGCCATTTTTGATAGGTATCTATATTCACACACATAAAATATCCTACTTAGTCTTACAAACGAACATTTAACTCGTTCATAATTTTTAAAAAGTGCAACGCGAAGAGCGAAGCAAATTACGTCTGTCCAATGACTGAATCCTGTGCATGAAGAAGATACAGTAAGCACCATCCCACGGCTGGACTTGATGATCTTAGAGCTCTTTTCCAACATATGATTCTCCCCATACTTTACAGGATATGATGGCTCATGAAGCTGAGGCAGCAGAAACAAAGATGTGCTCATGCTAGAGTCCATGAAGTTCACAATCCAGAGCACTAGTGGAGACACATCTTTGTCTGGAATTAAGCTACTACACCAGGCTGCTCTAGAACATTGGAGACTCGGACACACGTTCCTGTCTGACTCCCAGTTGCAGCAATGTTCACCTCTGACAAACGCACAGGCTAAACAACCAGAAACCATAATGGCCTAAGCCACCACAGGTTCCCAACTGCTCAGCTGTAAAAGTCCTGACTCGGAGACAAGTTCAATAAGAACTTCAGTACCGATACACATTTTTGTGGGCTACTCTCATCTACCCTATCCAGCTGGGGGGGAGGGCAGGAATCCCCAGAATCTAACCCCATGTTGGATACGGTTCAATACTCCCTGTAAACTAGCAGATGCAAAACACGTCAGCAGAACACGTCAGCTTGGTGCCAGCCGGAGACTCCCCCATGGCAACAGAATACACAGGTGGGCAGATCTGGGGGCTTTCCAGGACTTCTTGCCCTTCACATCTGCAGTAGGGATATACTGAGTCACAGAATCTGCATTTTGTTTCTCACTCAAGATAAGCATGTCTCTTTCACATAGTGCTTACAATTTAACACAAGCAGTTTCCTTCAAAGTGCAGAAGTATTTTCAGGCTGCAGAAAGCGCTACAGATTTGATTTTGAAAAAAAACCCAGACATATTGTAGGTAGCATGATTTGTTTCAGAAGGGAAGAAGTAGTATTTATGTGTAGTATTAGGATGGAGACAGGGCTTTGAACAGCTACAACCACAAGAAAAAAGTATCGTTTTTTGGATACTGACATTTGACCATGTTTTGTAATTATTACAAGTAAGCTACAAAACCAGAATTATTTTGGTGTATTTCTCATTTTCATTTTAAATCTCTTTGCAGTACCAATATTTAGAAATTTTAACTTTCACAATTTTCAAACACTTAATTATATTGCTAATGGAGACAGTAGTCTTAAAATATGTTTGCAAGTTTCTAGCATAATTTTTTTTTTAAATCTTAATCCATAGTTTTGATTTGGTTTTCTAGTAAGCATGTATAAAATCTTCTTTTTATTTTATTAGCAATCCTAGAATATTTAGTCCATCCTCCAAAGGCAACATAACTAACAAAACAAAAAAAAAATCTATGTTAAAACAGAGTAAAAAATGTTATTCTTACAGCAGTATTCTAGAAACACAGGAACCTGCAAGTGATTTACCCCTTTCACATGACACAAGATAAAACCTTGCATTTAGTACAAATTAGTTTTTTCAACTTATGGTATTCTAAATTTTGCTTTAATCATTTAAACCACTAATATTTGTATCGTGCTCTGAAGGCCTTTACACAGTTCAAACACTACAAATATAAATGTTTGCATTATTATTACAAAGGACTCAAAAGTTAGCAATTCTTACCGTTGTTCTCTTTGAATTACAGGCTACACAAAACTTAAAATGCTACAGCATACGAGCTTTAAGTGAACATAATTAGCAAATCTAGCAATTAATAAACCTCAGATAGAGCCAAGTGTGCAAGAAATGAAAAACAGCTTCAAATGCTTTTGAGCACTAACAGTGAAAAAATTAGAAGGTATACAGTACAGTAAAAAAATCAAAACCTGCAGTGTACTATAGCACAAAGCTTTCTTCTGCATCTCGATTATCCTAATTATCTAAAATGGCTGACACCACAATATTTTTCTCCCTAATATACAGTGTCATCAAATATTCCCCGTTAAGCATCACAGGAAATATATGCAAAAGAAAGAATAGCTTTCTCATACTACCTCAGCACAATTACCAGCAACAGTTAAATAACCGAAATAGACAGAGATACCAAACTATGGCAACTATGAAAGGAAAAGTAAGCAGAAAGGAGCTGAGGAATTCCTGTAAATGAGTTACAGCATAGACTATTATAGAACACAGAACAAGGCCAGGTTGGATGGGGCTCTGAGCAACTTGGTCTAGTGGAAGATGTCCCTGTCCATGGCAGGGGGGGTTGGAACTAGGTGATCTATAAAGGTCCCTTCCAACCCAAACCATTCTATGATTCTGTGACTAACTACTCAGCAATAGCTCTTTTGTCCCCAGACAAACATTTAGGAGGGTAGCTCTTATTTGTAGATAATCTTCCTTAGATTAAGTCTCACTAATGACCGTCCTAATTCTGCAGAGGATCAAAGCAAACTGAATCAGAGTGTCCTCTGGAAATCAACAGAGTATGATCTGGACATAACAGCAAACTCCCAAAAAGCCTTTTTCTTGTTGGACTGAAGCCCTATTTTGTGAAGTGTCAAATTATCTTCAGCAAACATATATCATTTGCTCTCTGCCCCTAGAAATATCAGGTGACTCAACAGCTGTGGGAAGGGTATGGAATTCTGAAACACTAGAAAAAACACTACTGGATGGAAAAAACACTATTTAATGTATTACAAAATAGGAATCAAAGTTACAGATGACACAGGTATTTCCAGGCCAACACAAAGAGAATTAGGTCTGCAGCTCTCATTAGCACTTGTTTCCAACTACTTGTGAAATCTTCTCACACATAACAGGCTGTTTTCACTAAATAAATGATCAAGAGCAGCAATGACCCTTTTTCATATTTATGTTTAGTGTATCAATGACCAGACTTAGACTGTGTTTAACTTCATCCACTAGAGATATTTAAGAATTCATATATTTTAGATAAGCAGGTTCATACACATACATCATGTAGTAAATTCATAAGAAACACTTACTGGGTAATTTTTTTGGAGGGATGGAAGGATGGGTTCAGGTAGGGCTACAAAAAAAAAAGTTTAAAGTTGCTGTGATTCATGCAATTCACAGGAAAATATCATATCAACTACACCAACACGTTAGACTGAAATTCCATCTTAAAAACCCCTTCACTTTCATGTACTTTGTAAAATAAAAGTTATTCAGGAAATCTTTATATGACTATATTTTGTATATAGTACTATAAGGAGTTAATTCAGCTACAGGAAGCTGTCAGTAAGATTTTTACTACTATTTGTAAAAGACATGAAAAATTCTACAGCAGCTGGGTACGACTTTGCGTCTAAAATTCATGTTAATTCATGGCTACAAGAAACTTACCTAGATTCCCTAAAGGAAAAACCAGAGCTTCACTAATTTTTCTTTTTTTCCTACATCTAATATGATTCTACCACAGCACAGGAATTCTCCAGATACCGCAAAAGCACACATTCTTCAGCTGCAAAGTATTACATACTGAATCTCCAAAAGTAACCCAACGATAAAATGCCCAACACTTAGCAGGCATTGCTAGCAAAATTCCCACAAAATACATAAATACAGTCTAATGCTGTTAGCTGATCTAGTAAACAGCCAACAGGTTATAAAAACTATGATGACAATGATACTAATAAACACAAAGTAAACTGAACAATTCTAACTTCTGTGAAAGTCATGGATGGGGAAAGCATCTATTGCACAACACAAATGGCAAGGAAAAAACTAATCTGCCAAGTTAGGTGGTCCTACAGATAGACAGAAAAAAGTCCTGAAGTATTCACATTCCCCTCAAGCCTTGCAGCCGCTACAGAACTGTTAGACCACTCCTCACGTTAAAGCTTTAGCATCATGTCTTCAGCATGTTTTTTTTAAACAATTGGTCTACATGATTCACTAGGGAGAATAATAATTAAATTCAGCACTCAGGACTGACTTGGGACTTTTCACCCTTCAGACATGGTCTCACAGGGGATGAGATGTTACAGAATCCTTTTTCCATAGGGACCAAGAACCAGAACAACTAAGAATATGCTCACAGCTGCTTCAATAATGTTTTTATTTTATTTGTGTGTGATTAGAAATGTGCAAAAGCATCTTATTTCTGCAACATTTTGGATAATTTCCAGACCTCTGCCACACTAAAATAAAAGGCAACAAAATATGAGTAATACAAGCAGTCAATATTTCATCCGGGGCTGTATGCTATACGAAGAGCACAGAGTTAAGGTGAAAAGTTACCACTTACCATTAGCATTCACCATGAGTTTTCTCTTTCTTACTGTACAAGATAGCTGGACCTGTTACCTGGAGGAAAGTCCATGTACAAGACACTGACGTACCTCTAAAATAAACTCAAGCCACACTAACCTCAGGCCCAAACATATCCATACCTGTGTAAGAATATGGAAATGGATTAAGTAGTAAAGGAAAGAAATTTGCCTAGTGAAGACAGGGACACTATTTACTTTTATTTTTGCTTTTTCCCTCCTCGCCAGCAACATCAACAAAAGCTCTATCAGAAATTCTATGACCAGGACACAAGCTACTTTCAGCAGCATCACATGCATATAGCAGGAAGGAAGGAAGGGGCAGGGGAACATTAAAATCTGCATGAATAAAACATCAGAATCTAAACAGCTCACGCTACATACAGGTCCATAGCCACACTTCAGCCTTTTTTAGCAGAAAAGGCTGATGAAGCACAGGTATAAGGCTCCTCTTTGGTCTGTGGACTGCTGATGCTTCCCAGGCAGTTGACTAATCAGAGTTTTGCCAGAAAAGGATTATTTGAACCTTTTTTTCCTTTCCCTAGACAGCTGTGGCAGCTGCCACAGATGACTACAGCAAATGTCCTCATGCTTGCGCGATTGTTAACATCTTGGCAAGCCTACACAATTATACTTCCTTGTAACTCCTACTCTCTTCCCTTTTGTGTGTTACTTCTATGCTCAGCTCAGTAACTGGCTGTCCATGACTGCACACATCACCCAATACAAGTCTCTAGAGTAACTGCAATACAATGAAAATAGATTTGGAGAATAAATTTCCAAGTGAAAAGGCCTGTTTCCATTAAAAGTGTAACAATAACTATCAAATGCTTATCAAGTCATTGTTAAGGTGGTCGCTAATTGCTACGCCATGTAAAGATACATTTTCTGCCATCCTGCTTGTGCTTCACCTTTGCATAGCAATCTTCACATCCAGTAGTCCCCAACATTTTCAGTCTTGTATCTAATAATCACTTTGGCATTTTTAAGTTCAGTGCCACTTCATGTCCTCAATCAACATTTTTTGATTGATTTTTTCCCCCAGATGTGTATTAAGGATCTACATTGAAGTACTCTGTCATCTACAGTGAGGTTTCATAGCTCTGACAGCAGACCTGGCCACATTTTCTTTTCTTTCCACAGAAACAACAAAATCCACGGAATTCCATTATAGCAGATGTAGGGGGAAAAAAAAAAAACGGTCACTGGATAGACTAGCTTATGTCCTACTGTCCTGATGACTGGTACAATAACAAGAAGCACACAGTATGGACATCAAAGAATTCAGAAGTAACCCAGCCAACTGGATCCCAAATACACTAAACACCTTCCTAGGTCCTTTACGACAGATACTATTCAGCTGAAAGAAAGCCACTAGCTTGAGTCAACTGTCATAAAAAGCTTTCCACGCTAGCACAGAGTGGGTGTAGTGTGACCTTGAAACTAATAAATAGTTGACTACCCACTCTACAGCAATTTTCTACATTCCAGGCCAAAGAAGCTGTCAGAGGAGCTAAACGTTGTTTCTGCCAGATTTAACAAAAAAAATTATAAACGCACACAAAATGACAAAGGGGAAAAGTCTAAAATGAGAGCCTACACAATTTGATCATTATACAATGATCATTAAATGTGAAGAACCAGTTACCATCAAAATAACATGAACAAGAACAATCAGCAGGTTACAAAAAAATTAAAACAAAGACAGAGTGAATACAAGCAGCAAAATATACAGTCTGTACATGAACTGACAGGATTTAAGAAAATAGTTCCACATGCATGTTACTCCAAGATGTACACCTCAGGGGCTCCTTGCCTTCCTTTCTGAAGCCACTCATCTCCCAATAAAGAATCAAGAACTCAAGCTAAATGATTTCTTAAATGATAATCCTTAAGTCTTAAGCAAGAATTACAAACTACAGAAATCACAAGTGTGAACTTCCTCTAACGAGAGAAAGAAATAGGGGGATAAACAGGGAGATTCATTTTAATCTGTTCCTTGAAAGCATCTCTGGACTGCATGGGTTTCTCGAATTCTCAACAGGGATCCTTAATTTCTCAGGTAAATCACTCCAGCTCTGTACAGATATTCAATGTTTCAATATATTGAAATCACAGGAAAAGATACTGCCACTGACAGTCAAATATCCCTGGTTCTAGTGGTCTTTGAGATCTGTCACCTTACAGAAGACAGTAATCAGTGGAAAAAATCTAACCACATGGTAGTGCATTCTCGCATATACATGTGTCGCATGTTCAGTCGTTTGCTCACCAGAAGACAGAAAAATGATCCCACAGCATCTGTTATCCCTTTGAATTTTCTTCGAAGTCCCCAGATAAAACAAACAACCAAAACCCACTAAAACTGTTATGCTTTTCCTTTTGTTAAAAGGCAGATCTCTTAACTAGAGCTTGAGTTTATTTTCTCTTTGTTAACAGGCAGATTTTTGTTAACTAGTGCTTGAGTTTATTTTATAGTTACATAGTGTCCTGCAGGTCCATTGATGTCTTTTTTAACCTTTTTAAAGCTGATAACACTGCCTCTAGAGAAGAGGTGCACTTGTTAAAGAAAAATATAGCACTAAGGAAATGGAGCAAACCCACTTCATTTTCAAATTTTTCTGTGTGGAAGATGACTCCTGCTTGTATTTGATTAAAGAGAAGAACTACATAAATACGAACTTAAAAGGGACAGTTTCAACATGTGAAAAAATACTTACTCTGTAAGTAGTGCAAAACCATCAATACAAGACTATAGCTGCTTAAAGTACCACGACTGGCATCATTTATGTCATGAAAACGTGCCCACTTCTTAACAACAAGTACTAATGGACGGACTCGATTCTCAACTGCAAGTAAAATAAATACATCTCAAAAAAAAGCACATTGAACTAGACAGCAATGAATCATTTGTTCCCAACTGATCAACATGATACTCTTGAATTCTAAGGTTACCTTTTGCAACCATTTTATAGAATTTACTTAGTTATTCTACAACTACTATCCATCTTACAAAAAATCAGAAAAAAATACTTGTATTTGAAAACAGTCTTTTGAGTACCAAGATCCACAGACACATTACAAGGGCTATGCCAGGTAACTTGCAGGTAAGACAAAACTGGATGCATCAGTCAATGTAGCAGTGTCACATTCTCCTTTTAAGTTCTCTCCAGTTCATTGTACTAATTTTCCCTGAATTAACTTGCTGCCAGGACGGACCACATCTAACTTTTTTTTGTTGTTGTTAGGTTATATAACCTTTGGGGACAGGGAAAAGAATTCTCCTGGTTGGAAAAGACAGAAGTCATTCTAAAGTTTTCCTTAGGATCCATGAAAGCAGTAACCCTCGCACACAAACATAAATTTTAAATTTGCCTCATCCTCAATAGCTTTTTATGTAGATGAGATGTTAGATACAATAACTCATTAAATCAAGACATATGCTTTTCATGAGGAAACACATGAATACAGTCATATTCCAGCTATGATCTTCTGAATTTCTGGGGAACATAGACAGCCTTCTAATTAAGGTAGTAGTGTGTTGTAGGGAGACGTCACTCATCACCAGCTCCTAAGCACCTTGCAGGGTACTTCATTTATTATTTACAGATATGTGGAAGCAGATCCTCAGCTCAGTCAAGTGGCTTACGATGGCCTTACAATGCCTTAAATGTTCTGAAATATCTTTTCTAACCTAATAATATTGTGCAAAGTTTTGTATTCTGTATATCAGGACAGGAATATATCAATAGGTAATCACTTCATCCACGACAACAGGCATCCACCAGTTAGGATTTTCAGAATAACAGAGTACCCTAATCAAGCAGGTGATTTTCTCAAAACCTGTTAACAGTGGTTCAGCACACATGCCCCTGCAAGTGGTACTCTTTTGTTCAGTATGAATGTCCTAGATCCAGAAGACCTCTTAGAAACAGCAGAACTCATTACCGCCAGTCACCTCATTCCTGACATTAGTTCAACCATTCCCACTGGCTGAACGAAAAAAAGGACTAATTGTGAGATGCAGAAGAATTACTATACAGACATCATCTGAATATGCATTAACTGAAACGGGGTTTTTCCATGAAAGAAAAATGCAAATAGGCTCAAATTCCAAACGAGACTATTTTGTGTGTGTGTGCCACAGTAGAAAAGATCTTTCGTGAATCTTATTCTGAAGTAAGGTTTTCTGTCTGCTAGTGCCTGTAGTTAGTATATAACAAAGTTAGTGTGCAGCATGGCCAGTAAACTTTTCCTGATACTCCTTCATCAGCCAACAAGCTACTCCCTCAAGAAAATGCTCAGTAACATCATTTGCTCAAAGGTCCAGTTTCTACTAATTGAAAAATACCTACCATCAATTGCTGATTTAATTGCAGACATGCCTCCTTAGGCAAACAACTGATAACACAACAGCACAGACTTCAGTTTCTAGCTCTGCTTAATCTGCCTACATTTTCTGTGGATGTTCTGCTTCGCTCTGCCGTATCATCTTTGATGTTTTCTACTGCACCTATGCACCAACATAGAAGAGCTGATTTCAAAAAAGACACAAGAGCATCCACAGAAATATTTATGAGGGTTTTTTTTGTTCTATCATGCTCACTAAGATAACCAGTCCCTGCTTGCTTGAGCATCTAATTTTTTCTAATGGAATAGAGATCCATATATTTTCCACATGACAAGTAGTTTGATCTTTTTTTCTCCCATGCAGGGTGAAACCCTTCAGCCACAAATTTAAGGTAAGCAGGCTAATACTTTTAATGCTATCCACCCTGGTTGATACGACTTCTAAAAGTACGTAAAGAGATTGTCTGATAAAAGTTTCCACTTTTTGTTTGCCTTCTGTCACCTGAGAGTTTTCTGATCCAAAGAAGACAAGACAGACTATGCTTGATACAGTTTGCCTATTTAAGAAGGTCTAGCACATAAAGGAGATAATCTCAATCACAAGTCTGCCTTAGCTACCAACCCACTCCGTGACCTCAAGAAGAAAACCAGTATTTATCCTTCATCAGGAGACAACGTTAATTTTGCTGGCCTTATAGAACTGGGCACCAAGGTAGAACAGAAAGGGAGACACTAGGATCCCTTCCACTGCTCTCTTCACATCTGGGTTCTTATCTGCCCTACAGTGATTTGCTGAGAGGAATAAGGGAAATCTGTGTCAGAAGTCAGGAACAACTGTATCAACAGTAGATTTGGTGAAGTGACCCCTCACCTGTAGCCGTGAATGACAAAGACGACTTCCCTAACCTTTTTAAGCTTGGAAGGAAATCCTTCTCCAGGCACATGCCTTCGTGGATGTATGAAGAAATTACAGTTAATAAACTGATCCAGGACAAGTTGTAGATTATCCTAGTAACATGAATATGCAACACTGAAACTACTCTAACTGAAATATTAGTGAAAATTAACTAGTAAAGGTAACTTCTACTGATAACTTCCAACCCTAAATAGAAAGGAACTCCTGTATGCAAGAACTGAAGAAGGTGGTAAAGGAAGAACTGTAAATGGCCTGGAAGAATTAGACTGAGGTCCACTCCTTATGTATTTATCTGCCAAATGACATTGTGATGCTAAGTAAGAAAACCTCAGTTTAGTACCAAACGTGCTGTTCTTACTACTTCCCCTTCAGAAGTCTGTTTCACAATCTTTCCCTAAAATGCAAATTCCCAAGGAGACACAAACCAGTTTTGTTTTGGTGTTAGCATAAAAACCGAAGCGGTATTTTGGATTTTCCAAGGAAAGACTCTATGACAGCATACAGCCACACATAGCTATCAGTGGCTGTAACGAAATAAAAGAAACTGGAGATTATACCACTAGATAATCATTGGTATACTGATCTCGTTATCTGTAGAATACTGAAGCAGCCCTTGTAGCAGATATGTGAACCTTAATATAAAGAACCATTGTTATCTTCTGAATATTATAATATTCAATTAAAAACATACTTAGCTGATGTATCAGTTTTCTCCATATATTTAGAGTGAGCAACAATAAGTTATCTTCAAGCTACCTAATGCAGCTCATTTGCTAATTATACATATAGTAGCCTAACACATTGAACTCAATTTTAATAGTTTATCAATAGCTAAACAGATTTAAAAATCAAAGATTATAGAAATAAGAAGATACAATAGAAACTTACTGTATGCATAGGTTCTCAGAAGGAATGTATTTCTTATTCCTACAACATTGTTTACATTCAAGTCAAACTCCACACAGCTATTGGGGAGGAGAAAAGAAAAAGAATCAAGAATCATGGTATTCAATTTCAGAATATTTATTACCTACGTAGTGACAGAGGTAGAGAAATGTAACTTATGATGCTACTCTAGAAACTTTCTTCAGAATTTTGATGCTGTGATTTCTACTCTGGTTTTGTCGACAGTGCTTGAATTGCTTACAGACTTGAATTCCATTGCTACAGAAACCTAATTGTTGTTTTACATAGAGAAAATATATAGATTCAAATTCAGACCTTATGACAACTTAATATATCAAACATGTTTTTGATTTTTAACGAATCTTCTCCCAGCCAGATTTGAACTACGTGATTCACTATGACCAACTTTTGACGCCAGGAAGGACTCTCCGATTTACGAAATCATGCCAATGAACTGAGAAGGAGCACTGGAAGAGGTCAAAAGGTAAGAATCTCTTTTCTGCAGTGATGGTCAGAGATAATTAGCAAGCACTTTGAAATGAAAACTGTTTATTAGTAAAGATTGCATGTTTTGTGATAAAACAGTTTTAATAACTGCTTCATGCTGTTAACAGCAAATAAGAACAAGGCAAACAAATACTACCTGCTCTATCGCCCCAAAGTTTGAATTTCATACTGCATATAGAGCTTTAACTACTCATAATACTCCACAAATTAAATTAATAGTTAATAAGCTACAGCAACACTGTAACTCGCAACATGAAGAGCCTATTACCGACAAAGAAGTAGCTATCTACAATGTACAGCTATTTACATTTTATATATCCAAGTCTCATCCACACAGCATTTGTTTGCCTGAATCCTCCTTTGGATTTTCTTGAGTTATTGTAAGGGGAACATTGATATGGAATTTATTAAACAAGAGAAAACACATTAATTTGATGCCCACAAAAGGTTTTTGACACCATTAGCTACATTAAAACATTATTTGCATCAAAAATATCACACAATTTTAAACTAGAATTAATATCAAACATGACTTTTTAGATCCACCTGGACAAGGTCCTGTGCAGCCTGCTGTAGGTGAGCCTGCTTCGGCAGGAGGCTTGGACTAGATGACCCACGGAAGTCTCTTCCAACCCCTACCATTCTGTGATTCTGTGACCACAGATACAGCTCCGTAGATGTTGTGCTGGGAGATGACATGGCCCATGTCCTGTACCCAGTGTGGCCTGGGTTGTGGAGTGGCTTCAGGGAGTCCCCTGACACCAGGCAGGGTTCTCCTGTTGCATCAGAGCCATGAATCTACTTCTGTCTTCCTCCCTGCTATGCCCCCTGGGAAGCAAAACACAGGGTACAGTTCAACACTCCGAAGCGTATTAATAAAAGGTGGGCTTTTATAATGATCCTCGGGACTTTTCTGGCATTTTTCTAAACTGGACGGGTACGTTACCTCAGTATGGCAATTAACGACAGTTAAATGTAAATGGAGAATTAGTATCTGCCAACTTGAGATGATGTAGCCCTAGCAGGCTTTTTAAGCTGTTTCCTACAGAAATCATTAGTCTTCAATTACACTGTTTCAGCTTTGGCAGCTAGTGTATAACCTGCGTATGTTGTTTTTCAAATTAAAGAAAAGCTTGGCATTGTAACAGGGAAGAAGCATGGCATCTGCAATAGAAATGCCAGAATCCTGGAAGCTGCTCCACAAGCAGAAGTATTACGTGCAAAGCAGGTAGTAGGAAACTAAGCAGGTAAGAAAATACAAAAGAGGTGTGTTCTGTGTAACTGTATTGCTACATTTTATTTAAGGTAAGCTTTTTTCAATGTGTGCAATATGCAGGAATACATATTAACGCACTGGCAGTGCAATATACAGGAATACATATCAAAGCACTGGCAATGCTCTGTAGAACAGACGCCATTCTTAGCATTTGTGCAATAATATAAAGCTTCAGGAAGAGAGAGAAAATGGTTGTGAATCATATGGATGATTTGGAAAGAACATGAAAAACGCTGCCTGTTCAGCAATCAAGAAAAGCTCCAGCCACTTCACAGGATGCAGTTTCCAACCCTCATCCTGTGTAAGCCAGGTTACACATGTGACCAAACACTTACTTAATAAACGCTACCATAGATTTTCCAAGTGCATTAGTAATCCAGTAAAATAATTCCATGCTTCAATTAGATGTGTGTGTATTCTTTTCCCCCCATCTAATCAGGACAAGCTGAATTACATCAGACGTGGCCACCACGCGTCCTTAGGCATGGACCGGCAGTCGTAAGACAGCAGAGCACTGCTTTGCTCTGTAGGCAGCAGCCGTTCCGTTGCAGGCAAAGGATTATAGCCTGTCAAGTCAAAGTCTTAATCTCTTCTCAGTCATGAGTCAGTGTTGAAATGGGAGTCAGAGCATGCACAGGCAGCAAGAGAAGGATTTGTTGGGGCTAATGGGAACGCTAAAAGAGAAAACACTTCAGTTGACTTTACTGAAAACATAGAGGATGCCGGTATGAGTAACAAAATTTAACGACAGTACTCAGAAGAAAATTAGAAATCAATCACCTAGCCATGCTATGGGGAGAGGGGCTTATTTAAAACCTTCTATTAATTTTTATAAATATACTGTAAATGCTTTGACATAAAAAGAAACATGTCATGCTATGTTAATCTATGAACCTAGAGGATTCACAAATCCCATAGCCAATATAGGAAAGATGGAGATCAGCGAGGTAAAAACACTATTAAACAAACAGCTAGCTACTGCCTAATTACTTCATGGTAAAATGGTTACTGCCATTAATATTAGATCTCTTATAATATTATACAGTCTAATATATTAATCCAGGCATAGTGCAATGCAGAGTAGTATCAATTCTGAATAAATTCAGAATTATTTTCTCCACCTCCCTTCAGCCAGTAAGGAACATATTTTTTTTCTTTTTATCTTTTTTTAAAAGAGATTCCTAAAAATGTAATTCAGATGAACACTGTGCTGCCTTCTTTAGAATGATGCAGGGATGTGCTTCTGCTAGCAGGTACGTCAGACTAGAGGTGAAGTCAGGCATGTGTCTTTTCATGGAAATGCCTTTTTTTTTTTTGCCACTAACAGACCATAGGCCAAAATCCTTTGGCCAAATCCTATGGCCCAGAATCCTAGGGAGGAGAACTGAGAAAGCCTGGCAGGAGACAGTGGCTTCAGCCATGAAAGAGTGCAATACTTCTGTTCACTTAAGAAACCACAGAAAGGCTGTTCAACAGCATTGTTCGAGAGGATTGCTGGCAGAAATAAGTGTTTTAGGGTGTGATGGGGGGTACCAACTGCTAAGGAGATGCAGTGAGTGAATGTTTGTTACTGCCATCTGAATAGCAGCTTCATAGTTGGAGGACTCGTGTAGAAAGCTGGAGAGGTTGGTTCTAGGATCGCTCCCTAAAAAAATGCCTCCTCCCAGGAGAGTGCTCTAGCCACCCCAGTGCCCGCCAGTGCAGCCCCCACAGCCTCTGCTGAAGTCACACTGTGAGAAGCGGGGTATATAAACCCAAATAAAGAGCTGCAAGGCCGCTGCTACGCTGCTTCCAGCTCTCGTTCAGAATCAGCCAAGGCAATTCTGAACAAGGCTCACCGCTTCAGGCTCAGTTCAGGCATCTTCTGCAAAAGCAGGAGCTCTTTTGGACTGCTCTTCTGAGGTGCCTCCTGCGCTGTGTAGACAATGTAGCTATCTCACCACGGACTCGGGAGTCAGCTCTGAAAGGGGAGGGCAGTCAAAGTGGATTTATGAACTCTACCTATAATTGCCTCATTTCCCAGCGCTACAGAACTGTACCATGTATCATTCCAGGAATAACGCAGATGGATGAATGTAAAGACACTGTTGCTAGAAAAAATGTGAGTGCAAAGTGCACTTATATATCAAAAAATAGGCGTAGATAGATAATTCAACAACAGCATGCCTGAGCTGTAGGACCATTCCACATAGCACCGAACATTGGTTCAATCTTTTTCATATGCTCAGTCTCTCTAGTTTTTTCAGTCACTTTACATTTTCTAGAACAGCTCCTTTAGATCCAGCCTCACCGTCGGAAAACACGTAATTTAGCTGGTGTATCTTATCAAATTCAGTTTCTGCCTGGTTTTTCTTTGATTCGTTAAGCTGCTTCTCCCATTCTCTGGATGGTCCATGGCAGATTGCAATCTTTTCCCATTTACAACATACCAGGGACATTTTATTGTCCTTGAAAGATGAATTACTAACACACTAACCCACAGAAGCCAGTATATATCTACATTTGATTTCTTCAAATGCTAAGGGTTCTTTCTGAGGTCAATCTAGTGAGTTTTTGAGAATCAATACAGAGGGGCTTAGGAACAGGAATCATTAGTGATGCCCTAAATGATTAATGATTAATTTAACATTAGCTAGGATATCGTATTTAAAACTAGTAACATACTACCACTTTTTAATTGCAAAATATTACAAACACACCTCAACACCATGCCTTTCACTTTGCATAGGGCCAAAATATAAATAGAACTTTATTTTTTCATGACTCACCTTTTTACGCAGTAGTGTGTGTTGCAGGGGCATTTGCAAGCTGTGGGGCAGGTGGAGATTGAGCTATGTAACAAAATTCATGCATAAATTACTAATGGTACCCTATCTCAGGCTAACATATTGACTAACCCTCTTGTGAACATCAAACAGGTCAGTGCACTAAGAGGTTACTAACTAGATGACGCCTGTGGTGTTTTTCTTACGGTGGTTTGAAAGGAAAAGAAAATAACCCTGATGGAGATGGTATTTTCACTACTGCAAGAAATATATGGGCCCATTTTGCAACACCTCTCTGAATTTCACTTTAGAAAAGAGTTTTATGAAGTACTGATACCCAAACTCTCAGTGGTGCTTGGAAACGTGCAAGGCCTGAATGACAGAATGGCTTTAAAGTTGACTACAGATGAAAAAGTAACTTGTGTTTATTGAACCTGACAATGTTTCGCTCTCCTCCCATTACAATTAGAAAGTTAAATATAGGACAATACCGGTAGGTAAAAGCTCCTAAATCATCTCTGTGCTATCCAGTTCTTTGAAGCTTATTAAATGGAGGCAATCTAGACAGGCATGTAACAGAATGACTAGCGTGTATATTTCTACAAGAAAACTAAATTTTGAAGCAGTCATACCATTGTGTAAACCTTACTGAGCTGAACTTCCTGGAAAATGACTTAAGCCTAAGTGGGTGAGGATATGTTAAATTGTGGCTTACACTGAAAATTACTACAGATAATCTCATTTTTACACTTAAAAAAAAAATGTCCTTTATGTAACCAAATGCCTTCCATGACCACATATTTTTAACCTGTGCTCTTTTCTCTCAAACCATACTGTACAAAGTTTGGGACAGGGAGTGTCTCTTGCTACAAATTTGTAGAAGTACTTAGGCTAATGAGACTTTCATCTTGGTAATATTGTAATGAATTATTGTAACTATTTTGTATTTATGAACATCTTATGCTTACACAGGGAATATTTCTTTTCATATGTTATTTATACAGAGCTGCTAAGAGCAGCAAAATCGCATGAATGCCCCAGAGCTGGATGGTTGTTGTACACATAAAAGCTTATTCATTTAAATTGCACAAATTTAGAGAGGGCTTTTGGAATTTCCTTGTTAAAAATAGGAATATCCACAGAACTAAGGACTGGAGGGCACTTTTAAGCTATGTCTTTACAAGAAACAGGGCCATGACCTTTTCTTTCACCCAGAGGGCAAATATCATGGTGCAGTTGAATGCTTTTCCCCCTGAATGTGATGGCCTTGTCCATGGCGGCTGTTGGGGACAATCTTTGGAGATTAGGTCCCCAGGTCAGTGACCAGTCCAGGGCTGAGCGCGGATGGGGACACCACTGGTAGCTTAGCAAGTAGCTGGGTACCAGTGCTTGAGCCTGTTCCTGACCCCGGAGAGCTTACAGGGACAGGTGTAGCCTGAGAGGCTCCTGGTTCATCTCCTTGCCTTCGGGCTGGATAAACTCTCCCTGTAGAAAAATAAATAAATGACAAATACTTGCTTTTTTCTTTCTAAAGAAGTGGATTCCACAGCCTCCCTAGGCAGCATATTTTGCCATTTCTCTGTCCCTACCATTGGGAATTTTTCATCACGTTTAATCGAAACCTCCTTTGCTTCAGTTTAAGCTCATTATTCGCTGCTCTCATCATATGAGATTGAGAGCACATTATTTCCTTCAGCTTTATCGACACTTCTGCATTTTATAAACTAAATATTTCTGGTTTCTTTAGTCTTTTCCTGTAGGTTATTACAGAAGGGGCACGTCTTTTAGATCTCCAATCATTCCAGTTGCTTTTGTCCAATTTCTGCCAAATTGGTCCAATCTCTTCTGGAGTCTCACGCTCTTAACAGGGGCCTTACCCACAGAATCTCACACAGTAAAGTTAATTCAAGTCCCATATGCATGACACTTTTCTTTATACATCCCACTGCAATGTAGCTTTTTTCACCACAGCATGTTTCTGACTCATGTTCAGTCTGTGATTCAGATCCCCTTGCTCCTTGCTGGTAGAATTGCTGTCAAACTCGCTTTTTCCAATCGTGTATTTGCACAGCTGACTACTCCAGTAGAATATGGAGTGTTTGCATTTCTTTTATTGAATTGCATCCTGTGATATACATACAAAAATGATGAACTAGGTTTTTTTGCTGCTCTACATTTTGCTGATCTCCTTTCTTCTAGAAAGGATGCCTGCATCCTCTATGTTTTTCCTTTACTAGATTTTGAGTGGCAACTTGGAATAACCTGAAGGTTTGAAAAGTGTGTTCAGCACTTGTGTAAAAATCTTCCAAAAAGGCACCTGAGCAGTAAAGCTTGTTCTACTTTTGCTTCTCATTTCATTCTCCATTGGAACCATAGCTGATAGCTTTCACCAACTAGCCCTCTTGATTGTTTATGCTTCCTCCATCAAAATAGCTTTTAGCTTGAAAGAACATGCACTGGGATGGCATCAATAACTTAATGCTTTTAACAATTCTGTGCCCTTGTCATCTTTATAATAGCGAGAGAGACCAGAGACTCTTTTGGTGCTAAACAGCCAGTATTGTCCCTGCTTTCCCAAAGGAGGTAACTAAGGTCTTGGGAAGTTTACCGTACCTTTCTTGTACAACAATGAAGACTAGCACCAGGTTTTAGCTAGACATCTGTGCTGGTTTTTAGACAGTCTTGGGCTCACTCTGCATGCATTCTTCTGCAGAATGCTTTGAGGTGCAGGGATGAGGGGACATGAGGCAAAGCAGGACTATTGGCACCCAGATTGC